>JACKQG010005976.1_pt1 | contig 13126 bp, 9 predicted proteins | sample 8237621 | NCBI WGS metagenome assembly JACKQG01 (sample SAMN15677084, study PRJNA649215) | marine metagenome | biome: marine; feature: Black Sea; material: saline water; isolation source: suspended particulate matter (SPM) from the Black Sea western gyre | collected 2013-06-09/2013-06-10 | depth...
AAAGGGCTTTTCAGACAAAATCAGCCGCTCAAAGAATCCTATGGGACGTCAGTGATTTAAAATTCAGTTTGTGGAGGCCGGTTTCGGGTCGACCTTCCAATCCTTGTTTCGGCGGTAGCCGTAGTACGGGTAGTAATCCCACGGGGCGTCTTGGCCAAGCGCTCGGGGGTCTTTTGTCTTTTTTAAATGTTCAAAGAGCCGGTTGCGCAGCTCCCCTTGTTTCCCCAAGTACTCGACGTTGCCCGCGAGATTGTTCATCTGGTGCGGATCGTTTTTCAGGTCGTACAGCTCCTCCGCCGGCCGAATGCCAAACGCCAGTTCGGCGAGGCGTGCCACGCCGTGCTCGTTGCGATGCTCCATCATGAAAGTCTTGGTCGGGGAGCTGTCGATCTCGCCGTACGGGATGCCGCGTGCGCACACGGCTGCATCCGGTGATCCGGACGGCCATCGGCTTGGCTCAAAGTTGTAAATGAACATGAAATCCGCAGTGCGGATCGCCCGGCACGGATACCCTTTGCCGCCCTTTCGGCAGCCATCATGACGCTCCATGGCGATGAACGCCGCATCCCGTTTTGCGGTCACATTATCGGCGAACACATCTGCCAAGCTGCGGGCGGTCATCATTTCCGGGGCATCCAAACCCACGGCTTGAAGGAATGTCGGCGCGAGGTCGCTCAGGTTCAGCAGGCTATTCACCGTTCGACCGGGGTTGCGGATGCCTCGGGGCCAGCGGATTGCCAACGGCACTCGCGAGCCGTCATCGTACAGGCTTGCCTTGGCTCGTGGGAACGGCATTCCGTGATCACTCGTCACCACGACGATCGTGTTGTCGAGCTGCCCGATTTTTTCGAGCGATGCCATCGCGCGTTCGACCATTTTGTCAAAATGCTCAACCTCAACGAAGTAGTCCAAAAGATCATGGCGCACGGTGTCGTTGTCCGGAAAAATCGGTGGCACATTCACCTTTGCCGGATCCTTTCCACTTTGCGCGCCGATCCCTTGCTCGAAGCGCCGATGCGGCTCATGCGTGCCCAGCCAAAAACAGAACGGCTGACCGTCCTTCACCTCTCCGAGAAAGTCGTCGAAGTTGGCCGCATAATCCCGTACCGACATTCCCTTGCGGATCGGGTTCAGCCGGCGTGAGTTGAACTCGCTCCCGGCCGGGTTTGACGCCCGGCCGCCAGCCTCGAGTCTGCCCGGGCTCCAGCCTTTGCCGGTGAATCCCACTGCGTAACCAGCCTTGCCCAATTCCTCCGTATAAGTCGCGAACTTCGCCGGCAGCGTGCTGTGGATGTTCCCCGCCTCCTCGAGCCGCCAGATGTGTTGGCCGGTGAGGATAGCGCTGCGTGACGGGCCACAGGTTGGGGCATCACAGAACGCGTGGACGAACCGAAGACCCTCCCGCGCGACGCGGTCGAACGCCGGGGTCTGAATCACCGGATCGCCGTTGGCTCCGGTGTGGGCGTATGATTGGTCGTCGGAAATACAGAACAGGATGTTGGGCCGGGACCACTTGGCGGCCACCGCTCCGGCTGGCGCTTGGCCAAGCGCCAAGGCCAAGCCAAGCAGCAGACAGCTCACCCTCAAGTTTTGATTTGAAACGCTCATTGGCAGGCGGCGGAGGCTCATGCGGACCAGCGTTTTTTTCAACCCTTTATCCGCTTGGCCGAGCGCTTGGCCTGTTTTTGTTTGCATTGGTTCCGGATTCGGCATCGACTGTCCGCCGTTCAACCTGGATCAACCGATCGCAGAAGCTTATGCAAACCATCGACTACATCGTTCTGTTTCTCTACTTCGCCGGGATGGCTGGCATCGGTTTTTGGCTGATGCGCCAACAGAAGAGGCAGGAGGATTTCTTCATGGCTGGCCGCAGTTTCGGCAAGCTGATGCAGACCTTCGCCGCATTCGGCTCGGGCACCGGCTCCGCCGACCCGGTGAACACGGCACGCGGCACGTTCCACAACGGCATGAGCGGCATGTGGAGCGTGATGTATTGGCTGTTTGTCACGCCGGTGTACTGGATCAGCGCGGTGTGGTACCGGCGAATGCGCAGTTTGACGTTCGGCGACTGGTTTGTTGAGCGGTACGAGTCGAAGAAAATCGGTGTCGCATATGCATTGTTCGGCTGTTTTTTCTACATGACTTACGGGGCGATGATGTTCACCGCCATCGGCAAGGTGGCCGTGCCGCTTCTCGGGGACACGCTGTTTGGGGTGCCGCTGCAATACTCGCTCCTGCCGTTCGTCGCGGTTGTTGTCATCACGTACGGTCTGCTCGGGGGAATCTCGGCTGCGTACTGGACGGATTTGATTCAGGGCATTTGCATCATCGCACTTTCGGTGATGCTGATCCCGTTTGGTCTTTCTGCGGTGGTGGAGAAGTTTGGCAGCGAGGGCGACGGGCTGATGGATGCCTTTCGCCTCATGCACGAGCAACTCGGCGACGAGGCGTTCACCATCATCGGCGGGAGTACGGCCAGTGAGTTTCCGCTGTATGCGATCGTGTCCATTGTCATCATCAACATGATCGGCATCGTGCTGACGCCGCATTTCATTGTGACCGGCGGCGGCACGGCCAAGAGCGAATGGGACGCCCGCGTGGGGCTGGTGACCGGCAATTTTATCAAGCGATTCTGCACGATCGGCTGGGTCATCACGGCGCTGATTGTACTCACCCTTTACGGCAGCGATTTGGAGTTGGTGAAGGATGCCGACAAGGCATGGGGCGTGGCCACGCTCAAGCTTCTCGGACCGCTGAAAATCGGCTTGGTGGGCCTGATGGTCGCCTGTTTGCTGGCCGCGTTGATGAGCACCGTGGATTGTTTCATGATTGTCTGCGCCGCACTGGTGGTGCGGAACATTTACCATCCGTACATCAAGCCGGACGCCAGCGAGGCCGAGAGCCTCAGGCTGGCCCGCATCGTCGGCGCGCTGGTCGTTGCCGGCTCGGTGGCGCTCTCGCTGACCATTTACGACATGTTTGCCAACCTGCAGCTCACTTGGATTGTGCCGATGCTGTTTGCAGCGGTGTTCTGGGTGGGGATGTATTGGCGGCGCGCGACGACCGGCGCGGCGTGGATCACGTTTACGTTTTGTCTGCTGTTTTTCTTTGTGCTGCCGATCGCCGTGCCCAAGCTCAGCCCCGGCTTGGCCAAGAGCCCGGCGTTCACGCGCACGAGCCACGTCATCAAGAGCACCGTCACCCGAGCCGCCCTGCCGCTGGATGTCTCGCGCGGCAAGGCCAGTGCCGCCGGTGAGCCGATGACGGAAACCAAGCGGCGCGGCGGTGTGGCCCTCTTTTGGACCGGCAGCGTCAAGCCGGTGGGCGACGAGATGCTCAGGGAGATCGACCGCCGCAACGTGCCGGGCGGCGAGGAGGTTGTTTATGAGTACGACTGCGAACTCGTCGGCAGCGGCCGGTTGCGGCTGGACATGCTCATCATTGACAAGTTGGGCGTCGACCTGGCCTCAATGGACAAGGCGGCCATCAAGACGCTCGACCTGCCGTTCGCCACGGTGGTGCCGTTCCTCGTGATGATCGTCGCCAGCCTGTTGACCAAGCCGAACAGCAAGGAGGCGCTCGACCGGCTGTACGTGAAGATGAAAACGCCGGTCGATCCCGACCCGGCCGGCGACCGCGCCGCAATGGAGAAAAGCTACGCGCAGCCGGATCGGTTCGACGAGCACAAGCTTTTCCCCGGCAGCTCGCTGGAGTTTCAGCGGCCAACCGCGCAGGACTTTTGGGGGTTCGCCGTCTGCTTCGCCATCTGTTTTGGCATTATTGGGCTGGCGGTGTGGGTCTCCCGAATCGGCACATGAGCACTTGGCCAAGCGCTTGGCTTGTGGGCGGGTTTGTTTATCATGCCGCGCATGCCGTCTCTCGTGACCGGAGAGTTTCCGAGTTGCCGTCCGCGCCGCCTGCGCGGTTCGGCCGCGTTGCGCCGCATGGTGCGCGAAACTCGGCTGCACGCTGACCAGCTCGTCCTGCCGTTGTTCGTCCGCCCCGGCCGTAAGCTGCGCCATGCCGTGCCGTCGATGCCGGGGGTGTTTCAGCTTTCGATTGACGAGGCGGTGCGCGAAGCGGCTGCGGCTCAGAAAGCCGGTGTCCCGGCGGTGATCCTGTTCGGCATCCCGTCGAAGAAGGACATCCGCGCCTCGGGTGCTTACGCCAAAAACGGCATCGTGCAAAAGGCGGTGCGTCAGTTGAAACGCGAGCTGCCAGGGCTGCTCGTCATGACCGATGTTTGCCTGTGCGAATACATGAGCCACGGCCACTGCGGCGTGGTGAAGAAGCGCGGCGGCCAGGCGATCATCGACAACGACCCGTCGCTCAAGCTGTTGGCGCGGACGGCGGTGAGCCACGCCGAGGCCGGGGCCGATGTGGTCGCGCCAAGTGACATGATGGACGGCCGCGTGGCGGCGATTCGCGCGGCGCTCGACTCGGGCGGTTTCGGCGACACGCCGATCCTGTCGTATGCGGCCAAGTTTGCCTCGGCGTTTTACGGGCCGTTTCGCGACGCGGCGGAGTCGGCCCCGCAGTTCGGTGATCGGCGCAGTTACCAGATGGACGCGGCCAACGCGGAGGAGGCGATGCGCGAGGTGGCGCTCGACCTGCGCGAGGGGGCGGACATCGTGATGGTGAAGCCGGCGCTGGCCTATCTCGACATCCTCTATCGTGTAAAATCAGAGTTCGGCTGCCCGACGGCGGCGTACGCGGTGAGCGGCGAGCACGCGATGGTGCAGGCGGCGGCCAAGCGCGGCTGGGTGGACGAGCGGGCGGTGACGATGGAGTCGCTGCTCTCGATGCGCCGCGCGGGTGCGGACATCATCGTGACCTACGCGGCGGCCAAGGCGGCGCGTTGGTTGCGAGAGGGTTGAGCGGGAATGTGCGCTTGGCCAAGCGCGTCACCCGCCCTTGAATTTCAGCCAGGCCATGGCCACGGCGGCGATCACCACGACGGCCACGATCACGCCGAAAATGACGAAGTACTTCCCGGACTTGTCCGACTTTTTGCTGAACCCCTTGGCCGGCCCCTTGGGGGCGTCGTCGAGGTTGCCGAGCCGGACGCCCTGCTCGAGGTGCTTGTCGTGGGACTGGGCCTTGCGGGGGCCGTCGATCTTCAGCTCCACTTCGCCGAAGGTAAGCACCTCGCCCGGCTGCAGCGGCGACTCGGCGACCTTGTTGCCGTTGATGAAGGTGCCGTTGGTGGAGCCGACGTCGCGGACGTGCACGTCCTCGCCGCGCAACACCAGCTCGGCGTGGCTCCCGGAGACGGACGGGTGCGGGAGGGTGATGTCGTTATCATCCACGCGACCGACGGAAGTGACCTCCTTCGTCAAATCAAACGAGGTCGGCTCAATTCCTTCGGTTAAAACAATCAGTTTGGGCATGCGCTCAGTCCGGGGCGGGCACGGTAGCTTCCCAAGTTGCGACAAGTCAATCGGTTTCTGGAGAATCGGTATGATTCGCGGCCTGAAACATCAGGCGGTCGCGGGGGCGGGGTCGCCCAGGCCGTCGTCGAGCTTCGGCTTGCCGCTCTTGGGTGCGTCCGGCGTGGGGGTGACGGCGTCGGCTCCCGAGGGGGGATCGACGTCGGGTGGCCGGTCGGTGGGGGTGAATTTGCCGGTGCGGACAATGTCCTCGACCTGCTTGCCGTCGAGTGTTTCGTACTCCAGCAGCGCGTTGGCGATCAGGTCGAGCTTGTCGCGGTGCTTCTCGATGAGGCCCTTGGCCAGCTTGTAGCCGTCGTCGATCAGGCGCCGCACCTCGGTGTCGATCTGCTGGGCGGTTTGCTCGCTGTAGGACTTGTTCTGCGAAATCTCCTTGCCGAGGAAGACGTACTCGTCGCTGTTGCCGTAGAGCACCATGCCGAGTTTGTCGCTCATGCCCCACTGGGTGACCATGGCGCGGGCCATGTTGGTGGCCTGCTGGATGTCACCGGCCGCGCCGGTGGAGACGTCGCCGGTCACGGTTTCCTCGGCAATCCGGCCGGCCATGGTCATCGCGATGGTCTCGCGCATTTCCTTGCTTTGGCGGTTGAGGACGTCGTCTTTGGGCAGGGACATCGTGGCGCCCAGCGCTTGGCCGCGCGGGATGATGGTCACCTTGTGCAGCGGGTGGCACTTGTCGAGCAGGACGTTGACCAGCGCGTGGCCGGCCTCGTGCCAGGCGGTGATTTTCTTGTCCTCATCTGTCATGGCCATGCTGCGGCGCTCGCGGCCCCAGCGCACCTTGTCGCGGGCCTCCTCGAGTTCCGGCATGTTGACCGATTTCTTGTTGGAGCGAGCAGCCAGCAGCGCGGCCTCGTTGAGCAGATTGGCCAGCTCCGCACCGGAAAACCCGGGCGTGCCCCGGGCAATGATGCTGAGGTCGACCGCCTTGGCCAGTTTCACCTTCTTGGCGTGCACCTTGAGAATCTCCTCGCGGCCGCGCACGTCGGGCAGGTTCACCGTGAGCTGCCGGTCGAAGCGGCCCGGGCGAAGCAGCGCCGGGTCGAGCACGTCCGGCCGGTTGGTGGCGGCGATGATGATGATGCCGTCCTGCGTGTCGAAGCCGTCCATCTCGACGAGCAGCGCGTTGAGGGTCTGCTCGCGTTCGTCGTTGCCGCCGCCCAGCCCATGGCCGCGTGAGCGGCCCACGGCGTCGATCTCGTCGATAAATACCAGGCACGGCGTACTCTTGCGGGCCTGCTCGAACATGTCGCGCACGCGGCTGGCACCGACGCCGACGAACATCTCCACAAAGTCCGAGCCGCTGATGCTGAAGAAGCCGGCCTCGGCTTCGCCGGCGATGGCCTTGGCCAGGAGCGTCTTGCCGGTGCCGGGCGGGCCGACCATCAGGATGCCCTTGGGAATCTTGCCGCCCAGTCTCTGGAATTTTTTCGGATCCTTGAGGAAGTCGACCAGCTCGGAGACCTCCTCGCAGGCTTCATCGACCCCGGCCACGTCCTTGAAGGTGGTCTTGTTTTTCTCCTTGTTGAGCATTCGGGCCTTGCTCTTGCCGAAGTTCATCGCGCCGCGGCCGGCGCTGCGGATCTGCCGGATCAGCACGAACCAGATGAGCAGAAAAATGATCAGGATCGGCAGCAGGTTGATGAGGAACGCGGAGAGCAGGGTGTTTTTTTCGCGGGGTTGGAATCCGGCGCTCTCGATCAGAAAATTCTCCCGGCCCTCGATCAGCTTGTCCTCGAACGAGAATGGGATAATTTTACCGTTTTCCCTTCGCAACCCGGTGATGGTGCAAAGCGCGGAGGCGTTGGGCGGGGGATACTCAATGTGGCCCTCCACCACTTCGCCATTGGCGATCCAGCCCTGCAGGGTGGCATAATCGATCTTCTTGGCTTGGGTGGTGCCGGCCGTTTTGCCGACCTGAAAAAGCATCACGACCATGAAGATGCCCAGCGCCCAAAGCATCCATGAGCGCGGATTCGGGAAACGATCCTCGCGGTCTGTCTTGGGCTTTTTCTCCCTTATTTTAGGCGGTTTTTTGTCAGCCATTCCCTTTGGACGGAGGAACCTACCACAACCGTCTCCGTTGTGGCAACTCGCAAACAAAACTGTAAAAGCAATAATCGGGCCGCGGTCTTCGCGCTTGGCCAAGCGGGACTATTGGCCGCTTTTGGCTGCCGGCTTGGCCCTTGGCTCGAACTCGAAGCCGACGTCGCCGTCCGGCTTGAGCACGAGGTACGCCTTGAACGGCCGGCCCTTCTTGGAGATGAAATTCGGGATCAGGTCGGTCTTTCCGTCCTTGAGCAGCTTGACAACCTGCTCCCGCTCGATGTCGCGCTTGAGGATCGTCTTGCCGGTGCGGAAGCTGCACTCCCTCACTTTGCCGGTGTTTTTCTCGCAGACGTACGATTTTCCGTGCTCGTACACGGGGCACTTGCACTTGGGGCAGGTGCCGACCGGGTCCTGTCCGCTGAAGTCGGCTTCCTCCTCCTCCTCGTCGTCGTTGCCGAAATCGAACTCCACCTTCTGTTCGCCGGTCAGCTTCAGCTCCGCCGAGAAGGCGCGGCCCATCTTGCTGCGGAAGCCATCCAGCGGGCCGATGCGGCCGTTGGCCACCAGTTCGTCCGCCTCGGCCAACTCGAACTGCCGCCCGCCCATCGTCTTCCAGAAACTGAACTCGCACCCGTCTACCTCGCAGTGGAATCGCTTGTACGTTTCCCGCACCACGCCGCCGCACTTGGGGCACGGCGTTTTCAGTACGCCGTAATCGCCCGGCACCGTGTCGCCGTCGAACGTCTTGGTAGTGCCGACAAGCTTCTCGGTCATCGAGCGAATCTCATTCATGAACGATTCGCGGTCGAAGTTTCGTCGCTCGATCTCCTTAAGCTTGAATTCCCACTCGCCGGTCAACTCCGGTTTGGTGAGGGCGTCCACCTTGAGCGCCGTGAGCAGCGTGATCAGCGAGAACGCCTGCGCGGTGGGCACCAGTTCCTTCTGCTCGCGCACCATGTATTTGTGGCGGATCAGCTCCTCGATGATCGAGGCGCGCGTGGCCGGGGTGCCGAGGCCCTTGTCGCGCATGGCCTCACGCAGTTCCTCGTCGTCCACGCGCTTGCCGGCGTGCTCCATCGCGCCGAGCAGCGTGGCTTCGGAGTAGCGGGCCGGCGGCCGGGTGGCCTTGGCTTCGACGTTGACCTCGTCTGCCAGCACCGACTCGCCAGTCTCGACCGGCACGAGGTGCCCGTTGTCCGGCTTGGCCTGATCGCGGCCATAAACGGCGAGCCAGCCCGGCTTGACGAGCACCTTGCCCTCGGTCTTGAACGGCTCGCCTTTCACGCGGGTGATGCGGGTGGTGACGAGGAATTCCGCCGACGGATAAAACACGGCGATGAACCGCTTGGCCACGAGGTCGTAGATTTTCTGCTCCTGCTCCTTGAGCGTGGCCGGGGCCGGCTTGAGCGTCGGGATGATGGCGAAGTGGTCTGAAATCTTGGCGTTGTTGAACACCTTTTTGTTGCCGCCGTGAACCCAGTCGTTCGTCAGCACGTCACTGGCGATCTTGCCGTAGCGCGCTTGGCCAAGCGACTCGAGCGTTTGCTTCACGGTGCCGACGTAATCCTCCGGCAGGCAGCGCGAGTCGGTTCGCGGATAGGTCAGCACCTTGTGCCGCTCGTACAGCGCCTGCGCGATGCCGAGCGTGTTGCGTGCCGAGAAACCAAACTTCGCGTTGGCCTCGCGCTGCAATGTCGTGAGGTCGAACAACGCCGCCGCCGCCTGCCGGGTCGGCTTGCTCTGCTCGCTCACTTCGCCCGGCTGGCCGGTGCACTTGGCTTGAATGGCGTCCGCCTTGGCCTGTTCCCAGATGCGCTCGGCCCGCTTGTGGGCGTCGGTGGGATCTTTCTTGAACGCCTCGTCCAGCCAACGGCCGGTGTACTCCCCGGCGGCGGCGCGGAAGGTGGCGTGTACCTCCCAGAAATCCCTCGGCTCGAAGGCGCGGATCTCCTTTTCCCGCTCGACCACCACAGCCAGCGTCGGCGTCTGCACGCGGCCGACCGGCGTCAGGTAAAACCCGCCGCTCTTCGAGTTGAACGCCGTCATCGCCCGGGTGCCATTGATGCCAATGAGCCAGTCAGCCTCGCTCCGGCAACTGGCGGCGCTGGCCAGCGGCTTCATGTCGTCGTCGCTGCGGAGCCGCTCGAAGCCGGTGCGGATGGCATCCGGTGTCATCGACTGCAGCCAAAGGCGCGAGACGGACTTGCCGGCCGTTTTCCTCGGGTGCTTCGCCTGCGCGTACTGGATGATGTAGCGGAAAATCAACTCGCCCTCGCGCCCGGCGTCGCAGGCGTTGACGAAGCGGTCGACGTCGTCGCGCTTGATGAGGCGCAGCAGCACCCGCAGCCGGGCCTCGCTCTTGGCGATCGGCTCGAGGTCGAAGTGCGACGGGATGTGCGGCAGCTTGTCGAAGGTCCACTTGCCGCGCTTGATCTCCTGTTCGGCCGGCACGATGATCGTCAACAGGTGGCCGACAGCCGAGGAAATCACAAAGTCGGCATTCTCGAAAAAGTCCTTCGACTTGTCCCGCGGCGCCTTGAGCACGCGGGCGATGTCGGTCGCGACCGACGGTTTCTCTGCGATGACGAGTGCTTTTCCCAAGATGCTGTTCGGCGTGCTGCGGTTTCAATTCGCGCCTGGCCAGGCGCGGCCAAGCAGTGCGGCGCGGAAAATGGAGAAAAACCAAAACCAAGTCAAAGCCCAAAAAAATCGGCCAAGTTTGGATGATACGGGCGAAATCGGCTCAGCCGTTGGCCAAGGCGTTGATTTGGTTGGCGGCGAAACCGGCGCCGAAGCCGTTGTCGATGTTCACCACAGTCACGCCGCTGCCGCAGCTGTTGAGCATGCCCAGCAGCGCTGCCACGCCGCCGAAACTGGCCCCGTAGCCGACGCTCGTTGGCACCGCGATCACCGGCCGGCGCACCAGCCCGGCGACCACGCTGGGCAGCGCGCCCTCCATCCCGGCGACGGCGATGACGACGCTGGCCTCGCGCACTGTTGGCATGCTCGCGAGCAGCCGGTGCAGCCCGGCCACGCCGGCGTCGGTTACGCGCGTGACGGTGTTGCCCATGAAGCCCGCCGTGAGCGCTGCCTCGTCGGCGACCGGCAAATCACTCGTTCCGGCGCACAGCACGGCGATGGTGCCGGGGCGTTTGGCCAAGCGCTTGGCCTCGACCGTGATGCACCGGGCGGACTCGTGATGCACGGCATCGGGGAACGCCCCGTGCACGGCGGCGGCATGGTCGGCGTTGGCGCGGGTGATCAGCACGCGCTCCTCCCGCTCCATCACCTTGGCCGCGATGGCGGCGACCTGTTCCGCCGTCTTGCCGGCGCCGAAAATAACCTCGGGAAACCCCTGCCGCAGCGGCCGGTGTGCGTCGACCTGCGCGAAGCCGAGGTCGTCGATTGGCGCGGCGCACAGCCGGCGCAGCACCCCGGCCTCGTCGACCTCGCCGGCCTTGTAGCGTTGCAGCAGTTCGCTGGTTTCCTCCGGTGTCACCTCCGGGGAATTAACACCGGCCGCGCCGCGGCGTCACGCCGGAAACGCGTCCGCCCGGCCGGGGAATCGACCTTGACCGCCTTGGGGCTGGTGACTAGCCTCCGCGCCGTTAAGGGTTGTTGCGCATGGGGCGTGGTGGCTCGTGTTTCCCGATACAACGTAACATTCTCATCCACCGTGGAATTCAAGGACATCAAAAGCATCGTCGACTTGATGAAGAAAAACTCCCTCTCGGAGTTCGAGATGGAGAAGGAGGGATTCAAGATCAAGCTGCGCCGCGCCGCCAGCGAAGGCAAGCCGGAGGAGGTGCAGGTGCAGCATTACCTGCCGCCGGTCACGGGCGCGGCGCCCGCGCCCGCTGCGGCTGAGGTGCCGGCCGCGGCACCGGCACCGGAGAAGCCAACCGATCCGGAGATCAAGTCGCCGATGATTGGCACGTTCTACCGCAAGCCGTCGCCCGAGTCTGAGTCTTACGTCGAGATCGGCGACAGGGTCACGGCCGACACCGTAGTGTGCATCGTCGAGGCAATGAAGGTGATGAACGAGATCAAGGCCGAGATGAGCGGCGTGATCACGGAAATCCTCACCGAGGACAGCCGCCCGGTGGAGTTCGGCCAGCCGCTGTTCCGGGTGCGCCCCGCATGATGGAACGCCGCAGCATGACCGCCAGCCAGGACCTCCCGAATGTTTGAGAAGATATTGGTAGCCAACCGCGGGGAGATCGCCGTCCGGGTCATCCGCGCCTGCAGGGAGTTGAACATCCGCACCGTCGCCGTCTACTCGGAGGCGGACTCGAACTCCATGCACGCCCAGTTGGCGGACGAAGCCATCTGCATTGGCGGCGCGGCCAGTGCGGAGAGTTACCTGCGCATCGACCGCATCATCGGCGCGGCCGAGATCTCCGATGTAGACGCCATTCACCCCGGCTACGGGTTTCTCTCCGAGAACGCCCACTTCGCCGAGGTCTGCGAAAACTGCAACATCCGCTTCATCGGCCCGAGGTCTGCGGCGATGAACGCGCTCGAGGACAAGGCCCTGAGCCGCGAACTGGCCCGCAAGGCAGGCGTACCGGTCCCCCCCGGCTCCGACGGCGTCGTCGAGACCGAGCAGGAGGCGCTCAAGATCGCCAAGAATATCGGCTACCCGGTGATGATCAAGGCCGTGGCCGGCGGCGGCGGACGCGGGATGCGCACCGCCCACAACGATATCTCGATGGTCAAGGGCTACCACACCGCCCGCAGCGAGGCTGAAAAATCGTTCGGCAACAGCGGGGTTTACATCGAGAAATTCATCGAGAACCCGCACCACATCGAGTTCCAGATCCTTGGCGACGCCAAGGGCAACATCATTCATCTCGGCGAGCGCGACTGCTCCATCCAGCGCCGAAACCAGAAGCTCATCGAGGAGACCCCCTCCCCGCTGCTCGATGGCAAACACAGGAAAATCCGCCCGCAGATGGGCAAGGCCGCCATCAAGATCGCGCAGGCGGCCGAATACACCAACGCCGGCACCGTCGAGTTCATCGTCGACGACAAGGGCAAGTTCTACTTCCTCGAGGTCAACAAGCGCATCCAGGTCGAGCACCCGATCACCGAGGAGGTCACCGGCATCGACCTCGTCAAGCAGCAGATCCTCGTTGCCATGGGCGAGCCGCTCAAGCTCTCGCAGAGCGACATCAAGTTTAACGGCCACGCCATCGAGTGCCGCATCAACGCCGAGGATCCGTGGAACGACTTCCGGCCCAGCCCGGGCAAGATCGAGATGTACTACGCCCCGGGCGGGCGCGGCGTGCGCCTCGACAGCCACGCCTACGCCGGCTACACCATCCCGAGCCATTACGACTCGATGATCGCCAAGCTCATCACCTACGGCACCAGCCGGCGCGACGCCATGAACAAGATGAACCGTGCCCTTGACGAGTACATCGTCACCGGCGTCAAGACAACCATCCCGTTCCAGAAGGCCGTCCTGCACGACCCGGAATTCTGCCGCGGCGTCTACTCCACCAACTTCGTCGCGGACCTCCTCGGCGGCGGCCGCCGCGAACTCATCCAGGAGAAGGCGTGATGGCCAAGGGGACAGGGGACAGGGGACAGGGGACAGGGGACAGGGGACAGGGGACAGGGGA
>JACKQG010004433.1_pt2 | contig 13124 bp, 14 predicted proteins | sample 8237621 | NCBI WGS metagenome assembly JACKQG01 (sample SAMN15677084, study PRJNA649215) | marine metagenome | biome: marine; feature: Black Sea; material: saline water; isolation source: suspended particulate matter (SPM) from the Black Sea western gyre | collected 2013-06-09/2013-06-10 | depth...
TAAAGCATAAATTTCTTCTTTTGGAAATGATTTTGTAATATTAAAGATTTCCATTGCCATATCATAAGACATTTTGTAAACTTTCAAATTCATAAAACCACCTGACATTTTTACTCCTTATTTTTTCATGTTCTGCTCCTGCCCCTGCTACTGCCACTGCCACTGCTACTGCCCCTGCCACTGCCACTGCTACTGCCACTGCTCCTTTATCGAGAAATATAATCAAGCCCATCCTTCTTTTCAGTATAAATAATACACCTGTTGGGAACACAAACAATGATATCACTGCTATATTTTAACCAACTATGTTTAACACAAATTTGTTGAGGACAATCTGATTTTGATACTCGTATTCTACCTTTGTTAACTTCTAATTCCATACCATTATTCAAATCAATTTTTTGATCTTTATCTAATGATATCTTTCTAACAGGATTACCATCAATTTCACAAATCGCATAAGAATATTTTGAATTATCTTTTTGAAAAGCAATAATACTCGAAAAAATTGCTATGAAAATAATTACTACTATCAAAAATATATCAGCCTTACTAAACGATCTATAAAAAAATTTGTTATGCAAAAAGATGGACTCCTTTTATTAAATAATTGCAATTCTTGCAGCGATTTTCACCATTCATATTTACAATATCTGAATAAAATCCACCCCTTTTTATTAATAATTCTCCACAATTGGGACAAAAGGTATCGCTGGTATGTGAGAGAGAAATGTTACCAACATATACATATTTCAACTTTTTCTTTGCAATCTCGTAAGTAGATTGCAGAGTGCTTGCAGGAGTTGAAGGCTTATTCAGTTTATAGGCTGGGAAATATCTGGAAAAATGCAGAGGGATTTCATTATCAATCTCTGCTATAAAATCAACAAGATTTTGAATTTCCTCTTTGCTATCATTCAAGTCAGGAATTATAAGATCAGTAATTTCAATATGAGTCACCTTAAATCGGGACGAAATTTTGATTGTGTTCTTTACTGCCTCCAAAAATCCTGAACAATATTTTTTGTAGAACTCATCAGTAAAAGCTTTCAAGTCAATATTCATTGCATCAATAAGTGGAAGAATTTCTCTTAATGGTTCTTCATTTATTGTGCCATTTGTGACTAAAACAGCGATTTTTCCATTTTCGTGTAATAATTTTGCAGAATCATAAATAAATTCATACCAGATAAGTGGTTCAGTATAAGTATATGCAACTCCAATTGAACCTGTTTGTTCACAATATTTTAGAAGCTCTTCAGGAGTTATTTTCTTGGTTGGACTAATCTGTTGTGATATATGATAATTTTGGCAGAATATACAACGAAGATTACATCCATTTGGTCCAATTGATAAAATGTCTTTTCCCGGATAAAAATGATATAAAGGCTTTTTCTCAATTGGGTCCATAGAAATTGAAATAGTATGCCCATAATTTTCTGCAAATAATTCTCCACCAATATTTCTTCTTCCAAAGCAAATTCCGGTTTTCCCTTCAGAGATTACACACATTTGTGGACATAATTCACACTGGACTTTGTTGGCATCTAATTTTTTATAATATAATGCTTTTTTCATCAAAACCTTCTTTATTTATAAATATCTTTCAATTGCTTTTAATGTTTTTTTTAATGAATCTTTGTTTCTTTCCATCACCATTTTAGCAGAGTTTCCCATTTTCTTTCTTATTTCAGGATGTTTACATAAATACAAAATTTTTTGATTTAAATCATCTTTATCAACAATCTCAATTGCGTTATATTTCATCAGTATTTCAACTGTTTTTCTACAACTCTGATGAAATTTTCCCATCAAAATCGGCATGCCGAAATAAGCTGCTTCAAGTGGATTATGTCCACCAAAATCATAAAAACTCCCACCGATTATCGCAATGTCAGAAATAGAATATGCTTTGGTCAACTCTCCCATTTTATCAATTAGAAGAATATCATAATTGTTATTGATTGTAGATAATTTTGCATATTTTATATTATAATTTTTCAATATTTTCTCAATCTCAGGTAACCTATTTAAATGTCGTGGAGCTATAATTATTTGATGTTTAATACCTTGTGATATAAGATACTTATGCAGTTCTGCAACTAATTCTTCTTCCCCGGGTCTGCTACTCCCAAAAGTAATAACAAGTTCAGATTTTATATTCCAATTATTTCTGATTTTATTATTTTCAAACTCAGGTAAAGAAAGTGCAAATTTCAAATTGCCATTTACTGTCATATTTTCATTCCCAAATTTACTAAATCTATCCTTATCAATCTCTGATTGGGCTGAGATAAAATCTATCTTACTGATTGTTTCATTAAAAATCACTTTTAGCTTATTGTAATTCCTTACAGATTTCTCAGATAAACGAGCATTTATAAGCAAAATTTTACAACTCATTTTTTTTGCATAGAAAATTAGCACAGGCCAAATTTCTGTTTCAGTAAGAATTAGTAATTTTGGTTTTATCTTAGACAAAACCATCATCATAATCAAAGGAACATCCAGTGGAAATAGGAATGGAAATATATTTTGTGAATGATTCAAAGCTATTTGTTTTGCTCTTTCTTGACCTGTTATGGTCATTGTGGAAAGATAGATGAAACACTCAGGATTCGCCTTAACAAATTTATTTATCAAAGAAGAAATTCCATTAATTTCCCCGACTGAAGAAGCATGAATCCATATCCTCTTTCTTTTTGTATATGGAAATTTTGCAAGCCCAAGACGCCATTTCCATTCTCTATTTTTTATGATAAACTGTATAAAAAAATATGGTCTTAGTAAAATAAATAACAATGTTATGATGAAATTGTAAAAAAGCATAATAAATGGTCCGACAGTTGACGGATAAGCAGTAGTTTATATTCCAACCTTCAAACTTTTAAACCTTTTAACCTATTAATGCTTTCATTTCTCTAATAGCTTGACCAAGACCAACAAAAACTGCTCGAGAAATAATTGTATGCCCGATATTATACTCTTCAATTTCCACTACATCTTTTAAGTAATGGATATTATGATAAGTTATTCCATGTCCCGCAGCAACATATAAATCTAACTTCTTCGCAGTATGAGCTGCATCTTTAATTCTCTCAACTTCATTTTTAATTTCTTTTTCAGATTTGGAATTTGCAAAATATCCAGTATGAATTTCAATGGCATCTGCTCCAAGTTTACGGGATTTTTTAATTACTTCAATATCTGGAGCAATAAATAGGCTTACTTTAATTTTGGATGATTTTAATTCAGCAATTTTTTCTTCTAATCCTTTTATCGCAACATTAAGACCACCTTCTGTTGTAACTTCTTCTCTTTTTTCAGGAACCAAAGTAACAGAATCAGGGTGAACAGCTTTTGCAATTCCAATCATTTCAGGAGTTGGAGCCATTTCTAAATTTAATCTTGTCTGAATAGTTTCTCGTAATATTCGTAAATCTCTATCTTGAATGTGCCTTCTGTCTTCGCGCAAATGAATTGTAATTTGGTCAGCACCATTTTTTTCTGCAATAAATGCTGCCTCAACCGGGTCAGGCTCAATTGTTTTTCTTGCCTGACGGATAGTTGCTATATGGTCTATATTTACACCTAATTTTGTCATTTTGTTAACTCCTTCTTTCACTGCTAAGGATACAGATAATGTTGAAAATCTTTCATATTTTTTGTGTCATTTTGTGCCTGTCCTGTTAAATCCTTTTTTCTATTTAACTGGGGTGTTTTCGTGGCTTATAACAAACTAAACCACATTCTCTCTTGGTTTGAACCCTTTACCCAAAACCTGATAAACATTCTGTATGATAACAAATGCATTTGGGTCAATTCTCTTAACAATATCTCTTAATTTTGCGACTTCTCTTCTGGTAAGAATGCAGAGGATTATATTTCGTTCCTCTTGTAAATATGCACCCTTACCTTTAAAAAATGTAACTCCACGGTTCATCTTTTCAAAGATTTCATCTTTAATAACTTCAGATTTATTTGAAATTACATAACAGGCTTTTGCATAACCCAGACCTGTAATAATCACATCAATAACTTTGCTTGAAATATAAAGTCCAATGAAACCCCAAAGAGCATATTCAATACCATTAAAGGAGATGCCAGCAATACTTATTACCATAAAATCAATCAAAAGGAATGTATTACCAGCACTCATTATTCCTTTATGACTAAATACCTGAGCCACAATATCTGAACCACCAGTAGAACCACGAACTCTGAAAACAATTCCAATACCTAAACCTATAAGGAGTCCACCATAAAGCGAAGCAAGTAACGGTTCATTGGTAACTGCTTGAAAATGTAATATCTTATCAAAAAAATCCGTGAATAATGAGAAAGTAATAATACCAAAAATTGTTCGAATACCGAATCTTTTTCCTAAACATTTAATACCAATAATGAAGAGTGGAATATTAAATACTAACATTGTTAAACCAATAGGTATCTTAAAAAGATGATGAAATACAACTGCCAAACCACTAACGCCCCCGGCTGCAATCTTATTTGGTGAAAGAAATAATACTATTGACAAGCTCATTATAATTGTGCCAACAGCAATAAACAAATAATCAATAACAGTTTTGAATTTTGTCTTCATTGTTTAATTTTTTCTTATGAAAAATTACTAACTCCTAAAAATTATTTTTCTTTAATTTTTTCCTTCTTCTTCCCCAATATTTTGGAAATAATATTAATTGCCAGACAATTATGATAGCTTCTCTAACGATTTTTTTTGTCATTTTGGATTTACCACTTCTTCGTTCAACAAACACAATTGGAAGCTCTTTGATTCTGAAACCCTTTTTCCAAACCTTGTAATTAACTTCTATTTGAAATGAGTAACCATCAGAGAGAATATTATCTAAATCAATTGTTTCTAATAATTTTCTACGAAAGCATTTAAATCCCGCAGTTGGATCTTTAATTGGCATTCTGGTTATTATACGCACATATTTAGATGCAAAAAGACTTAACATTAAACGACGGGCAGGCCAATTTACTACATTCACGCCAGTTACATATCTTGAACCAATTACTAAGTCGTTCTCCTTTATTGCTTCAAGAAATTCAGGAATTTTCTTGGGATTATGAGAAAAGTCAGCATCCATTTCAAAAATATAATCATATTTATTTTGAATTGCATACTTAAATCCCGCAATATATGCACTTCCCAAGCCCATTTTTTTTTCTCTTTCTAAAATATGAACTTTAGGATTGGATTTCATAATTTCTTTAACAATTTCAGCTGTTCCATCAGGAGAATTGTCATCTACAATTAAGATTTCTATATTATTGTTTTGTTCGAGAACTTTTGGAATCAATTGACTGATGTTTTCGGATTCATTATAAGTTGGTATTATTGCTAATGATTTCATATAAATTTTAATCCTATTATACTTGCGAACATATTATTGTCATTGAGACAATTTTAATTTTGTTTTATACTGCTTTTTGATATATTTTATGTCAAATTTTTTATGATTCTATTTTTTTCTTACATCCTGAATAAGATTAACTTTTTAAAATATTTATCTAAATATTTTGACAAACATATTAAATATTTAAAAAATGTTTAAAAAATAATAATGTTATTACATTATGGACTTGCAACATATTAAATTGATTTTGCTTTAAGAACTTAATAATTGAAATGATGATTAAATATAAATTTATAATATGTTTACACTTTGCAAAAGCACATTTTTTTATTAAACTTATTCAAAATATAGATGAGTCCACTATAGAAACCATTAAAATGGTTAAAATAACCTGTTTGGGGATAAATTCCCACAACTAAAGTTGTGGGCTTCTAACCTCCTAACTTCCGAATTATCAAAAGGTTAGCCCACAGTTTTAACTGTGGGTAAAGAGGTAAAAAAAACCAAATTTAACCCCTTCAGGGGTTTTTAGAGTGAACACATAGATAAAATTTTATATGTCTATAATTAAATTAAGGAGTTTGTATGGCAACAGAAAAGTCTCCAAAAAAAGTTAGCCTTATAGAAGTTTTAATGGTAATCTTAATAGTAGGGATTATAGTTATTATTTTATTTCCTATAATTGGTGATAAACAAAAGATAAGGAAGATTAATGAAGAAGTTTTTCCAACCTTTATACTTATTCAGGAAGCAAATAATGAATTTTTTAAGAATCAAGGAGAATATGCTTTTGATATAAGCCAGTTGAATCTTCAAGAAATTAATAATAAAAAATATTTCAAATTTGAATTGACTGATTCAACTGTTATAGCTACAACAACAAGAAAATTTGGAAAACCTGGTGCAAAAATTATTTATAATTTTTTATTGAATTCCTGGTCAACTGGTGGTACAGAAGGAGTAATAGATATAGACTGGATACAGTAATCGTGGTAGTTTCTCCTAATTATTAAATTACCTTCTCATTCTTTAGGTTTATAATACTATTTGCTGTCAAATCTCTATTTAGCTTTAAAAATTTTTTATTTTTATAACTCATTATTAATACGAAATACGGTATAATACTATATCTTTGAATCTTACCTATTCTCTTGTCTCTGAGAATTCATTATATTTAGAATTTACATATCCATTTTATATTACAAGACTACATAAAATTGATGATGTTTTACCAGATATAATAAAATCACATACTAAATCTTCTGAACTAATTTTTTAATAGCTAAAGATGATGATAAATTATCAATTATACTTAGCTAAGAAGGTATATTTATTATCTTTTGAAAAATAATACAAGGGAAGAATTTTATAAGTTATGAAAAAGATAGTTATTATTATATTCCTTTTAAGCTTTATTGCTTCTCCAATCTTCTCAAAAGAAGTTTCTAAAGACCTTATTATTTCAAGAGACAGGTGGTTTAGCAAAGATAAATTTAATCATTTAATATCTTCTGCATTTCTTTACTCCTGGCAACATAAAATTTTGACCAATGTCTGTCAAATTGAAAAAAGCAAAAGCATAGTAATTTCAATTTGCCTTACTGAGTGTTGGGGTTTTATGAAGGAGGTGTCTGACTCAAATAAAAAAAATAATCATTTCAGTTATAAAGATTTAATCTTTGATACAATTGGAACATTTTTAGGATTTATAATTTGTCAGTAAGTAAAATAGAATTATAATGGCTATCAAATTTGATTCGTTTACATCCGATACTTTTGGAAAATATTTGAAGAGAATTAGAGAAGAAAAAAATATTTCTCTTGAAGAAGTATCCAGAGTTACTAAGATTAAACTGCGTTTTCTGAAGGCAATTGAAGACGAGCAGATAGAAGATGTGATTAATTCAGAGTTTGCCCGACTCTATATTCTTAACTATGCACGCTTTATTTGCGCAGATATAAAAACTGTTATGAAGTTGTTTGATGAAAAATATAAACAATCATTAGAAAAAAAGAAAGTTTTAATCTCTTTCCGAAAGAAAAAGAAATATGAACATAAAATTCTTATACCAAAGTTAGTTTTTAAAATTATTGCTTTATTAGTATTTATTGCAATACTTTTTTGGATTGGTTTATATCTTCATCGTAAGGGCAGTTTAGAAAGAAACTTATTTGAAAAAACTACTATAAGTTCATTACAGGACACGATTGTACAGAATGATGAAATCTCTCCTGAAACTTCTCAGACAAAAAATATTTTAGAAAGAGAATATAATTATAAAACTGAAGATTGTTATAAAAGATATATTATAAAAGAAAAGAATATTCCATGGTATGTTGTACCAGAATATATCAAATCTAAATGATATGTTCAGGGAATGAAATAATTAATTTTTTTAACATAAGAGAAAATGTGCAACAAGTAGATATTAGCAATTTTTTATATGATGTAAAAAAACCTGGTAGATATTCCAACAATGAATTAAACTGTAAAAGAAAAAGGGTTTCAGAAAAAACTTTAAATTTTGCCTTGGCTTTTCCAGACATATATGAGATTGGAATGTCTCATCTTGGGCTGAAAATTCTCTATACAATATTAAATAGAGAGCCAAATTTTGCAGCGGATAGGGTTTATGCACCTGATATTGATTTAATAAAAATCCTACAAGAAAATAATATCCCTCTGTTTTCCATTGAAGACAAAAAACCATTAAAACAATTTGATGTTATCGGATTTACACTCCAATATGAACTATCTTACACAAATATTTTATTGATGCTTGATTTGAGTAATATACCAATTTTTGCTAAAGAAAGAGATGGAGATTCGCCACTAATCATTGCTGGCGGTCCCGGCGCTTTTAATCCTGAACCACTTTCTATCTTTTTTGATGCTTTTGTCATTGGGGATGGGGAAGAAATTATCATTAAACTGGCAAATTGCTTATGGAAGAATAGAAATGCTACAAGAGATGAGAAACTATTAAAACTTGCACAACTAAAAGGAGTTTATATCCCCAAATTTTATTTACAAATAGATGATAAGAGCGGTTGTTATGTAGTTCCTAAAATCAAAGAAGTTCCTTCAAAAATTGAGAAGAATATTTTTACAGATTTTGATAATATTGATAAAATTCATTCTCCGCATTTAATGCCATTAATTGATATCGTACATTGTCGCCCTTCAATTGAAATTATGCGTGGTTGTAGTAGAGGGTGTAGATTCTGTCAAGCAGGAATGATTTATCGTCCTGTAAGAGAGAGAGATAATAAGATTATTCAGAAGCTTGTTGAAAACGAAATAAATCAGAACGGATGGGGGGAAATTTCTCTTAGTTCACTTTCCAGTTCAGATTATTCAAGGATTGAATCATTGGTGGTCTATCTTAATAAATTATTGCCAAAAACACATACTTCATTATCTCTCCCCTCGTTGAGGATTGATAGATTTAACAAACAGTTTGCTAAATCAATTACCCAGCTTATTGGAAGTAATTTAACATTTGCTCCAGAAGCAGGAAGTCAAAGATTGCGGAGGATAATAAATAAAAACATAAATGAAGATGAAATTCTGTCCACAATAAAATCAGCTCTATCCTTTGGACTGAATACAATAAAGCTCTATTTTATGGTGGGCTTGCCTTATGAAACTGATGAAGATATAATTGCAATTATTGACTTAATACAAAAGATTTACAATCTTCATTCTGTTAACCGAACAATCAAAAAGGTTCATCCTTTTAGAACTCTAAAAATCAATGTAAGTATTGCTTCATTTGTGCCAAAACCGTTTACCCCATTCCAGTGGTCTGCCCAGGACAAGAAAGAAAAATTGTTCCAAAAAATTACATTTATAAAGAATCACTTTAAACGAAATAAAAAAATCAGAATTAAATATCACTCTTTAGAAGCTTCAACTCTTGAAGCAGTTATATCAAGAGGTGATAGAAAAATTGGCAAACTGATTTATGATGTTTATATGAAAGGAGCAAAGTTTGATTCCTGGGATGAACATTTTGATTATGCAATTTGGGATGCATCAGCAAGAAAAAATTCCATTGACTTTGAAAAATATGCAGGTAGGAGAGAGCTAAACGAAAAACTTTGTTGGTCTCACATTGACATAGGTATAAAGGAAGATTTTTTGATACGAGAATATGAAAAAGCTAAAACAACGGAAATTACTTCTGATTGTAGATATAATAAATGTGTGGATTGTGGAATTTGTAAAAAAGTTTCTCCAAAATATTTAGATAAAGAAGATAGAAGATATACCACATTTACTTACAAGAAATTCAACCTTCCAATAAATGAATTATTCTTTAAATATAGAGTATTTTATGAAAAAGAGAGCAAATTACGATTTTCCTCACATAAAGATATATCAAATCTTATTTATAGAATTATGCGCAGAAGTTCGTTGCCTGTGTATTACACAAAAGGTTTTAACAAGCATCCAAAGGTCTCTTTTTGTCCCCCTTTAGCTCTTGGCATTTCAGGAAAAAATGAATTCTTTGATATACATTTAACTCAAAAAGTTTCAAAATCAGAGATTATTGCAAAACTTAAATTCAATTCTACAAGGCAATCCCCATCAGTTCTTCCACAGGATTTTATTATAAAAAAAGTAGAACCCTTACTACAATCTTCAATGAAAATTTCACATTATAAGAATGAATTAATAAGTATTTTATCAGACGGAACTATTGACTGGCAAAACAAAATCATAAATTATAAAAATAACTCCTTTTTTATGGAAAAGAAGGGGAAAATAATAAATCTTAAAAAAGTTATTGAAAAAATATCTTTTCAGCCAGATGGTATTTTACTCTATAAAAAAATTGTAGGTGCTGGAATTTTTGATATTTTAGAGAGAGTGTTTGGACTTCCTGGTAAGGAATTAAATAAGTTAACAATAGAAAGATTAAGAATATTTTAATTAACCCGAGATTATGAAAGAAGATAAAATGAAATGTTCAAAGAATTATTAATAAAATAACATTTTTCACTGGATTAAAGTGATATTTATTGTAAAAAAAATTTCTATGTAAAAAACTTTTGAAAGGATTTAAGATATGAAAACCAATATGATTGTAAATTGTGGACCTTTTGAAGATAGGTTAGCACTTCTTGAGGACAGCCAACTTGTAGAATTACTTGTTTATTCTGAAGATAAAAAGGAGATAGTTGGTAATATTTATAAAGGTATAGTAAAAGATAATGTTCCTGGAATGGGAGCAACTTTTGTTGATATAGGATTAGAGCGAACCGCTCTTCTGCATTTTCGTGATGTTGTTCCTGAGTTCCTGGATATTGAAGAACTGGAAGATGAAAGCTATGCAAAAGAGATTAAAAATGATATCTATAAAATAGGGGAATTGATAGAAGTCGGACAAAATATTATGGTTCAGGTTGAAAAAGCACCACTTGGGAAAAAGGGAGCCCGACTTACAGGTGAAATCTCTATATCTGGGTATTATATGGTAATTATCTCTAATAAAGATTATATTGCAATATCACGAAAAATTTTATCAGCAAAAGAAAAAAGAAGATTAAAAAATATTTTCTTAAAGATAAAAGACAAAAATGTGGGTATTATTGTTCGGACAAATGCTGAGTTTCATAACGAAGAGGAATTTAAAAAAGAATATTACAATCTAATAAAGACCTGGCATAATATTCAAAACAAGTATAAGGATAGCACATTTCCTCAATGCATTTATGAGGAGAATGATATAGCCTCTATAATAATAAAAGAGCTAATTCATAAAAGTATTGATAATGTAATAATTGATTCAAAATTGGTTAGAAGTAAAATCATTAAACGATTAAAGGGGATTGCCCCCGAAGTTATAAAAAAGGTAAAGTTATATCGTGAAGAAGCAGAAATTTTTGATGCCTTTGGCATTGAAAAAGAAATTTCAAAAATTTTTCATTCAAGAATCTACCTTGAAAGTGGTGGCTTCATAGTTATTCAGCAAACAGAAGCACTTGTTTCTATTGATGTAAATACTGGTAGTTTTATAGGTGAGAAAGATTTAGAAGATACTGTTACTATTACAAATATTGAAGCAGCTAAAGAAGTAGCCAGACAAATCCGCTTACAGGATCTCACCGGGATGATTTTTATTGACTTCATTGATATGCGTGTAAGTAAAAATCGTCTAAAAGTCATGCAAACCTTTTGTGAAGAAATGAGAAAGGATCATTCATTTCATAAAATTTATACATCAAGTCCTTTACACATGGTGGAAATGACGCGGAAAAGAGAAAAAACAAATCTACTCTCATCATTTTATGAAAATTGTCCTTACTGTCATACCGTTGGAAGAGTCTTGGCTCGCAGTAGTATAATTGATAGTATTTTTAGACGGCTGGAGCGGGCAGAAAAATATCACCCTGAAGATAATTTTGAAATTCATATTCACCCCTGGGTATATGAATTTGTTGTTAATAACAAATTATCTAGAAAAAGGGATTTTCACTTCTTATGGAAATTTGTAAATGATAGTAACCTGGCTCTTGACCAATATAAAATTATCTCCTTAAAATCAAATAAGGACATTACAAATTTGTATAAAACTTGACATAGTATTAGAACATATAAATTTTTTATTTCTAATAATCAGGAGAAATAATGTATGCTATTATAGATTTTAAAGGGCAACAGTTCAAAGTTCAGAAGAATGATGTGTTAAAAATTCCGTATTTTGATGGACAGGAAATCGGAGCAGAATTTGATATTAATGAAATCTTAATTTTGGGTGGTGACAAAAGAGCAAAAATTGGAAAACCTTATGTAAAAAAAGCAAAAGTCCTTGCTGAAATTCTATCACATGGGAAGGATAAAAAAATTATTGTATTTAAGAAAAAGAGAAGAAAAGGTTACAGCAGAAAACAAGGACATAGACAGCAATATACTGAAATTAAAATAAAAGATATTATTCAGGGGGAGTAAAACCCTTTTAGGAGAATACAATGGCACATAAAAAAGGAGTAGGTAGCACACAAAACGGAAGAGATAGTAATCCAAAATATTTAGGTGTTAAAAAATATGCTGGTGAGTTTGTTCGGGCTGGTAATATAATTGTAAGACAGAAAGGAACAAAAATTCATCCTGGCAATAATGTAAATGCTGGTAATGATTATACATTATACTCACTAATTGATGGTTATGTAAGATTTGAGAGATACAAATTCCGTGGATTTAGAACCTCACAGAAAAATAAAAGACAGGTAAGTGTTTATACGGACACTAATTAGTGCCTGTCCGTAAACTCTAAAATCCTTGCGAATGGTCAAAGACCTTCGCAATGGTTGAAGACATACAACCATTACGGAGGTTTCGCAAGCTTAACCATCCGTAAGGTTTTAAAATACCAACTTTACCCCGTTAGATAATTATATATCATACTAGTGGAAACATTCTTTAAGAATTTTTATCTAACGGGGTTTACGGACAAACACTAATTAGTATATTAAATCAAGGGGAATATAAAAAGAAAACATCTTTTCTGCTTCTTTATCCCTCTTCATAATCATCTTTGCTAACATAGAAATAGCATAATTTTTTATATGAAATTAGCTGACCAGTTTATTTTACCAACAATTTTTAGTATCTTATCAATAAGATTCGTGTAATTTTTGGCATCCCGATATATCGGGATTATTCTGCCTTGAGACCTTTTATAAAGGCTATTTAAATGACTAATTACAAATTTCTAATTTCTAATAAAATTT
>JACKQG010005978.1_pt1 | contig 13124 bp, 7 predicted proteins | sample 8237621 | NCBI WGS metagenome assembly JACKQG01 (sample SAMN15677084, study PRJNA649215) | marine metagenome | biome: marine; feature: Black Sea; material: saline water; isolation source: suspended particulate matter (SPM) from the Black Sea western gyre | collected 2013-06-09/2013-06-10 | depth...
ACTACAATTTTAATCGTATTGTTGTCAGTTGGGTTCGGAGCTTTTATTACTTATTTAGATAGTTATAATAGACTTTACGGTTCTTTAGGGACGTTCTTATTGCTTCTTGTGTGGGTAAATGCGAATAGCTCAATCCTTCTCTTGGGGTTTGAATTTAACGTGAGTGTTCATAAAGCGCGAAATGAAGCTAGAAGCAACTTGCAATAATGTTTAAAAAAGACGTAATTAGCTTTATGATTCAATTAAAGCATTTTTACCTCTTAGGATGTTTCTTCCTACTATCTTTTACTTCTTTAGCCCAAACCTCAATTGATGGTCGTTGGAAAACCATCGACGATGAAACGGGACGTATTAAAAGCGTAGTTGAAATTGTCGAGCGAGACGGACAGTTTTTCGGTACGGTAATAGAATTATTTCGCCTCCCGGACGAAGATCAAAACCCACATTGTGATAAGTGTGACGACGACAGAAAAGATCAGCCAGCCTTAGGGATGGAAATTGTGAGAAACATGGTTGTATCTGATGGTAACACCCAGGAATGGGTAGATGGAACAATTTGCGATCCCAAAAAAGGTTCTATTTACGAGTGCGAAATGTGGTTAGAAGATGGGGAATTAGACGTGCTGAAAGTTCGAGGATACATTTGGTTTGTATTTAGAACACAAGACTGGCTAAGGGTAGTTGACTAGCATTAGTTGGCTAAGGGTGTTTCGTTAGAATATCCAACTCATCTACAAGTTTCTTCGTTAAAGCCTTTCTTTCATAGGGTGAGGGATCTACTTTGAGAGGGGCATTATTTTTCGTGATTTTTTTCAGAATTTCATATGCGGCATCTTCATCTTCGTGATCGCAAAAAGGCAATCCCCAATTTCCCAGTTGTGTGGCAAGGTCGCTTGGGCTATTGCAAATACTAAGAAGAGGTTTTTCACATGCGATGTATTCGAATACTTTCCCAGGAGTGCATTTCCGAGAAGCATCGGTGGCGTTTTGGACCAAAAGAAGCGCATCGCAGCCAACCATCTCAATGACGGCTTGCTTGTGAGATAGTGAGGGGGTGAATTTCACGTGTTGATGGTCGTTTAATTCCAATTTTATCTCTTCTCCCACGGATCCTACAAGGTGAATTTCGATTTTACAACTCTCCAATTGATTCCATTTTTTTACGGCACGCCACAAACCAGGTACATTTCTTGAACCGTACAGAGATCCGAAATGTCCTATTTTGAAAACAGCAGATTTATTTACAGAAGCTTTCACATCTTTAAAATCAAGACTGTCCCAACCATTTTGTATTAAAATCGCCTTGTCTTTGTTTCCGTCATCTAAGAGTGTTGTTACAACGGAAGGTGAGGTGATGGTGATTTTGTCAGAATACGCTACGACCATTTTTTCCATTTCAATCAGCTTTCTTTTCGCTCGCTTGCCCATCTTAAAGTCATCCAAGTAATCCATATCCGACCAAGGATCTCTAAAATCAGAAATCCATTTCAGTTCCGGATATTTTTTTTTCACCTCCAATCCTATGAGGTGCATACTGTGGGGTGGTCCGGTCGTAATGATTGCATCTATGTGGTTTTTACTTATCCATTTATTGATAAACTTAACAGCTGGTTTAACCCAAGTCACTCTAGCGTCAGGAACAAATATATTCCCTCTGACCCAGCTGATGAATCCCTTTATAATTGAGGTTTTCTTTCCAGATGTTGTTGAAGCCCCCATCCTTGTGGTTGACATTTTTCTCCCAAACAAAGAGACCACTCTTGAGGGCTCAAAAATAGGAATCTTAAGCACTTGTACTAAAGATGAGACTTCTTCTAAGAGCGTTACATCCTCCACGGGGACATCTGGGTTTTCCGGAGTAAAAACAACAGGATCCCACCCAAATTCAGGCAGATATTTCGAGAATTTTAACCATCGCTGTACTCCGGCTCCTCCTGATGGAGGCCAGTAATAGGTGATGATTAATACCTTTTTATTTTTTGTGACAGGTTTCAAATTAATTTGATTAATAAGAGATTACGGGAGGGTCAAGGACAACACAGTATTCACAATATTTAGAGTCTTCGTTGTGAGAAATTTCTCTACCATCTTCCTTAAAATTAGACAACCTATTGGATATCCACTCTATCAGCATGTCTATATCCCCACGATTTATTTCTGTGCGTTTTCCTATTTTTAAGTTGAGTAATCCTGAATGGGCATTTCTTCCTGATCGTATAGAAGCTTTCACCTCTTGCAGCGACTCATCATTTAGAAGGATGGCGCAATAAACAAGTAGTTGAAGCGCTTTTGAGGCGTTTCCTTTGTCGAGTTTCCCCCCGTCAATATCCCAATCTGCCTTTAAATTTAAATCAGTTTGGGTAGTAACTCCTGTTTTGTAATCTACAACCCTGGTGACCCCAGCGACATCCTCTAACCTGTCAGCATACCCGAAAAATTTAACTTCCCCACCGTCAACCAAGTTATAGGTTGCTTCGAAAGAATCCTCTAATCCCGTAATTGTAATGGGATCCGTGGTTCCTTTATTCAATTCTAAAAGTTCACGGTTTAAAATCTTCTTAATCGTTGACTTTGCAGAACGTATTAACAATAGATTTTCACCACTATCTGACACCCCATGTTTATAGCAATGTTCCACAGCATTGTCTAAAAAGGTATCTAAATTTTTAAGAATGGATTTGATATGGTGAGGTTGCAATGTTTTCTGGAGAGCTTTTTCTAATCCGTGTTCAAATACGTGGTGCACAATCGAACCTAAAGTACTGCTCTCTATGCTTTCCTCCAATTCATTTGGTTCTAAAAGTCTCAATAAATACCTGTAAATAAAATTTCTTTCGCAGGAAAGGAGTTTGTTGAGCGCAGAGGGGGATATCCCTTCTTTAGCCCAAACCTCAATTCTTCCTCTCATTTTTTCAGTAAGCGTAATTACAGGTATTTCTGGCCGGGCTTTAGGGCTGGGCATACTGAAAATTGATTTCGTAATCTTGTCTTTGACAGGTTTATAAGAATGAAGAAATTGTAGAATATATCGGCTCATTTCTTCAGAGCCCTTACCACTAGTTCGATATAAAAGTTGGACTTTGGTGGAACGATTTAAAAGTCGGTAAACGCTGTAAGCGTATGCGGCTTCACGTTCGTGCCTGCCGGGCATATTGATAGAATGTTTCAAATCTGCAGGCAGATAGCTATCAACAATTTCATGCTTGGGAAGTATCCCCTCGTTGCAATCCATAATGATGACTCTGTCATAGTCTAGGGCTCGTGTTTCTGTAAGCCCCATGATTTGCAATCCTCTGGCAGGTTCACCGATAAGATTTATCTTTTCACCTCCAAGTAGTTTATGCATTAAAGCACGTACATCACTCGCACTGTTACACGGATTGAGATCTGCTTGTAAGCGGAGCATGATACTCACCACTTTTCTAACACTGGTCCAACCTGCTTTAATCCAAGGGTTTTTACTGTCCTCTAGCTTCATCTCGATTTTTCTAGAAAAATCATCTAATCCTTGAAGAAATTCTTTCGCTCCCGGAGCTTTTAATTGTTCAAGGTCTTTTAAAAGTGAATAAAAAGTTCCATCGGAAACTTCCTCAATGGTAGTGATAGATACCCAACCTGAATTCCTTTTGGCCAATTCGTGTAACGAATTTGTAGAATCAGATTTAAACGAAGTTGTGTTTTCAGTATATTCTAAAACAACCTGCTGGCTCGCGAGGGACACGAGCTCTTCAAATCTCCACCCACTGTCTGACCGTGAAGTCATTCTTTCAATGAGGTTTAAGAAAGGTGAGATAGGCGTTTCACGAATGCTAAGTCCCATGGTTACATTGTAGCCTATCTCATTGTTAGGGAGTGCTTGTAATAAAACAGGAAGGGTTCCTGCATCGGGCAATACAATGACAGTTTTATTTTTCTCATCTTCACTGAGCTCAAGTACGATTTGGCGAACAAGTTGACAAGAACTCATCACAGAACTACATCCTATTATCTCTAGATCTGGAGGTGAAGGTGCGATTTGATCTGGAATATTGTAAGGAAATTCACGAAGTTCTCTCATAAAATATCCAGCTTCAATTTGAGCATCATGGACATAGGATACATCTGCATCTGGGAGATAAATAAGCTTCCCTGCTTCGTGCCATTTTGTTAGATACAGTTTTTCGCTCGGTGTGATAGCTGCAAGGCCAGCGGCATAGACAGTCTGGTATTTTTGAACATTCCCTTTTTTAGCTACATCCCAACTCAGCTTCGCTTTTGTCGTCATTCCATCCTTCTTCAGCCTTTCATGGAGATCTTTGTAGAGGTGCGGAAGTCTATCCCACTGATTCATAAAAGAAATTTGGGCTTCAGTAAGTTTCTTTGAAGGGTCAAAACTCCACTCTTCAATTTCCTTAATGTCTCTCAGGTTTTTAAACACCTGATTTGCATCTTTCATGTGATGGTCAATCTGGTGGAAGTCTGCGAGAGCTACCGAACCCCAATTCAAAAATAAGCTGAAGTCTTTTTTCTCCTTCGTATGGTTTAACTGCACTTGATACAACCTAGCTAAAATCTCAAGGTTGTCAGCAATTTGAAACTCTCCGTTACCTTCCATAAAAGCTCCTAAAGTCATTACACGTGGCATGCGACAAGCTTTCGTAGCTTTCGTAGTAAACACCCTTTTGAAAGCAGTTACAGCCCTGAAGCTTGGCAGCACGACAGCACATTCTCCCATTTTTTTACTGTTGAGAACAGCAAGTGCCAATTCTTCTAAAAAAGAAGTTTCGCTAAGGGTAGGTAAATGTTTTCGAGTCACTGTTAAAGTAATAATTCAGTCCTTTAAGGTAAACCCATTTAGAATGAATTTCAACCAATCTTTCCGAGATTCTTTACTCCGACAAACACTTTTTATTTCGCTGAAAATAGTTTTATTATCATGGGATTCAGTTTTCTCTACTTTTTTCTGCTTTGCACCATCTGCAATTTTAAACCTTTTGACCGCCTGATTTTTATACCCTTTTGACTCTTCTAGCATCCCGAGGTTATTTTGATTCACGGCATCTTCCGGATCAAGTTCGATCGCAATTTTATAATCAGATATAGCACCATCGGTATCTCCATTGGCTTGCTTCATCCAAGCGCGTGAAGCGTATCTGTATCCATATTCTGGCTGTAATTCAGCGGCGGCGTCAAGATCCTTTATCGCGGAGACCTTATCAGAAAGGTGGAACTTGCAGATGGCTCTATCGTGTAAAGCGTTAGCGTCAGCATGAGAGTTTTCAGTTTCATTAAACCAAACCTCCCATTTTTTGAGCGCCTCTTCCCAACTCTGGGCCGCCATTAAAGCTAGCGCACGCTCTTTTATTTTAATATTTGTTTTTTCTAAAGTCACGATGCTAAGGTATAATTTATATCATTTGTATTGTAGCTTTAGCCAACCTTTAGATAGGAATAAATGACAATATTTGCTCCAGCTCTAAAAGATTTTTTTATTAATGTTGAATGCTCCAATCTTTCTTGGAGTAGAACGCTTTGGTTTTCACAAACCAAGAATAAGATCAATTGATTGAAAGTAGAAACTCAAGTAGATTTAACGTCTTCCTTAACCTTTCATGTTCCTGCTTTAGCGAGTCACTTTGTTAACGTTGAGAAAGACGATGATATCAGGGAAGCTCTGCTCTATGCACAAAACAACAATTTAGAAATTTTAATACTTGGTGGAGGAAGCAACATGCTTTTTCACAATGACTTTGAAGGATTGGTCATTAAGATTAACAGCAAGGGAGTAGATGTATTGTGTGATGATGGAAGACGGCTGGAAGTTGTTGTTGAGGCTGGCGAGGATTGGCATGAATTTGTATTAAAAACTTTAGTAAATGGTTGGGGAGGCCTTGAAAATTTAGCTTTAATCCCTGGTTGTGTTGGCGCTAGTCCCATGCAGAACATTGGTGCTTATGGAGTTGAGATTAAAGATGTTTTCTCATGGCTAGAGGCGATAGAAGTTAAAACGGGTCAGCTAAAGCGATTTAATCTCAAGGAATGTAAACTTAATTACAGAGAGTCTGTTTTTAAAAGAGAGTTGAAGGGAGAGTGGGTAATCGTTAGAGTTGCATATAATCTAGATCGTGAGTCTCCTCTTAAAACCAGCTATGGGGCAATCGAGGATGAAATTTCCGAAATAAATAAGATGGATTTAACTCATCTTGATGTTGCGAAAGCGGTCATTAAGATAAGAAATACTAAGTTGCCTAACCCTGACATTATAGGAAATGCTGGCTCTTTCTTTAAAAACCCCATTGTAAACAAAGAAGATTTTAATAATCTGAAAGAGGTCTACCCTGAAATCCCCAATTACCCTCTAGATGGAGAGGTGGTTAAGTTGGCGGCTGGATGGCTTATCGATACTTCTGGATGGAAAGGTCACGATAGGGGAACCCATGGGGTTCATGAGCACCAAGCTCTGGTTTTAGTTAATCATGGAGGAGCGACAGGCAAGGAGGTTTGGGCTTTAGCAGAAGACATTATGCAATCTGTGAAGGAAAAATACAATATTCAACTTGAACCAGAAGTGAATCAAATTTCGATTGATAAATCCTGAAAAGTCAGATCTAGTATTGTACGCAAGGAGGAGATTTTGATTGTGTATGCTTTCTTGCAACGTCCCACATGTATTTTAGGGATAATTCATGAGATCCTCCAGATGACATCGTACCTAATTTGCTAAGGGTTATATCGTAGCTGTACCCGATATGCCATACGTTAGTTCCAAATCCAAAGATGAAACTCAAAGCATCGACATCTATAGATTCATCTGCAGCCTTCTGCAATAAAGGGATTCCTCTGTACCAAACGCCAAGAGTCATGAAATCTAAATCGTAGTATGTACCTATATCGAATTGGTCTATATTTCCTTGCTTCGTGTAGTTAAATGCCACTACGACATCTTTTGCAGATTTAGCTCTTGGTCCACGAAGTAATGGGATACGCCCTCCACCATGGGCTGAAAATCTCACATCTAATCTCTCAATGTAGTTGTTGCTTAGGCTTGAGTTAGGTCTATTTAAATGATCAGCAGAAGCACCCAACCAAAACCCTCTACTTACCATAAGCACTCCCGTTCCTAGATCAGTGTATTGTTTTCCACTCATGATCCCATCTTCAAGAGTTGTTGAAGCATCTTGTCTTATAAGTTGATCCATAAATGTTAGTTCTGATAAGTTGACAGATTTACTAACTAATCCAGCCTGTAAAGCTGGGCGAACATATGTTCGTGGGCCAACTTTAAACTCATAAGCGTACTGAAAAGCGATACGAGAAGATCGAAGGGCACCTGCACCTGCTTCTTCATGACTAACAAGAACGCCTATCCCGCCGTTTTGGTTAAATAGAGGTCTGTCATAAGCGAAGTGGAAACCAGTATAAGCCTGGGGTAAATTTGCCCATTGAGATCTGTAAAGACTCACAGCCCTTGCTTGTTCAGCAGCACCGGCATAACCAGGATTTATGGATGTTGGAGCTGCATTGAATTGCGTAAAATGCAGGTCTTGTGCAGTTGCTGATGAAGTAAACAAAACAAAGTGTAATACTATGATAGTAGTTAACAGAGTGTTTACAGATCTTAAGGTAAAAGAGATATTCATACCCTCTATTACGACAGCTATTCAAAAAAGGTTACAGAATTATTAATTTATTTAGATATTAAAGTAACAGTGCCCGCTTTTTCTACGAAAGTACCATCACTTAGGGTTGCAATCGCTTTGTATGCGTAAACGTCCTGAGTGGCGAGAACACCATCTACATACCCATCCCAACCAATATTTATATCTGATGAGTAAAAGATTTGTTCGCCATACTTGTTGAAGACAAAGACTTCGAAATCTAAAACTCCACCGTGTAAAGGTCTGAAAACATCGTTATTATATCCTTGTAAATCGTATGTCCCTCCATTTCCTCCACCTGAAACAGGAGTGAAGGCAGTAGGGAAAACAAGCAATCCGCCATCTAAAGCTGTTACAGCATTTTCATAAGAGAATGTATTTGAACATCCCCACTCATTGTTAGCTGTTAGGGTGACATTGTAGTTACCAGCGTTTGTGTACTCATACGTTGGGTTTTCATCTGAAGAGGTCTCTCCGTTTCCGAAGTACCAAACAAACTCATCAGCATCCGTAGATAAATTATAGAACTGTATAGGCTCGCCTGGAGCAAAAACTTCTGTAGGGAAAAGGCTGAAGTCAGATTGAGCACGTGGGAATACTGTTACAGAGGCATATTGAGTCTCTTCTACTAAAACTCCTTCATAGCTGAAAGCCTCAAGAGTAATATCATATGTTCCAGCTTCGTTAAATGAATGCGTTGCATTTTCAGAGAATACAGTTGTTCCATCACCGAAATCCCAATGGTAGTTATTTGCATACAGTGACAGGTTAGTAAAGTCAACCGTGAAAGGCGCGCAGCCTTCTCCACGTCCTGTAAAAGCAAGTTCGGGTGTTGGAGATAGAATGTGAATAGTCTCTATACCATCTTCAGAGCAATACTCATTACTTATAATTACTGAGATAGAGAAAACACCCCAAGTGTCATAAGTATGTTCCCCTGGATTTTCATTTGTACCAACGTTACCATCACCAAAGTTCCAAAGAATTGAGCTAGATGATCCAGATGTAGATAGATTTTCAATTGCTACCGTTGTGTTCGGAAATGTTTGCGTGATTGGAGTAACGTGAAAGCTTACAACAGGTGTCGCAAAGACTGCTATTTCACTTGTTGCGGTGTTACTACATCCGTACTCAGACGTAGCCGTTAATTCTACACTAAAGGTCTCGTCATCCCCCGTGTTTTCGTTATCAAAGATATGTATTGGGTTTAATTCTGTGCTCAAGTCTCCATCGCCAAAAGTCCATTCGAATGTCGCATTTCCAGAACTTTCATTTGTAAACACAACTTCAAAAGGAGTGCATGAAGCTTGCGGAGAGTTGAACTGAGCTACCATTTCAGGGTAAACAGTGACATGAACTACAGTAGTGTCATTACATCCATTTTCAGCGATTGCGATTAGTTCAATCGGGAATGTTTCGAGATTTTCAGACGTGTTGTCAAAGGTGTGAACAGGCTCAAAGTCACTGCTAACATCTCCATCAGAAAAATCCCAAGAATAATCAGATGCATTTTCTGAAGTGTTTGTAAACGTCGTATTCAAAGGAGCACAACCATTGCCTGATGAGGCAACAGATGCAACGGCACCATTCAACGCGGATACTTCTAAAGTGTCCGTTGCAACACATCCGTATTCAGATACGCCTATCACGCTAAGAGTAAAAATCAGTGTGTTGTTGCTTTCGTTTGAATAAACGTGAGAAACCATTTGGGTATTAGAATCGTTAGAATCGTCTCCGAAGCTCCAGGTAATTTGAGAAGCGTTTTCAATGAAAGGAGTTTGAACTTCAAAAGGAGAACATCCCTCATTCTGAGCAAGTGAAATGTCAATGATTAATTCAGGGGAAGCAGTAATGACGACTGATGTGCTGTCGTTACATCCATTTTCAGAGATTGCAATAAGCTCAACTGAGTATGATGCGAGGTTTTCAGACGTATTTTCAAAGGTGTGAACAGGCTCAAAGTCACTGCTAACATCTCCGTCAGAAAAAGTCCAAGAATAATCTGAGGCATTTTCTGAATTGTTTGTAAACGTAGTATTCAAAGGAGCACAACCATTGCCTGATGAGGTAATAGAAGCAAGTACACCTTTCAGTGCGGAGATTTCTAAAGTGTCAACGACAACACATCCCATAGGGCTTGTCGCAGTTGCAGTCACAACAAATATGGTCCCGTTCGCATCAACATTTTCGTTTAGGTAAGTGTGTTCTTCATTTGAGTTGTTCGAACTTTGATTATCTCCGAAGTTCCATGAAATAGAAGAATCATCATCGGTTTGGGCTTCAAAATTAACGATTACTGGAGAGCAACCGCCTGTAATGTCAGAAGACGCAATCATTTCAGGCAGTTCCTCAACGTAGGTAGTAGTATTAAAAATTGCGCTACAGAAATTCGTTATAATTTCGAGTTCCACGTTATATAATCCAGCAGTATTATAGATATAATTGGGGCTTTGATCGTTAGAAATTTCACCATTTCCAAATCCCCAAATCCATTCTACGATCTCATCTGCACCATTTATTGTAGTTAAATCTGTAAACTCACTTGGCGAACCATGACAAACATCTTCTACAGAAAAGTTTACAGTGGGAATTTCAAAAACGTTAACCGACTCAGAATTCTCAACAGAACACCCATTTGCAGCAGTAACTTCGAGTTGTAGCTCGTACGTTCCTGGGCTGTTAAATAAAAGTTCTGGTGTTGTGATTCCATTATGTGTGTATGGAGCCATGTTAAATGTCCACTGGTAATTATAACCTTCTCCACTCATTGCTTCAGCTATAGAATAAAAACTTCCGCAACCTTCTGATTGAGAAAGGGTAATGTCAGCTGCAGGAGTAGCAAGCGCTGTGATTACTTCTATAGAAATATTGCTACAACCCATTTCTGATGTTACTGTAAGAGTTACATCATAATCAGCATCTTCAATAGAACTAGGGTTCGTGAAAATATGTGTTGGGTTTTCGTCTTCACTGATTTCTCCATCACCGAACTCCCAGCTGTAAGTTTGGTTTTCAGAACTTTCATTTGTGAACGTAGCGTTAAAAGGAGAGCAAGACCCTTGTGTTGCACTAAATTGAGAGATTACCTCAGGGAAAATATCGATCTCTAAGCTTTGCGTGTCAACACATCCACCTTCTCCAATAACTGTTAAGCTTATTTCTTGTGTGATTGTTTCTTCTCCAAGATTCTGAAAACTATACTGATGCATTTCACCATTAAACCCAGTTGCGTTAACACCATCACCATAGCTCCAGTTTAGATCTGCTTGTGTGCTGTTGTCAACAATATTTACAACTAAGGGAGAACACCCTTCAGAAAGGTCTATCACAAACTGAGCAATTGGCTGAGGATTGACATTAATTAATGACGAATACTCACCAACACATCCGTATTCAGATACGCCTATCGCGCTAAGAGTAAAAATTTGTGTGGTGTTGCTTACGTTTGAATAAACGTGAGAAACCATTTGGGTATTAGAATCGTTAGAATCGTCTCCGAAGCTCCAGGTAATTTGAGAAGCGTTTTCAATGAAAGGAGTTTGAACTTCAAAAGGAGAACATCCTTCATTCTGAGAAAGTGAAATATCAATGATAAATTCAGGGAAAGCATTAATGACGATTGTTGTGCTGTCATTACATCCATTTTCAGCGATTGCTATAAACTCAACTGAGTATGATGCGAGATCTTCAGAGGTATTTTCAAAGGTGTGAACAGGTTCAAAGTCATTACTTACATCTCCGTCAGAAAAATTCCAAGAATAATCAGTGGCGTTTTCTGAGTTGTTCGTAAACGTCGTGTTTAAAGGAGCACAGCCATTATCTGATGAGGTAACAGATGCAACGGCACCTTTCAATACTGAGACTTCTAAAATGTCCATTGCAACACAACCGGTTAAGTTTGTTGCTGTAGCTGATATGATAAATGTGGTTCCGTTAGGGTCAATGTTTTCGTTTATGTACGTGTGCTCCTCATTTGAGTTGTTAGAACTTTGATCGTCTCCGAAGTCCCAAGTTATCGTAGAATTTTCATCACTTGTGGATTCAAAGTTGACCGTGAATGGTGCGCAACCTGATGTGATGTCAGAAGAAGCTGATATTTCGGGTGTTGCATCAACTAAAGCTGTATGTGAAATAATGTTCGTACAGTTCGTATTACTCATTTCTAAGGAAACTTCATATTCCCCCGGTGTTGAGTAGGTGTGTTGAGGGTTTTGTTCGTCAGAAATATCACCATCTCCGAAAGACCAAGTGAAATCAATTGTACTTTCATTTTCAGACAGGATTGACAAGTTCGTGAAAGAACTAACGTTTCCTTCGCATACACTGTCTACAGAGAACTCCACGTTTGGAATCTCAAAAACAGTTGCAACTTCAGTATCATTATTTACGCAACCGAGTTCGTCAGTTACTTCTAACTGAATCACATACATTCCTGGATTTTCGAAAATAATCTCAGGAGTCGTTGAACCTGAATATGAGAAAGGAGGTGTGTTAAACGTCCATTCGTATTCAATGCCATCACCACTTAATTCCTCAGCTTCGGTAATAAGAGTACCACAACCTACTTCTTCAGACAATGAAATAATTGCTTCCGGAATAGGTGTTACTGATACCTCAAAGCTTGTCGTATCGCTACAAGATGTAGGTAAACCGTCCATAGAAACTATTCCGTATACTTCATAAGTGCCCGCGTCGTTAAATGTTAAATTTAAATTTGGCGCAGCTCCTGGATACCAAGTTCCTTGGCCACCGCTAAAATTCCATAAGTAGCTATCAGCCTCAGTCTCATCATGTATTAATGTTGCAGGGAATCCTTGACATACGTGCTCCGGTCCAGATAGATTGGTAGACAGAGGTGCACGTTTGATAAACTCTCCAGCAATAGAACAACCTTCAATACTTGTAAATACAATTGTATACTCTGCGTACTCTTCAGGGTAAGTATGCGAAAGGTCTTCAACAGGTGACCAAAATGCAAACGATTCTGAATCGGATCCATCACCCCAATCGACCGTTAAGCCTGTCCAAAGGTCTGAAGTTGCAATATTCAGAGAGAATTCTCCTGTATCACAGCTGTACCAAACGGGAGTGGAAGTTGCCACATCATCAGAACCTATTAGGTCGTGACATTGAGCGTTCATAGTTGTTCCTACTAGTGTTAGCGAGAGCGTTAACCACATAGTTAGGGTCGATAGACGAAATGTTTTATAACTATACATGCCCTTTATTACGAGTCTAATTGACTATAGGTTACGTTTTGTCAAAACAAATGTAGGTTAGAACAGTTTAGTGTGGATTTCTGAAATCGGGGTTTTGAATAAATGTGGTGTCCGTTAGCGTATTCAAGAATGCGATAAGAGCTTCTTTTTGTTGAGGTGCCAGTTCTAATCCTCCAGTAGTGTATTTCATAAAGGTGTCAATAGTTGATGAGCTAACACCACCGCTATTGTAGTGTTCCACAACCTCTTCGAGAGAGTTAAACCTTCA
>JACKQG010005979.1_pt1 | contig 13121 bp, 12 predicted proteins | sample 8237621 | NCBI WGS metagenome assembly JACKQG01 (sample SAMN15677084, study PRJNA649215) | marine metagenome | biome: marine; feature: Black Sea; material: saline water; isolation source: suspended particulate matter (SPM) from the Black Sea western gyre | collected 2013-06-09/2013-06-10 | depth...
TCCTTCGTCGCTCGCAATGACAGGCGCTTTTTTAAATTTTGCTAGTTTTCGTTCAAGCGCTAATTAAGTAATATCTCACTTGCTGGTGGTTTTAGGAAGATGTCGTCCACCTTTGGAAACCATCGGTCTGTAGAATTACATAATGTATTATGCAGTTATCAATATCATATTTAACTACAATACCAGGTGGGCGACATCTTATTTCCATGCAAAATTATTATATGCTTTTGGGAGGGTATTGTTCGATGATTAAAAAGAAATTTATAAAATATTTTATCAAATTTTCTTTTAGGGCGCTGGATATTTAGTCATCCTGAAAACTTGCCAACGCTGTTTCCATTTCTTCATAATTTGGCAGCCGGTCATCCAACCTGGCTATTTTAATTAAGTTGCTGACTTTTCTGTTAGCTCCTAACAATTTCATTTGCCCGCCTACATTTTGTAATTGCCTTACTCCGAAAAGTAATGCGCCCAGGCCTGAGCTGTCAGCGTAAACTACCTGGGAGACATCCATTAAAATTTTATTTGAACCACTATCTACTGAGAGCAGTAACTCAGCTTTTAAGTCAGAGGTGATTAATGAATCTAACCGATCATTTTCGATCTTGATGATGGTAACACCTTCTTTTTCATCCTTTATTAATGCCATGAGAATCTCCCTCGTTTTTTTCATAACAAACAACATATTTTAGTTTCTAAAAAGTTCATTTCTTGTACAAAGGGCAAGAAATTAATGAATAGGAAAAAGAACATTTGAAAGGTAATTTGGTAACAAGGAAACTGGGTAATAAAGAATTTGTCAGTATTACGAATTCCTAATTACCCTATAAACTTATTACCCAATTACCTTTTCGACCTGTGCAAAAGACTCGCTTCGTTAACAAAGTCATTGTCACCAAATTGATTCTGGCTTGTCCAGGTTGGTTTTACAAATAAAACACAAACTGATATGTTTCAATAAAGTAAAAAATATTTAGAATGTCAAGTAAATTCAACGATTTTTTATTTGAAAAATATTGGCTGCATACTATTTTTTACCTTTTTGTTTTTCTACATAACGGAACTTCCTGACAAGCTGGATGTTTCATTTATTTATAGATATTTTTAACTTGATTATTAGCTCCATTTATGCTATATTTAAAGTTCATTTTTAAAAATAATAATCTGAAAATATATTAGGAGATAAAATATTGCAGACCCAGTTTGAAGATATAAATGAGCCTTATGAATTGGTTCTTCATTTATTAAGTTTATCATATTTATACGGTGATTTTGCCATCCCCTACCATTTTATGAATGTAAGTTCACAAGCTTACCTTTCCGTAAAAAAAGGCGACATTGAAGCGCTGCATCAATTTGCTTCAAGAAACTGGATCGACTTTGACTTGCTTTCCGAAGAAAAACAAACTGAACTGGAACAGATTTACGACAAAATTTCTAACCAGTATGGTGAACAATTAAAAATTGAGTTGGCGCCCCTGCCTTTGGAATTTCTGACCGAATTAGGTGAGCGGGCTTTGAAATTTGGTAAATTCAGAGATGCTCATTCGGCATTTAAAGCAAGCGGTGACCTTGAAAAACGAGTGAATCAATTTATTGTTGAAGCGACGCAGATCCTGAATTCAAAGGACCTAACTTCAGGCGAAATGGGAGATGAGGCTCTTGACGGGAAACTAAGTCAGGCAGCAGAGTTTGTTTTTCAAGCTGTCAAATTAAAAAATCCATTTGGAAATCAATTTCAAAAACTTGGTCCTCAATTGCACTATGAAGATGCTGAAGCAGCCAGAAAATACGGAAAATACATTGAACAGAGTTTATTCAAAGAAATAATTGATTTTACCATTCAGTTTTTAATTGATGACCGAAGCATTGACAGCAAAATTACCAATGCGCTTTCCATCGGAAAATTGAGACGGGCGTTTTTAAAACAGTTGGCAACCCGTTTCTCCGGCGGCGCAGATCGGTTCAAATCTTTTACTGAAAACTACCGGCAAGCTGTTGAGAAGTTAAAAGAAGCCAAAACTGAAAAGGACTTTCTTGAAGTTCAAAAAATATTATTGGGCAGAGGCACGGGAGATAATGAATATTATCAATTTCTGCAGGAGCTTTCTTTGGAACACCCGGTGAGCGCGCTTTTGGTAAATACCCAGATGACACAAGAAAATAAGCCTTTTATAGCGCCAACTATTTTGAAATCCGGGGCATCGCTGTTGGAGTTTTTAGAGTTGGCTTAAGAGTTTAAATATTTTGAAGGTTCAGAAAAACATTTTCAATTTTCAAGGCAGCGAAGAGTAATTATAATTTGAAACAATGCTTGATATCCGCCAAAAAAAATGACGGACATTCCGCTTGATTCTCGAAGCTGGATGGTGTGGGAGTATCCAGTGACTTGCATCGAGCATCCCGTATCTTTGAGTCTTGTATCATCAATTATTAAATATATTCAGAAACCAATGAAATAAAAAGAGGAAACCAGCAACCGCTGTTTTCCTTTTTATTTATAAAAAAAGCAGGTAAGAATTGAAGATAAATGAAAATACTTTTTATATTGGCATTGACGTCGGTTCGGTGAGCATAAAAATTTGTTTGATAAGTCATCAAAAAAACTCATCCGTAATTCAACAGGTTAGTGAAGCAAATCCAATCCTGTTTAAAACAGAATTTAATACTTCGATATTCGAAGATACCCCAGTTAGTTTACTCGTTTCAAAATATCAACGCACCCAAGGAGAACCGCTTCAGGCAGCGCTAAACCTTCTTTCCTATTTTGTTGAAAAGCTTTCAACTAAAAGCGAGATAAAAATTTCAGCAACCGGCGCCGGGGGGAAATTAGTCGCCCGGGTGTTGAATGTTCATTATCAAAATGAATTCCAGGCAATCGCCGCTGGTTCAGGCGCGCTCCATCCTGAAGTGCGCACCATTCTTGAAATGGGCGGTGACAGCTCGAAATATATTCTTTTAGAACACGACTCCGAATCCCACGCGACAGGAGTTTTAGATTACGAAGTAAATGGTGATTGCGCAGCAGGCACAGGTTCCTTTATCGACCAGCAAGCTTCCCGGTTGCTTTACAAGGTTGAAGACGTTGGTGACATTGTGATGAAGGCAAACAAACCTGCCAGTATTGCCGGGCGTTGTTCGGTCTTTGCAAAATCCGATATGATCCATGCCCAGCAAAAAGGTTTTCAACCACCGGAAATTTTAAAAGGACTGTGCCAGGCAGTTGTTAGAAATTTCAAAGGGACAATCATTAAGGGTAAGGAAATCATTCCACCAGTCGCTTTTATTGGCGGTGTTGCAGCGAACAAAGGCATTGTTTCAGCTATTCAAGATATTTTGGAGCTGGAAAAAGGGTCGCTGATCATTCCCGGATTTTACGCCTGGATGGAAGCCATCGGCACTGCCCTGTCAGCAGACACTGCTAAAAATTTTAAAACTGTAGAAGACTTTCAACAAATACTGAGCAAACTTATTCAACCGTCAGCAAATTTTGATACCATGGCGCCCATTAACAAGCAGCGCCTTGTATTGTTAAAAGATAAAATCCACAAGCCTGAATTTTTATCTTCAAACGGAAAAATAGATGTTTATCTCGGAATTGATATCGGTTCTGTTTCAACCAAATTAGCCTTAATTGATGAACAAGGCAATGTCATCAAGGGCATTTACACCAAAACCCAGGCGCGCCCCATCGAAGTTGTGGGAAAAGGATTAAAAGAGATTGAAAAAGAATTCGGTTCTTTGGTAAACATTAAAGGCGTCGCAACGACCGGTTCCGGGCGGGAGTTGATCGGCGAACTGGTTGGCGCGGATACTATTAAAGATGAGATTACAGCGCATAAAACAGGCGCAACGTTCATCAGCAAAATCCACACCGACCAAACCGTTGACACAATTTTTGATATTGGCGGGCAGGATTCAAAATTCATTTCCATTGAAGAAGGCGTGGTCGTCGACTTTACCATGAACGAGGCATGTGCTGCTGGTACCGGGTCTTTCCTTGAAGAACAGGCTGAAAAATTAGGGATCAATATCAAAGAAGAATTTGCCGAACTTGCCTTCCAGTCAGAAAGTCCAATCCGGCTTGGCGAGCGTTGCACTGTTTTCATGGAAAAGGAAATTACGCCCTTTCTTCAACGAGGCGCCAGAAAGAAGGACATTGTTGCAGGATTAGCATATTCCATTGTGAGCAATTATCTCAATCGTGTTGTGCGCGGTCGAAAAATTGGCGACGTGGTTTACTTCCAGGGCGGTACAGCTTATAATGAAGCAGTGGCAGCGGCTTTTGCAACGGTACTGAAAAAGCAGATTATCGTTCCGCCTTTCAACGGAATTCTCGGTGCAATTGGAGCAGCTCTTTTGGCAAAAGAAAAAGCCGCTGGAAAAAATCCCGGCACTTCATTTCGCGGCTATAATTTGGAAAATATTGATTACAAATTAAGGGCGTTCACCTGCAAGGCGTGCACTAATTTTTGTGATATTCAGGAATTTAATGTCGAAGGTAAAAAAACATATTGGGGCGATAAATGCTCGGAACAATATCGCAAAGAAGTGAAATTGGAGCGTAAGCCGGTCATTCCTGATTTGATCAAGCTTCGGGAAAATTTATTGTTAGAACATTTTTCAGGTACAAAATTCGACGCGCCAACAATCGGCATCCCCAAAAGCCTTTATTATTTTGATCAATTTCCTTTTTGGAGCGCTTACTTCAAAGAGACCGGTTGTAATGTTGTTTTATCGGATGAAACCAACCGCCAGGTTATCAACGATGGCGTGGAAACCAGGGTTGCAGAATCATGTTTCCCTGTTACCGTAGCCCATGGTCATATCAGTGACCTGATCAGAAAAGATGCGGATTATTTTTTTGTGCCCAATCTTGTTGACGCCGAATCCAAAGACAAGCACACCAATTCATTTTTTTGTCCCTGGGGTCAGACATTGTGTTTTGTGTTGAATGCAACCCCCAGCTTTATACCTTTTAAAGATAAAATTCTTGCTCCTAATATTCGCTACCGCCAGGGCAAAGAAGAAGTTAAAAAACACTTTTTCACGATGGCTAAACAGTTGGGAATTTCGCGAAAGAATAATGACCGGGCAATTGAACGCGCTTATGAAGCATCCGAAGACTTTACCAAAAAATTAAAACAATTGGGCAAAGAAGCCGTTGAAACAATCCTTGATAAAAATGAAAAGGCGATCATTTTTTTAGGAAGACCCTATAACCTGTACGATAAACTCGTCAATCTGAACATTCCCAGCAAACTGCGCCAGCAATATGGTATTAATGTAATTCCGTTAGATTTTCTCGAAGTTGATAACATCGACATTACAGACCTCAACGATAACATGTACTGGAGTTACGGACAAAAAATAATTAAAACTGCGCGCTGGACAAGTCAGTTTGAAAATTTCCACCTGATCTACATAACAAATTTCAAGTGCGGGCCCGATTCATACATCAAACATTATATCAAAGAAGCCGCGCAAAAACCATATCTTATTATTCAATTTGATGAACATGGTAATGATGCCGGGATTATTACGCGTTGTGAAGCTTATTTGGATAGTAAGGGATTTCTATAATTCATTTACCTGGACGTACCAGAACCAAAAAGGTAACTGGGTAATTAGTCCACTGGGTAATTGGGTATTTCTTATAATGACAACTTTTTTATAACAGAATTACCTTAATGCCAAATTACCTGTTAAGGCTTCTTTTTGAGTTCAACTTTTTGTCATTGTGCAACGATTTCACTTTTGGGGAACCAATATTGATTTTCTGTTGCTAATTGAGTAGAATATTATTATCGCAGCCAAACTTAAAAATTCAAACGGCACACCTATCATTGCATTACTTAATTTATATTCACCAAAAAAAACAGAAGTAAAGTCCAGGATAATTGCTAATGTATTTGCAACAGCAATAATATATGCCACCCATCGACAGGCAAAAGGTTTTACCGCAATAAGAATGTACATCAACGAATAGGGAAGAATACTGCCACCAGCGCCTCGAAGCATCCCCAATATTACCGCGTGTTGCTGACCTGTAGATTTGGTTAATACCTGGGGGAAGAGAATAAGCGCTATTCCCATCATAAAAAAATAAAACGCTATAAAGAAAAGGACAATTCGATAAGTAAAAAAGATGTTCTTTGGGAATTCATTGTTTGATTGGTTCATAAAATATTTCTCCTTCTTCTCCTATAAATTAAGCCCAATGTAAAACCATACATCAAAAACCCGCTCAAAGAATAAATAGCCCAAAAAATCTGATTTGAGATATTTAAAGAGCCATAAGTCAACGGATGAGACAGGCTCCAGAGAAATATGATTAGCCAGAACCAAAATCCATATTTCAGTCCGGAAAAAGCGGCATTAATCTTTTTTGACAATGGTAACATCTCATATAAGAAAGTGAACAATATTCCAAAAATCATTCCGATTAGCAATTTTGTCCAGATAAAATAAAATGGATTCAGTTGTTCCTGGTCAAACTTACCGGGCGGCGCAAATTGAGGACCATAAATAATTCTTGAGGCAATCGCGCCAACGACAAACAACGTAACGCCCATAACCAAACCTGAAATAATTCCTGCAGAAATTATTTTTTTTGAGTTCATTTTTTTATCCTTTTTTAAATGATAAATTGAAGGGTGTAAACCAATAATTTCGGATAATTAAAATTATAGAACAAAGCCAGGAGATTCTTATTATAGCAGAATGATTGATAGCAGAATAATTGAATTTATCAGCTTACCTTCTGTAATTATTTAAAGTTAGTAGTTGAATATTATAATCTGCTATCACCGATGTTAACCTGGATGATGAAAATATAACACTTTTCACTTTTCTATTTTTTATTATTCTGCTAAAAATTATTCTGCTATTTTAATAATGATTCAAAATCAAAAAATTAATCTTTAATCCAATAATTCAATTTTTTCCTTTTCAGGTTCAGAATATTTAACGAAATAATGCGGTTTGTCTTTTAAAAAATAGTAATAATATTTATTGCGCCAAAACAATTCACCAATCATTCCTGCAACACCAAGCTGAATTTTAAAGCACGGAGAAAACCCATTTTGTGTTGCTATGTTTTCTTCCCCAACAATTTTCGCGTACATTTTTATTCTTTGCAATCCCCAATGATCGGTTTCCATGATAAGATTAAAATTTATTTCTTTCCTTTTTTCAAAAAACAGGGCCTTTCTAAAAAGATAAGTTAATGCTGATTTGTTGTAAGTGTCTTTGTTAATTTTTATACTCTGTTCATTTTTGTTTTTGTAATCAACAAATAGTGCACGATCTTTTGAGTAGCTAATCATTTTTACAACATTGCCAACCGAATCCATTTTTGAAAAATGCAGCGGCGCAAAACCTGGTTTTTGAGCTTTCAAAATCGCAGTGCTGTTTGCATATTTTGTTGTAATCAGAAATAATGGAATTTCTCCATCTACAGTATCGACCATTGTTTTTTTATAGTCGTATGATTCATTGGAAACCAAATTTGTGCACCTTAAATGCAATATCTCTTTCTTTGGAAACAATGTTTCAGCTTGAGAGTTCTGCTGTGCATTGATTTCTGTGAAATTAAAAATGAAAATCAAAACCAAAAATATTTTGACGGCTTTCATGGCTAACCTCGTTTTTAAAGTACTTTAATTTTTAAAGTGACTGGCTAAAAAAATTAGCCGTTTATAATCTTTTCCAACCTGCTTATATACAGCTTAAAGGCTTTTCGCCCTTTGTTTGTAATTTTGTATGTGGTGACAGGTTTTCTATTAACAAAGGATTTGGACATAGAAATATAGTCCGCACTTTCCAACTTTCTTAAGTGAATACTCAAGTTTCCGTCTGTGGCTTTTACTTTATCTTTAATGTAAGTAAATTCAGCGCTTTTCACGCCCACAAGTATTGACATAATTGTCAACCGAATACGCGAGTGAATAATATCATCCAATTGTTGATAATTAAAATCTTTCATTTATTTTCTTTCGCGATATTTTTCCATCTTTTATATAAAACAATTCCCGGCATTAATTGCAAGAAGAACAACAATACCGCTAACAATAAAACAGAATATTCACCAGGGAAAACAAACATAAAAAAAGCAGCTCCCCACCAGCCAAACGATGAATATTTGATCCACAAACTTCCAGAAACAATTCCACTCATATAATGAAGACTTCCAAACACAGATGCAACGATTGGAGCAACAGCCCAACTTTTTACTCCCCCGGTGATATAACCAACAATTACCAACAAAACTATTGCAACTCCAATTCCTCCCCAAATTCCTTCAATTATATTTTGAGAAAACGATTTGATTTGTTCTCCCTGGTCAGACGTTTTTTTAAGGGCATAATTGCCAATTGCTCCAACAATAAACATCGGGATATAAATCCACAAATTATTGAACTCGAAATTTACCACTTCCTTAATAAATTTCAAAAATATTGCAAAGATAGCCACCAGGCTCCAAAGCATATAAATTTTTCCATTATTCACAAAGTTTTTTTGAGTATCTTCAATTATTTTTTTTATGAAAACTATTTCCTGGTGTGCCTGTTCTTTGTCCATTTGGAAAGCTCCAAAATTAAAGTACTTTATTTTTAAAAGTAATTTAAATATTTTATCTGAAAAAGTCAAGTAAAAAAAAGAGGCGCATCAAATTTAGCGCCTCTCTATCCACCTTCTAAAGCTTGATTTTCCGAAATCATATCCCTTACTTCCCTTTCAATTAGTTAGTTCCTTTCAGGTTACCATGCAATCGAAACATTCATGAATGGATTTTCCAGCGTATATTCATCGACCGCTTCATCATAATCATCAAACCAATAAGCAACCGGGTTGGATTTGACAACCATGAATTTTGATTTTTCATTTGATTCCGCTGCTCGATGATAGCGCATAAAAACATAATTCTCTGTTTTGCCAACCACTTCGATTTTACCTGAACGGTGAGACATAACAAAACGAGCCCGCTTGCCCAGACCGGATGTTCTCATTCTTGCTTGCTCAAAGATTTCATAAGCCTTTTCCAACCGCACGGCATAGGAATAATTGCCAAGTGTCGGGCGGCATTGAAAAACATAATAGGGCGGGACACCGATAAAAGTCAGTTTTCTGAAAAGTTCAGAAAGGGTAACCGGGTTATCGTTGACACCTCTAATTAATGGTGTCTGGTTTACTGTGATCGCACCTGCTTTTTGCAGCACATTCATGGCTTGAATTGCTTCTTCTGTTAATTCCCGGGGATGATTAAAATGAGCCATGATGTAAATCTTTTTTTCCATGGTGCTGTACTTTTCGATCATTTCTAATAAAGAGGGATCATCAATTATGCGAAACGGATTAAATGCCGGCATTTTAGAACCGATGCGAATAATTTGCACATGCTTAATTTCACGCAGTTGACTTATAATGTTCGTTAGCTTGTTTGTTGACAGGAGAAGCGGATCACCCCCGGTAAGCAACACATTGGTAATTTTTTTATGCTGCCTGATGTATTTCAATCCCTCACTCACATCTGATACGACTTCATCTTTATCAATGAAGATTCTTTTTCTAAAACAAAACCTGCAGAAACCACCACAAACATGATTCACCAAAAGAAGCGCTGTGTAATCATATTTATGTTCCAACCCGGGAACCTTTGTATAAGCCTTTTCATTTGAAGCATCCAGGTCACCCCATTCTTTTAATTCCCGTACATTAGGAATGACGATTTTTCGGATCGGATCACTTGGATCGTCCCAATCGATGAGAGAATTGTAATATTCATTTGTGCGCATGACAAATTTCTCACAAACCGGTTTTAATTGATCTTTCTCCTTTTGGGACAATTGTGGAATTTTTTCGGGCGTTCTTATGTATTTAGGGTTTCTTTTCATAAGACTCCTTTCCTCGTTAAATGGACTTACTAATTTTTACAAACTCTGATTGATCCTGCGATCAAATGTAGGTCGAGATGAGTAGGCTTACCGGAGTTAAAAACTGAATCTTTGAGTAAGTTAATATAGCAATTTTGCAGGAATTAAGCAAGCAGTTTTTTATACAGTACTTTTTTTACATTCTGTAAAGGCATTGCAGACGAAGAAAGATTGTTTCCCATCGCAATAAAACAGCTCGCCCAGCATTGGGAAATAAACTACCCCGAGCCAAGGTTTCAGGTCTTTGAGCAATCCGATTGATATGCCAAAATTCGGCATCCCATTTGAAAATGCTCTTGTTCCGTCAATTGGGTCTATTACCCAAATAAAAGGCGTGGCTTCAAGATATGATGGATCAAGATATTGGGAGCTTTCAATATCTTCCTCATCAATTAATATATGGTCTGATGTTTTAAGCAAATCATTTATTGCACCACGCGAGAAGTTTGATATTTCCACATCCGCTTGTGTTAAAACAGATCTGTCTGCTTTCAAAGAATGAGCGCTGTGCGTAATTCGTTTAAGAGCAATTTTCCCACCTATAAAAGCAATTCGTTTCATCCGGGCTAAATATTCTTCTCTCATCGCTTCATATTCACTTTATCATCTCAACGGAGTAAAAATACTTTTCAGATTTATCAAAAAGTTTCACCAGATCCGTCAGGCAAGGAACGCTTAATGCGCCCTTTTTCTGGAATTCTATTTTTTCAAAAATTCTGGAAAGACCAATAAAGTCTACTTTTTTTTCCTTTGCAAAATCATAATCTTTTAAAGAATCTCCAATAAACATCACTTCATCGGGCTGCAATTTATAATGTTGAAGAACGAAATCGATCTGCTCACCTTTTCTAAAATCTGATTTACAACCAAAGAGACCATCTACCATATCATCAATTTTGTTTAACCTGGCGTATTTTGTTATTATCTCCTGCTTTGTGCTACTACAAATAAATGTCTTAATTGCTTTATTTTTAAAATAGTTAAGAGTAGGAATCACATCAGAAAAGATAGGATGAGCAAAAATACTTTCCAACTTCCTCGATTCGAAGGTTGCTGCCACTTCATGGTTGTTGGGATGATTTGGAAAAAGCAATTCCAACTGAGTCGCAAAATCTATTCCTGTAGTGTCTAAATATCTCCTTTCAGCTTCTTCTTTTGAGACATTATACTTTTCTGTTATAAGTATTACCGCCAATTCCGTCAAGAATGGCATTGTATCTGCAATGGTTCCGTCAAAATCGAAAATCACCGCTTTCACTTTGCTGCTAATGAGTGAGTCTTTCTCTGAAAGTAATTCCACGATAAAAGCGTCCTCCATATTACAATTGTATTGGTCTGAATGGCGATAATAAACAAGGCAAAGAATACAAAAATCGGATGAAAATATGTCATTATTCCACCGATGAAAAGTAAAAACAGTCTCAGGTCTCTACCTCTGCCCGCAGCGATCCATCTCCCCTTATAGCGGTAGCCAAAATTTACTACTGACTTTGCAGAAGTATAACTAACCATCAAATTTCCTGAAATAGCCAACACCGAAATGATAATAATTATTAACGGGCTCCAATAAATTCCGAATATCTCTTGATTACCTATTTTAGTTAATAAGTAATAAAAAATCCCTGAAAAGATAAAACAGTCCGCATAGCGATCCAGAACAGCATCAACAAAATCTCCTGATGAAGATTGCAAAAGCTTAAGCCGTGCGATCTCTCCGTCACAACCATCTAAAATACTTGATAGTTGTATCAACAAAGCCCCTGTAATAGCATGTCCAAGAAAAAAAGATAAACTACTTATAAGACTTACAATGAAGCTCAGCAGTGAGACCTGATTAGGCGTGATTCCCCGGTAAATTTTAAGAAGCAGCGGCGTAAAAATCATGGTAGAAAATTTCCTATTTATATATCGGGAAATTAAACCATCGACTGGTTTTATTAGTTTGCCACACAATAGTTTCTCAGCTTTTCGAAAGCTCTTTTCATCATCAACATCAATCCAGAATCCATGCGATTGAACAGCTTTTGCGCGTTTTTCAGCCGCTAAAACACGTATTGCTGCGGATAACGTCGTATCGTTATTAATTTTATAGGCTCGCTCCAATGCTTCAAATATCGCTGGCGTACAAAGAAAAAGACCGGTGTCAAAACCGTTGAAATCATCAATGGTTTTGCCGATATTCAGGATGTGCCCGTTTTCAATACGAACTCTGGTCACATCCTCCATATCAACAAGCGGGTTGTTTATATCAGTATCCACCGCCAACAGGACTTCGCAGTCGTTAAGCGATTGCTTCTGTAATGACCGAATAATATCCGCATCAAAAAGATGATCCGCCATCAATAACAGAAAAGGTTGAGTAATGGCATCCCGTGCCTTTAATACAGAAAAGCCGTTTTCTTTTTGCCAATCGTCATTCTGAATAATAGTGAACTCAATATTTAAGCGTTTAGCAAGCTCTTTTAAGAAGTTGGCAACCTTTTCTCCCTGATAGCCGGTGACCACATAAAACTCATCTGCCCCGCCTTCCATTGCGGAGCGGATTACGCGCTCGATCAACGGTACACCAAGCAACGGAATAAGCGGCTTGACTTCACCTTTTACTTTAAGCCGGGTTCCCTGCCCGGCGGCGATGATCAGGCACTTCACGGACTATTCCCCCTTAATGAACGCTTCGGTCATTTTGTACGCCTCGTCATCCGTGAATTGTTTTGGCGGATGTTTGCAAAAATAAGCGGAAGGTGCGGTCAAAATACCGCCTTGTTTGCGATCGAGCGCAAGTTTGGCACAGCGGATGGAATCAATCGCCACCCCGGCTGAGTTTGGTGAATCTTCCACGGAAAGCCGCAATTCAAGATTCATCGGCACATCACCAAACAGTTTGCCTTCCATGCGGAGAAAACAGACTTTGTTGTCTTTTTGCCAGGCGACCCAATCGCTCGGACCGATATGAATGTTTTCATTCTCAAGCCGTTTTGCCGCAACCGCCTGCACGGCCTCGGTCTTGGATTCTTTCTTGGAAATCAGCCGGTCATGGTTAAGCATGTTTAAAAAGTCAGTATTGCCCCCGGTATTTAACTGATAAGTCCGTTCCAGCGTAACCCCTCGTTTTTTAAACAAATCGGTGAGGACTCGGTGAGTGATGGTGGCGCCCAATTGCGCTTTAATATCATCACCGATAAGCGG
>JACKQG010005980.1_pt1 | contig 13121 bp, 11 predicted proteins | sample 8237621 | NCBI WGS metagenome assembly JACKQG01 (sample SAMN15677084, study PRJNA649215) | marine metagenome | biome: marine; feature: Black Sea; material: saline water; isolation source: suspended particulate matter (SPM) from the Black Sea western gyre | collected 2013-06-09/2013-06-10 | depth...
TATACCCTCGATGGTGCCAAAAAGAAACTCGAATCTACACTGTAGTAAGTTACTGAGATTTCACTTTTTTACATTTCCTCATTAAATTCCCGACTTTCCCTGATTTTCCTGAAACAACCACCAGAACTTCACTTTTACGCTTGACTAACGTATATTCGTAGTCAGAATATCAGCCATAAATTCAATTTGGGAGAAGAGAATGGCGGAAACCGGTTATTGTTTGAAATGCAAAACCGAAACGGAAATGAAGCAGATACAGAAAGTAGGAATGAAAAACAGCCAAGTAGTATTAAAGGGAACCTGCGTCTACTGCGGAACTTATATGTATAAAGTTCTTTCGCGCAAGTAATTTTAGTCTATAAGAACATTTGCATGAGCCGTGGTTTAGCCGCGGCTTTTTTAATTCCCTGGGCTTTTCGACCCATCTCACCAGGAGAAGCACCCCTTTCAATTCCCCTTTTCGACCCTGCCGAGCTTTGAAAATTCAATTTATCAAAGAGCATACTTGTTTGATGGAATATTCGACCTCTAACGACATCGCCGCACCCGGCGCGGCTGTGCGCGAACTAGCGGCGTACAGAATAACTGCAAAAAAGCGGTGAAAACTAACCCTATGCACATGATTAAAATCCTTGGCGAAAACAACCCCCATGGAAACCCCATGTTGCACCATGACAACATATGACACAGCATAACCCCGCCGTAGAAACCCAAGTTTAACCAGTTTAAGAAACTTCGGATTAGATGTCTAATGCGAAGTTTTTCCCGGTTACCGAATTCCATAGTGTTTGATTTCTTAAGACTTGCAGATATTGTCAAAGAGCATAATCCGAAGTTTTTTCGGCAAATATCAGTCGAATACCGAATCTTCCGCCGCCGGCGCCGCATATGTGTCATGTTGTACAGCGGAAACCTGATCGCTGACCTGATCTGACCTCGCACCGACTTTTTCCGGTTTGGGTAAAATGCACGAAACCGCTTCCGGAGTTTTTTCCTGCTTATCATTGCCAGTGGATTCACCCTTCTTCGCTTTCTCAATCATCTCCAGCGCCAGTTCGGCGAAAGACTTCTCTTCGCTCCCTTTCGGTTTCTGTCCTTCGCGGGTGATGCCCAAAGCTTTCAACACGCGGGTCATGCTTTTTGACAAGTCTTCCACTGCCCGGGGTGATGCAGCGGCTTCATCGGTTTGGTTGATCGCCCGGGTGATCCTGATGTGGATCAGTCCCGCAGTTTGTGCCAGTGCAAGATCGGCGATATTCCAGTCTCCGAGATGTTCCAGCAGCGAGTTCATAAACACTTGAAAGCTTATCCGTTCCGATTCTTCCATAAAGCGGCAAGCATAGGCGCCGGACTTCATGGCGAAATCGTTCAGAGTATATCTGGTATTTGAAACGCCGCCGGGATTTTTAGGATTAGCGCCGTGCATCCGGCATACCCGGTAATTTTTTACTGCTGGCATTAGACAGCGGGTGCCGGTAGACTTGCTGGTGGCGGTACACTGTTTTGCGCGAATTCCGAACGGCAAGTCCCGCAACGGTTCATCATCCCAATTTTTTGCTGGTGGCAGGTTCAGTTCGGGATTGGACGGTTCGAAAATGTTTTTCTTTGTCTTGTATTTAGTCATACTTAGATAGTGAGTGGGATTAAAAGCAATATTAAGCTGGGTCTCGGAAGGCGTTATCCGCCTTTAATCATAGTGTACCAGACTTCGGTAATTATGTCAATAGCAATGTTGTCATCCAAAAATACAAAATCGCAGTAGGTTACTAAAGCCTGCCATAATGACAGTTATTTTGGCATATTTGGCAGCTTTTCTTTCTGCAAAGAGACAATGTCCCGGATCCGGTAGGGACTCAAATAGAATTTATCCCCCAGAACTTTGTATATATGCCAGGATTTAAAGCCCTGTTTCTTGAGACAACCGAATTCATTGCAGATCGTTTCATCCCTTCGTCTTACATTTTCACTTTTTGGCATAATTGCTTCTTTCTTTTCTGCTTCTTTCTTAAATTCCTTGATGAAATTTTCCAGCGGCGGCGGTTCCAAAGCGGTCCATTCCGCAATCCATTCCGGCGAAGCTTTGAGCACGTCCCAAATTGGTTCCGGCACCCGCCACAACACAAACTTTCCGGCGCGCTTCTCCACCGCGTAATGTGAGCCTGCGGTAGTATTTTTCTTGATGAAGTCTATAATTTCATACCAGCGCAGGGGTTTGGTTACCTGGATGCGGAACGGATGCTCCCACTTCGTCTTTTCTTTTTCGAGATCAAATTTATCCATCGCTATGTTTTCCTGATAACCGTCGACTGCAGACGGGGTTGATAATCTAATTCTGTCAGCTGTCCGACCTTTGATTCCAAGCGAAGAAAGTCCCCTTCTGGGAGTTCCAGACGCAGTGACTTCATAAGCTGATCGAGTTTACCCTTACCGATGGATGCGATACGGTTCAATAGCTGCGGGTATTCGATTCGCGAAGTATCTTCCAGCAGCATGATCAAGCGATTGACATCGGTGAAGTTGGTGCCCTTGATCTTCCCCAGGCTGTAGAAATGTCCGGCTGCTTGCAGACGGTCTTTGCCGATCAGTTTAATCTTCAGCAGGTCGGCCAGCTCTTCTTTTCGGGCGTACATGATTTTCGCTCTGGCAGAAATATCTTCATATTCCTCAGCGACTGCTTGAATGTCGTTGGGATCTTCCAGAGTCAGCGGATGATCATTTTCACAGGCGTCCTTATAGGTTTCGCACAGATGCCGGTATTCGCACCAGGGGCAGAACTTATTCAAAGCGGCGGACGCTTCCACGCCGGATTCTATTCGCCGGATCTGTTCATTCACCAGCAGGACATATTCATTCGCTTCTGCAAGGTCTTGCTCAGTGCGGAAGGTCCGTTGTTGAATACCATGGCGCAGCATGTGAAAGCGCATTTCAAAGTTTTCCGCCTCGGGGAACATTTCCTTAGCTGCCATGATGTAAATCGAAGCCTGCAGGCTCTGCTTCAATTCCTCCGCGGTATAAAGCATACGATTGGTTTTATAGTCGATCAGGCTGATCGTGTTTGGAGACGGTCTATCAATCCGGTCGATATAGCCCAGGATGGTTATTTCACCTAAACAATCCGGTTCGAATACGAATTGCTGTTCCACCGCAACAATGGTTTCGCCTTGAAAAACCTCATTATCGGCGAAGTCCTGGACCATCTGCTGTGCCTGAATAAACAGTTCCGGCGGATGGTTGCCATCCCGGATCACGCTTTTCAGGTGTTTCAGGAACATCTCTTTCCGCTGATTGAGACGACCGTCATAGCCTTCGTTTTTCAATTCCCGGTAGGCGAGTTCCAGCGTTTTGTGCACTATGGAGCCTAGAACTGCAGGTGAAGACGGATCTGTTCTTGACTTGGATTCCAGGACATAACGATGTTTGAATTTCGCCGGACACTGGGTGACCAATTCCAGCCGGGAAAAGCTGATATATTTTTCCGGGACTTGCATAATTCTGCCTTTTCATTTATCTTATTCTGATAGTTTTTTAAGTCGCGCTAAGATATCAGCCTGCCGCTTGCTCAAATTTTCGCCATTTCGGGGTGATGCCGATTTAGATTCGGACTTTTCTTCCTGTGTCGGATCGAAGTTATGTTCGCAGGAAGTCTTTGATATCGTCAGGAACTTCCCATTCCCATCTGAAAATGAGATCGCTTCAAGATTATTCCCGGTGACCTGTTTGATCGCCTGAATCATAGTTCTGGCGATTTCTTTGTAATGCAGTGCTTCGGAATCTGCTACACCCTCTTCCTCAAATCTTTGGTTGATGGCATTTCGCAGTTTGGTGGAGGAGCAGACATAACAGACTGATTCTTCAGAAGGCAAAGCGATGATCCAGTTCAGCCGGTCGGCTGATACAAAGATTGGGATGATAGCGCTCATTTTTTCTTAGCCAGATTTATTGTTAGCAAATTTGCGTTTAAGAGCTTTGAAAAATTACAAATAAGGATAATAATGGTTTTAGGTGATGCTTTTAACAGAAAAGTTGTAATTGATGTTTATTTGCCTGTGCTTGTTTATATGGCGATAATATATGCGTTATCTTGTTTACATAGAGTGCCTCTACCGCTTCTTGACAAACATATGGCGGATAAGTTATATCACGTTGCCGAATATACGATATTAGGATATTTGAGCTTTCGCGCATTTGATAAGGGTTTCAGTTGGAATAGGTATCACTCATTGATATTGGGCATTCTCTTCGCGACGATTTACGGTATTACCGATGAATTTCATCAGTTGCATGTACCTGGTAGAAGTTTTTCTTACTGGGATATGCTTGCCGATTTTATTGGGGCTTCTATCGGAACACTGGGATATTTGAGAATTCGATTTTAGTATATCTTTAGAATAGTTTACCATCGCGATGATCCAGTTCAGCCGGTCGGCTGAGATAAATATGGGGATGATTGCTGACATGATACTTTCCTTTTTTACAAAGATTTTTATGGTGCCGGTGAGATTAGCATCTTATAAGTACTATATATAAAGGCTGAAATCTCACCGGTGGTGGTGAGTTTTGCCCTCTCGATTTTAACCAAAATAGTACTAACTCTGAGGAACGAAAACTCACCGCTAAAACTAACTCTGAGGAGGATAATCTCACCGATTTCCCCTTTAAAAAGCTGATTTTTAAAATGCCGCTATTATTATTAATGCTGACACAAAAATCGCCAGCGAAAAAGGACACCGTGTTTTTAAAAATCAGCATCAATGCTGAAGTTTTGAAAATGGGGAAATTTTTGAAAATTTCAGCATTGCATATCATTTTCCAGATATAAAATCGCGCTATTTTAGAGGCTATTTTTGACATTTTTTTCGATCTCAAAACCGTTTTTCGTCATGGATAAATACGATATTTCTTCACACAATTTCTTGGAATATTCTTTAACAGTTCTCTGATTCACCCTTGCAGCATCTGCCAACTCTTTTGTACTGAATCTGGTATGATGATTATTTTTTAGCGTGCTTACCGCCTTCTTCAGTTTTCTAAATGCTGGTTTCGGTCGACCACCTTTTCCGCCAATTTTTAGACCCAGCATCATGGCAAGTTCATCGCTGTTCAAGCTGACCGGCGTGGTTGGTAAGGGCAGTTGAATGGCTGACAGAATCCAGATCTTCTTCGCCGGTGATTGCAGGGGACGGATGCGATAAATCGACTGCACCATTTCATCTTCCCGATACTGCCGGATGATCGCATTCATCCGCTGATCCTCATAAATCCATGATTTCCGCTTGATCTTGCTGCCCGGATACTGCTGATAATCCTTCTTGGTTTTATCGGATAGATAATCCTCATCTACGCGCCGTGCCTGTTCCCGGATATGAAGCTCTTCGGTATTGGGATTGGCGACACCGATCAATACAATCTGATCGCAATCCATGAAATCGTTCGATCCACGCAGGTTGCGATAGTAACCGGTTACATACTTCTTTCCAGGTCGTGCGTTCCTTAAATACTTTATCAGGTATTTATTATGAAATGGCATCGGGGACACCACCAAAGTTTTTTCACCTTTCTCAATAATGGCTTTGGTAAAGCGAAGCAATTTCATCCTCGCACTGCGGCAGCTTTCGTTGTCCGGCATAATGGATGCCAGGGGATATTCTCCATCAATCAGCTGATAGACCGGATTTTCCAGCTTGACCTGGCGATGGTAATGGATAAACTCCCGGTCGAAAATACGCCGGTAAGCTGATAAATCGGCTGTGGCATCTAAGAAGATCAGAGGAATATCCTGGTTATTGAAGGTCTTAGATTCCAGCAGCCCCAGTACCATACTGCCTTCCCGTTTCTTCACATAGATGCGGGAATTATGCTCGATATCAAAGAGCAGTTTCTGTTGTTTGACCGCCTTGAACAAAGGCTGCAGCCAGTTTTTGGGCAGCTCCTCAGGCTCCGCCATTTCGATGAAAGCCGCCCAGTCTATCCAGAAGCGGGTTTTATCGATCTCGTTCAGTAGATGATGTAGTCCCTTTTCATTGTTACTTGAGAGTTCATCGTCAATAATATCGCCCTGGCTGGAGTTGATCCCCTGCAAGAGACGAAACCGTTCGTCCCAGTCTTTTATCAATCGATGGCCTTGAGTCAGTTTTCTGTAAGAAGCTATAGTGCCTTTCAGGGTAGTTAAAAGCTTGATCATCAGCTCTTTTCGGGCAAATCTCCCATTTTGAATAAGCGTGACCATCTCATCGATTTCACCCTGGGTAACAATGGTTTCATTATCGAAAACCGAAGCCGGATTTTCATCGATGACGATGATGTCTGCCTTGATTTTATTATCCTGAATGCGGCTGGTAACCAGGTGCTGCTGGGGAGCGAAGAACGATCCCAAGTGACTCCATTGCCTGTAATATTCACAGTTTTTGGGACCGATATGGCAGCGCAGGCAGATCTTCTCAATTTCGATTTCACCCCAGCCCTTATTACGCAGCTGCCTCAGTTTGGAACGGTTTTCCTCGACAATACATAATCCGCATTTCTCCGGTCGCGATAGGGGGAAATCATCATCCTCGCCGATCTTGGGCAGTATCCATTTAAGGTCCGGGATGTGTTTCTCTATCTCCGGATACATATCGTGTCGCTGTGCAGCCCAGAAGATGCGTTTTTTGCCTTCCTTAATATCTTCTGGTAGATTCGCTAATGACTGTGCCGTAGAGTAGGTCTTTCCCACGCCGGGATCAACATGTACCAGCAAGGCCCTTTCGGAGGGATCATCTAAGTAGGTCAACAGCTTATCTTTTAGCTCTACCCGGATTTCATCCAGGTTGACTGTTTCATAGTCCGGCTTTAATTCACCTAAAACCGGCTGCATCAGGGAACGATTATCGGCATCGTAGCCGGTGACCGTGCCCAAAGGCGTGCGATACATTCCGACGGCATCGCAAGCTTCCTTGAGTGGGCAGATGCCCCTTTCCTGAGCGGTTTCGCATAAATAAGGATAATAATTACGGCGCAGAGCATGGTCGATGAAGTGCTGGGTTCGGCTGAAATTGTAATCGGAAGCCTGACGCATCAGGTCATGCACCGCGGCAACACCATCACTGCCGAATGCCAGCATATTGAAAAGAACGAACAGCCTTTCCTCGTGGGTAAGGTGCTTTTCCCGGATTGACTTATAGACCAGCCTGGTCATGGCAGTGCAGCGTTCCACCACCTTTTTAGGGCCCTCGGGGATGTTTTTCCTGAAATACTTTTCAGCATTTTTGTGATCGGTATGGTTTATTGTGGTTGTGTAAACACGCTCATGCGCAGCAGCTTCTTCCAATTCCTCAGAAAAAGATTCCAGAATATCCAGCACGGTATCCAGGGGATCGGGTTGTAAATTCCAGAGATGTGAAGACGGAAGCGGCCTTTCGATATGCAGATCATCCGGGTCCAAAAAGCGGGAGAATGATCCCGATCCCAGGTGTTTCACCAGCGGCAGTTTGACCAGGTGCGGGATACCATTACTTTGTAATGCTCTTAAATCCGGCTGGCAGGGGTAACTTTCGATTGCCAGATAGTCGTCGATGATCCCCTGCATATCGCTCGATTCCTGGGTCTGCTGCGCCAGCCACTTTACCAACTGACCTAGTTTGACCGCATTCTCAGCCTCGGTTGCTTGATCAAAGAGCACATACAAATGAACACCCTTGCTGCCGCTGAACACGGGAACCGGTGTCAATCCCAAGTGCCTGATCTCCGCCATCAAGCTGTTCGCCATCAGGTAAATCATCTGCCAGGCATGCTTTTGCAACTTCTCCTTCAGTTCCTCATCCCTAGTCTCTTCAATATCCTTGCGCATGCTTATGGGAATGTCAAGGTCGAGCAAAACCCACTTGGATTTTCCCCGCTTGTCGTAGCCATAACCGGCAAATGTCCTTTCGCCATAAAGCGCCTGCCGGATACGGAATAGGTCTATCGCACCGGGAAGGTTATTACGGTATCTGACCCTGCCGTCCCTGCCGATTTTCTGTTCGCCATATATAATATGTCGATTGACAAAGAGCTTTGCGTACCTCCACATAAAAGCGAGGCCGATTCCCGTTTTCAGATGTAATTTCGCATCCCAATTTTTCATCTGTTATCCGTATCGTCTTCAATCGGGATTTCGCTGTTCAGGAATTTTTTTAATAAAGTGTATCGCTTTGTTGGTCGGTTATTCTCGATGCATGTATCCACTGCTGTTTCAGTGCCGACAATGACCACCAGACTCTTACCGCGGGTGATGCCGGTGTAGAGCAGATTGCGTTGCAGCATGTAGCGGTTCAAAAAGTGGATGGGAATGACCACACAGGAGAATTCACTGCCCTGGGATTTATGAATGGATATGGCGTAGGCCAGTTTCAATTGTGGCAGTTGCTCATGTTCATAGGCAACCAGTTCCAAACTGGTGCCGGTTCGCACTGGGGTGCGCCAAGTGCGGTGTTCTAGGGCTGATTGGCATGTTTGCTCGACCTTTTGATTTTTACACCCGTTGCCGAAATCCACCCAGACCTTGCGGCTGCCCGGATCGACCTCGGCTATCACCCCGGTGGTACCGTTGAAAACACCCAGAGTGTAATTGTTGATGGTCTGAATCACCCGGTCGCCCATCCTCAAATAATAGGATGTATCATCGCCGCCGATCTTTACTTCCGGTTTATAATCCCTGGCCGGATTCAAAGAACGCTGCAGGGCATTGTTGAAGACTATCGAACCGATGGGACCGACATTCTGCGGACATAACACTTGAATATCATTGACCGGATCGAGATGGAATTTTGTGGGAATATCATCCGTCACCAATTTCCTGATCCGTTTCACCAGCAGTTCGGGATCATCTTCCTCGATGAAGAAAAAATCCTTTTTACTATAAATGTCAATGGGCAGACCGCGGTTGATGCGATGGGCATTTTTGATAATTGTACTGGTTTCGGCCTGGCGCATAATCTGGGTTAGTTTGATGGAAGGAATCCCTTCGCAGGCCAGCAGATCCGCCAATACATTTCCCGGTCCTACAGACGGCAGTTGATCGGCATCGCCCACTAATATCAGCTTAGTCCCTGGCGCAATCGCCTTCAACAAGCAATCCGTCAGCCACACATCCAGCATAGATGATTCATCAATGATTATCAGATCTGCCTCGAGCGGGGTTTCGATTCCTCGTTTAAATATTCCTTCCTCCGGACTGTATTCCAGCAGCCGGTGTACCGTGCATGCGGGCATTCCCGTTGCCTCCTCCATTCGTTTCGCCGCTTTGCCGGTAGGCGAAGCCAGTTGGATGCGCTGATCTTTGTAGATGTTTAAAATCGCTTTCAATAAAGTGGTCTTGCCGGTGCCGGGCAGTCCGGTGATTATTGAAACATTATTCCGGCAGGCAATTTCGACTGCTTCAAGTTGTTTCTCGTTTAAGGTAATAGTCTGACCGCTGACCGGATCGGAAAAGCTCTCCTCAATTTTCTGAGTAGAATCAGGAATAGATTTATCATTCATTAACCGCTGCAGGTGAACGGAAATGTCTTTCTCCCGGTTGTAAAACAGACGAAGCGCGCACCATTTTCCCGGATCATGGACTAATGTATTGTGTTCGCTCAATTTCGTTATGGCATCTTTTAACCGTTTTTTGGGAATACTGAAATCACTGATTCCATTTTCGACAATCTTACCTTCAGGTAAAAATGTGTGTTGTTTCGATTCCGCTGCGGATCGAAGGATGTGTTCAACTGCGGCTTCCGCCCGCAAAGGAGAATCATTCGCAAAACCCAGTTTTTTAGCAAATCCATCGACCACTTTAAAACCAAATCCTTTGATGTCATCTATCATCCGGTAGGGATTTTCCTTGACCATTTCCACGGTGTTTTCTTTGTATGCTTCCATTATCAAAGCGCGCTGGCGGGGATTGCAGCCCAGACCATTCAAAAAGAAAATAGTATCCTTATCTGCTTTAATCCGGTTCCATTCTCCGGTGATGGTCTGGACACGTTTTTCCGTTATGCCGGAGATGGAGGTCAGTCGCTGCGGATTGTCATCAAGGATATCGAAGATATTATCCCCGAACCTGTTCATGATGGAAGATGCCCGCACCGGCCCGATGTGCTTAAGCTGGCTCAGAAATTCCAGCATCTCCTGCTGAGTTTTGGGAGTCACCGTCACCGCCAGGTCGAAACAGAACTGTCTCCCATAGCGGGGATGTTCTTCCCAGTGCCCGTGAAATTCCAGCCTGTCGCCGATAACCGGATTAGGCAAGGTGCCAAGAACCTTTTCCCCGCCCGGATCGATACTGCCGATCAGATAGCCGCTGTCAAACTGGCGGAAGATGCTTTCCAGGGTGCCTTCGATTATTTCTGTTTCAGCTGTTGCCATGCTTAAGCCCACGGTTTTTCCGTATAATATTTACCATCCAGTCCGTAACCGACCATCAGTCTGGAAGCTATCATTCTCTCTATCTCCGGCTGGAATAGAACAGATTTAGGGTTGCTGATATGTATCCATTCCCGCTCTCCCTGACGCTCCCATAAAACTTGACCAATTTGGAATTCCGGGATATGATTAATGAAATCAACAACAAGGTTGAATATTTCCTCACATGATCCCTGGGCATAGGGTCTGATATCGGCGGCGCCTGAACCATATGGATTGAATTCAGGATCGGCGAAGCTGTGATCAGTGAAGGGGGAGGGATGATAGCCCGCTCTTATCAATCCCTTCACTACATTTATATCCCTGACACCGGAGGTTACCAATAAAGGGTAATCCAATTGCATCCGCAGAGGATCGAGGATATTCAGACATAGGTATTTCAACAGATATTTACTAAGTGAGTTGAAGATCGGATTGCCATAATTGGATCGGGTAAATTCCTCGTAGGTGAAATACTCCGATACTTTTCCCGTTGGCTGGCTTTCAAGAATGAGATTCTTATGTATCATTGTCGTGCTCCTTTTAAGGTTAAAACCAGGTTATTGTTTTCCGCCGCCAGGCGAACTATCGTTGCTAATTCCATCTTAAATACCTTCAGTGATTTTTTCTTCCCAATATTCGATGAATTGGAGGGCTTTTTTCGGCAGCACCGTGTATTTGATCAGGTCTTCGGGAAGGTCCTTGCCGGGATATTGCCAGCTCTTATTCCAGGTCCGCAGCCATAAAATAGAAGGCTTCAGGCTCTTTGCCGCTGCAGTGATCACCCGCGGATTATCATCGATGAGCAGCTGGACATCGGCTTTCGCCTTCGCTTCAAGCGGCAGAAAGTCGATGCCCATGACCTTGTCCGCCAGATGATTGGTGTGAATCCATTTATAAAAAGCATCCCTTGCCCAAACCGGCTGAGAGGTTAGCAGCCGGATCGGAAAACCCGCTTCAAAGATAGTCTGAAACAGGGTGAGTCCGTCCTTAAAGGCGGTCGCTTCTGCCAGTTTGCCGGTTTCCGCACAGCGTTTGTGGATGCCCTTCAAGGCATCCTCATCGAATCCGGGGATCTGCTCTTTAAGGATGGGAACCAGATCGCAGCTGCTAATATCCTTGTTGAAGATGCGGGTATCATAGCTGGCATTTACCTGCTGCAGGATGGTCTGCACCCAGTTGCGCAGGACGCCGTCCACATCCAATCCGATGATGAATTCATTCTGATTCATTTTTTCTCCAAAATTTTAGGTTCCAAAATTGTTGCTCTTAATTGATGATAAGCCAGTCTTCGCTGATAATATTGTTGTTTCAAAGTCCGAAGATTGATATCGATATAATCGAAAATCACCGGTTCCGGTTTACCTGGTGATGGCCGCATTACCCGTCCTGACCGCTGCAGTATCCTGGCTAATGCTTTCGAAGGAAAAGTGAAAAACACCGCCGACAGATTGGGTAAATCCAATCCCTCATCCGCCACCGAAGTGGCGACTATCACCTGCAATGATCCGGATAAAACCTTCTTACGAATGATGTCGCGATCAGCTTTCTTGACCTTGCCGATCAGCGCTTCAGCACTCATCCCCAAACGTTTAATCCGGGCTGTCAGCATTTCGGCGTGTTCCACTCTTCCAGTTAAAACCAGGCAGGTATGTCCATCCGCAACCGCACTGGCAACTTCGGCGGCGATCTGCATATTGCGTTCGACGTCGTTGACCAGGGTATCAAGCATCGCATGGCGGTCGTCAGGGCCGTAATAAGGATAATCGAAAGCGGTGAAGATAGGCTGGACGGCAACGGCCGTGAGACATCCTTTATTCACCAAAGTTTTACGGTCAATCTCGTAGAGGGAATCGCCGAACAGAAAATAGAGCAGCGGAGTCAGGCCATCCTCCCGCTCCGGAGTGGCGGTCAAACCGAAGCGATATTTCGCTGGGAAATGACTGACGACGCGGTAGAAGGTTTTACAACATGCGCGATGGCTCTCATCTAAGATTAAACACCCCCATTGATCAAACCAGGGCTTTTCCAGCTTCTTCAGCATTTTCGATAGTGTCTGTATAGTGGCGACCGTGACTGGTTTGACCTCGAATTTACCGTTGCCGATTTCACCCGCTTCAATTCCCGATTTCTTCAACACCTCTTTCCACTGTGAAAGCAGATCCAAAGTATGCACCATGATAATGGTAGTCGATCCGATCCTGCGCATGGCATCGACCGCCACCACAGTCTTCCCACCGCCGCAGGGAATGATGATTACTCCCTGGTGTTTGCGCTTCATCTGAGATGCCGCCGCGTTCTGATAATCCCGCAGCTTGAACGGTAACTCAGGCGGTTTTGCCAACTGAATGCCTTGAGAGCGTGAATCCTCATATTCAACCGCCCCGAAAATATTCTTGACAATCAGGCTACAACCTCGGGGGATGATCAATTCACTTTCGGTAATCCTGAAAGCCTCGATTTTCTCCGGTACGCTCCAGGTGGACTTCCCCAACCGTATCCGTTTTATATATTCAGGATTAACGAAGGTCAATTCCCGCTTAAGCTGCTTCAGCAGCCTGCGCTCCACGCCGTCAAGCGGAATGCGAATATGTGTGTCGACGGTAAATTTCATAGGTGACATCCTCGGTGTCGACCCGAGGCGGGTGCATAAAACTTCACCCGGTCGCCGGACCTGTCACATGCATACAAATGGTTTAAAACGGTGAATCGTCATCGTC
>JACKQG010005981.1_pt1 | contig 13121 bp, 11 predicted proteins | sample 8237621 | NCBI WGS metagenome assembly JACKQG01 (sample SAMN15677084, study PRJNA649215) | marine metagenome | biome: marine; feature: Black Sea; material: saline water; isolation source: suspended particulate matter (SPM) from the Black Sea western gyre | collected 2013-06-09/2013-06-10 | depth...
ATCCTCATTCATTTGGCCTTGTAATTAGGCTTTGCCTTTATCTTGGCATACAGCCAATATTTATCCCCATAGCAGAGCCCTGGAGAAACGGCATCATAGAGAGGTTCCAGGATGTCTTTGACAAGATGTTTTTTAGGTCCCAGTACTTTAAGGGCTTTTACCATGTTGTATCCCAAGCCAAAGGGTTTGAGCTGTTCCATGACAATAACCACAGGTATAGCACCCTGGAGGGAAGGACCCCTGCCGAGAAGATGACTGGTGATATAAAGTATCTTCCCAAAGACTTTAAAATTCCTTCAAGGCTTGGTATTTCTCCCGGATATGTCCATCTTGTAAGGTTTATCAGAAGTAACAGGATCCTTGATGTCTTCGGGGAGAAATTCGCCATGCCTGTGGAGCTTGAGTACGAATATGTCTGGGTTACCATTGATACAGAAAAGGAGACCTTGTCCATATTCCATGACTTAAAGCTTATAGATAAACTGGATTATCCTTTACCAAAGACTTATATTGAATTGTCAAAGATCGATCTATAGGAGTAACCTATGTCTGTATATTTTAACTCATTAACATGGGTGCACGATGTCTGTATATTTATTAAATAATATATAAGATTAAAAATTATTTTTTAGTTTGAATATTCTCTATCCAGTCGAAAAGTGGGTTCTTAATTTTAATAATTTTTTATTTATATCCATACAATCTTAACCCATTAATAATTACTAAAATAGTAATACCTACATCGGCAAAGATTGCCAAAGATAAATTGCTTAATCCTAAAGCTGCTAAAATTAAAAAAAGAAATTTTATTGAAATTGCCAATATAATATTAAATTTTATTATCCCCACAGCTTTTCTTCCAAGCTTAATTAGATAAGGCAGTAAATTAAGGTTATCGTTTAAAAGTGCAATATCAGAATTTTCAATAGCAACATCAGATCCTGTAGCACCCATTGCAATACCAACAGAGGCAGTAGCAAGTGCCGGTGCATCATTAACTCCGTCACCAGCCATTGCAACATATTTATATTGTTCCATTATCTTTGTTAATTCACTGACTTTATCTTCCGGGAGCAATTCTGCTTTTACATTTTCTATACCCAGATTTGAAGCTATAAATTTAGCTGAAGCTTCATTATCCCCAGTTAATATGATTGGTTTAACCCTTAGGTCTGAAAGGCTTGATATTAATGACTTACTTTCTTTTCTTATTTCATCGGTTACAGCAATTATTCCTTTTATTCTTTTATCATCACTCATAACTATTGCTGTTTTACCCTGTTTTTCAAGCTCATCAATTTTCTTAAGGATAAATTCATTATTGCCAATACCTTGATTTTCGTTAATAAACTTAATGTTTCCGAGAAAATGCTTTTTATCTACACAAATAGAGCATTCTCCGGTTAAACCTTTACCGGTTACTGATTGAAAATCTTTGAATATATGAGGTTTTACTCCAATTTCTTCTGCTTTTTTTACAATACTTTTTGCAATAGGATGTTCTGAAAAAGCTTCAAGTCCAGCTGCGCAGGCAAGAACTTCACTTTCTGTAAAACCATTAAGTGGAATGATATCAGAAACAATTGGTTCACCTTTTGTAAGTGTCTTTGTTTTGTCAAACGCGAAAGCCTTTAACTTTCCCATTTCTTCTAAAAATATTCCACCTTTAACCAGAGCACCTTTTTTTGTAGCATTACCTATTGCTGAAAAAACTGTAACGGGTGTTGAGATTACAAGTGCACAGGGACAGGAAATTATTAACAGAGTTAGAGCCTGAGTAAACCAGTAGTTAAACGGCTTTTTTAATAAAACTACAGGAATAATTACAATCAAAATAGCTGCTAATATAATTACTGGTGTATAAATTTTAGCAAACTTTTCAATAAATTTTTGTGATGTTATCTTTTTTTCGGAAGATTTATATGTTAGGTCAATAATTTTAGAAAGAGTGTTGTCCCTTGATTTTTTAGTAACTTTTACTTCAACGTAACCTGAACCATTTATTGTTCCTGCATATACAGCATCATTTAAATATTTATTTCTTGGGAGAGGTTCACCGGTAATTGTAGACTCATCTACTAATGAATTTCCAAATATAACAATTCCATCCATAGGGATGATATCTCCTGGCTTTATAATTACTGTTTGACCAATTTCTATATCTTCAACTGGAACTTCTTTTTCCTTACCCTTAACTGATGCTGTTTTAGGAGTACTGTCAATTAATTTTTTTAAGGCAGTCTGGCTTCTTTGTATCCCAAATTCTTCTAAATTATCTCCAAGAGCAAAAAGTACTATTATGATAGCTGCTTCCTCAAATTGTCTTAAATAAATTGCTCCAATTACAGCTATTGCCATAAGAAGATTTATATTGGATAATTTAAATTTAATTAAACTGCGGAAAGCACTTAAAAAGACTTTTCTTCCAAAAATAACAATAATTATTAGAAATATGGGTAGTTCGATCCATAACGAGGCGTGAATAGAAAAATAAGACAATACAAGAAAGGGAATAATTACTATTAATGTTACTAATAACCAGCGAAATTTAATATTTTTTATTAGTTCTTTCATATATAAACCCTCATCTTTTATTTTGAAATTACTTGATTAATATTAATATTTAAGGTTATTTTTCTTCGACATGTCTTAAGCCTTCAGCAAAAAGATTAGTTATATGATTGTCATCGAGAGAATAAAAAGCCATCTTTCCATCTTTTCTGTATTTTACTAATCTCATATTTCTTAGAATTCTTAGTTGGTGTGAGACAGCTGATTTTGTTGTTCCCAGTAACTCTGAAATTTCACATACACAGAATTCTTGTGCAAGCAAAGCAGAAATTATTTTTACTCTGGTTGTATCACCAAGAACCTTAAATATTTCAGATAGGCGATACATGATTATTTCAGATTTCATCTTTTTTTTGACATCAGATATTTTTTGTTTATCAATAAAGGTAATCTCGCAAATTGTTTCCTTATTCTTCATTATATATCTATGCCTCCTTGTAAATAAAAAATAATAGTTGAACAATTATTCAATCATTATATTTTAAACAATATCATTTGTAAATAAATTAAATAGTATTAGACTAAAATAGTATAGGTTTCTTTTTATACTATAATACTATTTACTTTCAAGCAGACAAAATTCAAATATTTTTATAATTAAAAACTAAATTCAGGTATGAAAAATCCTTTTTTAAGCTCAATATTTTTATTCAAACTTTGTTCACAGTACCCCAGTAAATTAAATAAAAGACTTTTAAGAGCTAAAAACAATAAGAAATTAAAATATTGTTTTACTAATAAATCCTGCAAAAGGTGGAAAACCAACTCTTGAAATTAAAAATATCGTCATGCAAATTGAAATAAAAGTATCTGTATATCAAATTACTGCAAACGCTTCAAATAGCTTCGGATTTTCTTGTTTTTTCAACAAGCATTGAAACAGCAAAAACTCCAAAATTGTCAAATGATTATCAGTGATGTTATAAGAGGTAAAATTCTATACATATTGTAGTCAATTATCAGTAATTATAATTTTAATTTTAAATAGTGCTTAATAAACAAAAGATGGAATAAAATAAAAGAATTTGATGCAAAACTTAAGAACAATATTCTAATAAGATTACCTATTCCTTGTAGTTGAAATGAATATCAAAATGAGAAAAGAAACCAGCCTGACCTAAAAGACCAAACGGCATATCATCCCATTCATGTGAGTAATACACATCTGACGCAAATTCAATTCCATTTAATGCTATATGTGTTTTATGGAGATATGCTAATACTGATCCACCAATACCTGAAAAAATTTTCTGTTTACTTAAATAACCTTCTTTTTTTATTTTATAATTTATAATACTAAAAGTGTTTTAAACATTCAATTCAATTAATACTACTACCTATTTAATACTATAATAGATTATAGCATAAATCTATAAAGGATATTTTAAAAGATTTAGCCAGAAGCGTAAATAAATATATGGCAGCTTCCTACTCTCCCACACCATTGCATTGAAGTCTATAGTCCTATATCTTTTTATTCTAAGATATTTTTATTTTCTTTCTAAAGGTAAGATCTACATCAATTAGGTCATCCTCATTATCTATTAAATTTGGTTTTATGTCTTCTAGATTTGGAAGGTCCGTGTAAGGCTTGTTGGCTCCGCCATTCGCCCCGAATAACTCAAATAGTAGTTTTTAATCCTACAAACAAATAAACTTGTTTATTGATTTTAGCCTTTTTATTTTCAAATTCAATATATAATTTTCTAAAATTATCCTTCCAGACTCATAGTGAAGATGTGGATTATAGTTATAAATATAAGTTTATTTTACTTTAAGGTTTTTAATTTCTATTAATTTTTTTGTAACGGATGATTTTATTCTAGAGTCCTGTATTTTTCCAATCCATTTAATAGCTTTCTTAAAGCTAAATGATTTAGGGAAATACAATTCTGGAAAGTAACTAAATTGTTTTTTCTTTCTGGTTGACAGATAAAGACTATCGATTAACGCTTTTTCCTGCTCTGCTATAAGAAAGCTGCCGTCCCTCTTATACCAATCAAAACCATCGAAAAATGAAGGGGGTATACGGTGAATAGAAAATGTTCCAACTTTTGTATGAATTTTCTTTGTATGGACTGTTGAAGCCAGAGTTATCTCTTGAGGAATCTGTTCTATTATTCCATGCAGGTGCAGTGCACTTATAAAAGAGACATAAGCCCTGTTTTTTGTTAGTAAAAAAGGGATAATACTGTAAGGACTTAACTTTACATTTCCAGTTTCTGCCCAGATACCTCTTGCTACACTAAAAACAAGCCCCTTTTTTTCGAGAGTTTTTAGCATTTTTGAAGCATTGGATAATGAATTTCCGGAAAGCATTGCTGCTTCACGCGTAGTAAATACAGGTCTATTTAATTTTTTAGCGAATGCTAGAATAGATTTTTTAACCATGTTTATTTATCATTTCCTCCAGTAGGTTTGCTACCTTTAGTTTTATTTCATCCCAAAAAAGTGATGAATCATAACTGGCCTGCTCATCAGATGGTAAAAATAAAACTACACTATCACGAAATTGTTCAAATGTAACTGAAAATAAATTTTCATATGCTTTTTCTAATTTATCTTTTTTTGGTATTTTTGATCCGCTTATTTTAGAATTTGAAATTTTAGGGCTCAATATATATAAATCAAAAATATCCCTTGCCTGGACTGCAGGTCTTGAGGCAAGTGCAGTTATTTTTTGTATGCTAGAAGATACAGCATTATAATGTGGTACTATAACAGGAATTAATTTATAAGTACGTAGTATAGAATCCGGAATAGCATTAACTTCTATTCCATCTTTTAAACTTCTTCTTGAGAATTCGACCTTGGTAAAGAGATCCTCTCCGGAAAAAGTTGCCAGATGTATCTTAAATCTTTGAGTTGTTTCGGTCTGTTTTGCCTTTTTCATATCCGGGATAGAAACTCTCTGTATACCATAAGGTCTTAAATTATCAACGAAAACCTGCGTATTAAATATATTTAAGACTATATCCTGAATTATATCTGCTCTTACTTTAGATAGATCAAGATCCATATCCTCAGAGTATCTAATGCTTCCGAAGAAGAACCGCATGTTTACCCCACCTTTTAACGCATATTGTTTAGGATCAGCCTTGCGGCCAAACCACCTTAAAAACTCCAGATGAAATACTTCTCTTTGTTGTAATGAATTATACATAATTATGTATTATAGTTTACTAATAAGTAAATTACAATACATAATTAATTTTTTTATATAAATTTGAATAAAACGTAACATTTACTTATATGTTAGTTAGAATAAGGCTTTGGCTATTTTCTCTATAAATTCATCTTTTGGAGGCAGTACTTATTATTTATAAAAAGTATTTTTGATAATTCTCCTATTGTAGTATCTGATTTAACTGTAATGACATTTGTTTTCATGATATCTTTAGCTATCAAATCTGCCATTGCTTTCACCTCAGTTATCAAAAAATAATTTGCTTTTTCTTAAATTATTAACTTTATGGCAAATAACTTGCAAGCGAACCAGTTGAAGTGCTTGCCTGAACTGGAATTCTTGGGATTGCTCCCCAGTTTATGGCTCCGGTATTTAATGCGCCGCCAGAATAATCAACTCCAGCTCCGTAACTAGCTGCAGTTAGCGCGCTAACGCTTGCTGCAGAAAATGAATTAAACGGCCACGCTACAACATTACAAACTCCGCCAACTGAACCTTGTATTGCCGCCTGGGAAGCCTGGAGCTGCGCTAAAGCCTGATCATAGCTCATGCTTCCCAGTCTGCTATGATCTGTTCCATGGCTTTGAATTTCGAAACCTGCTGCTGCCATGGCAGCAACTTCAGGCCATATCAGCATTGCACGGGTTGGGTAGCTGCCTGCATCAAATAAATTGGTTCTCCTGTCTCCATCAGATGAACCTATTAAACCTGTGGTTATAAATAAAGTCATTTTGAAACCATAACTTTGAACTATAGGAAAGGCATACTGGTATACGCTTTGGTATCCGTCATCAGTTGTCAGAATTACCGGTTTCGGAGGAAGTGCTTTACCGCCATTTACTGCAGCAAATAAATCCTGGAATGATATTGTCTGATAGCCTCTTTGCTTTAAAAGGGAGCATAATTCGTTTAACTGCCCTGTCGAAATTTCATATTCATAACCTGAACCAGGCATAACGCTATGGAAAGCAAAAATCGGAACCACCCCGCCGATGCTTGCAACAGTTGAGCTGCTAACATTGGCTCCTGAACTACCGTTAAGCGAGCCGCTGTCAATTCCAAATTTTGCACAGAAATTCCTGAACTCTGTTGAATTAACAAAACCGGCAAGGACATACTGCCTTGAATTTCCGGCATTTAGCTGCCCCATCCAGTCGCTGTATCCCTGCGGATCCGGCCCTCTATCAAAAAATGCCCTATACATAACCTGGAGGTAAGCATCATTTGAGAGATTTTTATTTACAAATTCTATACTGTTGATGAAACCATTGGCAACCGTTGCTCCTGAAATGGAGTGATTTAGCAATGCATTTACCCAGCCAGCAAGACCGCCTGCATCAGGCTGCCTGTCAAGGCACTGCTGATAAAATCTTGTCACAAAGGCATTTACATCCGAAGTGGAATCTGCAAATAATGGTTTTGGTACATTAAAAACTGAAAGAATTGATACAAAAACAAGTACAGCCAAAGCCAAAACAAAAAAATATTTTATTTTACCTTTCATAATCACACTTCTTTTTTCTATTTTATTTTTATATAAGCTTATATAGACCGCAAATGTTATTTGCCTATTTCTAATATATCTATATGAAAAATAATTATATTCTAATATGCGCAATATTCAATAAAAAAGAGATAAATTTTTTATTGGTTTTGGATGACAGAATTAAGTTTGTTTTTGAACTTGCCTGATTTAACTTACCCCCTCTGCAAATTTATTAATTAACCTGGAACCCAAAAGAAGGATTTAATAATATCTAAAATAAACTGGTGAGTACTCATTGTATTATTTAATTAGTTATTGGTGAGTAATTCACCTTTTTTTTTAATTTTTTATCTAAGTTGTGCTTAATTTTTCTTAATTTAGCTTTTTTGACCAATTATTTACCGAAACTAATTATTTTTCTTTTTTATTCTTCTATGTATCTAATTGATGTAAAATTAAACAAATGTTAATTTTAATCAATTAAGCAAACAGAGGAGTATAAAACGATGCCATTTATTAAACTTGAAGCAGGTAAGATTGACAAAGATAAAAAAGAAAAACTGATTAGTGAATTTACTAGAGTAGCTAGTGAAACGCTAGACATTCCAGAAGAAGCTTTTATTGTATTAATTAAAGAAAATGATACAGATAACTGGGGCCTCGGTGGGAAAGTACTTACCAAGGTAATGGCAGAAAGAGCTAACAAGAAATAATAGTTAAAACCCTCTGCCTACAATTAGGTAGAGGGTTTTATTATTCTATAAGCAGAAATACCAAAGATAAAAAAGACAAGTAAAAGTAATAAAGTAAAAAGAAAAGTATGACAACTGTTTATCATAGTAGGTAATCTAAGTGATTGTCCACCGCTTGACCTGTGTACCCTGTTGGAAACTTTAAAAAAGATTAAAGTTTTTATTAGCTGTATAGAACTAAAAAGGTTAAGGGCAAACCTCGAATGTAGCCAGGGGGTATTAAATCTCTACAAACTTTCAACCCAAAACCGACAGGGTAGGCACGATAAATATTTCGCGAATTAGGTGGGGGGTATCAAAAAACTTTTACTGATAATACAGTTTGGAAATATTTAAATACAGTAGATCCTAATGGACCTTATTATACTTGTCAATTTTGTGGCACAATTCATAAAGGCTATTATACAAATAGTAGTGGGTTAAATATTGATTTTAGATCACTAAACAAAGTATAAGCGAAGAAATGATTTTAAAAACATATTTGGTACATATAAAAATGTATCCCACACCCATTTTCGTTGCTTCTAGGGGCATACTAGCGCTTCATATTTTAATGTTTTAGCTACCCAGTTAAAAATTGCTGAAAGAAAGAATTTTTCTTGATGTGGGTTTACCTTTTTGCTATATTTATAATTGTCCTTAGAGCAGGAGGCAACTTTCAGAAACTACTGAAATTTACGTACGAAAGAATGTAATAAGTAAGTTAAATTTCTGAAAAATCCCTTAGAAAAGTTCTAAGGCAGGGCCCCAAGATACTAAGTAGCCTAAGGCTATTCTACTAAAAGGTACTACGGGATGCAAGTCAGATTGAAGTGTGCTATTTATACGGGAGTCAGTACAAACAACCAAGCAGAAATAGAGCTAAATAATTCTTGTACTAAATAGAAAAAATAAATTGAAAAATTGCATATCTCCTGTATAATTAAATCTGTACAATTAAGCTCTTGCAGTGTAAAAACTGTAAGAATCTCTTGAGAAATATACCCTATCTAGTTGGCTTATAAGATAAAAAATAGTTGGAGTTAGCCTGTAAGCCGAGTTCTGTAATACCTATAAGTTTAATCATAAGCACCAGTAGTCATCCATCTGGGATAAATATTACTATTTACCTCTAGCGGCCTAACCCGGAAGAAGGCGGGCCACCTTATACTTCCCTATTTGGCCTTTCTCCGGATGCGGTTTACCAAGCCAGCCTGTCACCAGACTGCTGGTGAGCTCTTACCTCACCATTTCACCCTTACCAGGATATATAAAATCCTGGCGGTATATTTTCTGTTGCACTAGCGCTGGGATTAGTTTTTACACCAGTCCCGCTGGGTATTGTCCAGCATCCTGCCCTATGGAGCCCGGACTTTCCTCACAAGCAAAGCTTGCGCGACTACTCGGCTAACTCCGGTTATATATTACAGATATTTAGCAAAAAATCAATACAGTATTATTCATCTATATTCCCGAAGCTTATCTTTGATTCTCCCTCATAGGTTAATTCTCTTTTATCCAGCGCCTGATTTACAAGCCTGTCAGCTTCTATATTATGTTTCCTTGAGATAAGCCGGAGATCTACAATATCGTACTTGCTGAGTTTTTCAGATACTTTCAGGTATATTTTTAAAATACCAGAGTCTTTTATCTTCCAGACTTTTTTAATCTGGTTATTTAGAAGCTTACTGTCAGTAAAAAGCATTATTTTTTTACAGTGATATTTTTCTACCAGATCAAGGACTTTATCCAGAGCCATATACTCGGCCACATTATTGGTACACTCACCGATATGGGCGCTAAGCTCTCCAAGTTTCTTATCTTTATCATCATACACTACAGCACCAACCGCTGAAGGACCGGGGTTGCCTCTTGAACCTCCATCAAAGTATATTTTTAAATAATCATAATTTTCTTCTGTCATTTAAGATTCCAGTTCCTTTTTTATACTATCTATTTCACCTCTGTAAATTACAGCCATCCTGCCGCATATCGGACAACTGTAGATTTCATCTACATCCTCTATCTTTTCGGCCGCAATTGCCGGTATTTGCATATTGCATACATTGCAGAAATTATCCTTCAGTACTGCAACAGCGATACCTCCTTTTTTACCTTTGAATTCCTTGTATTTTTTAAAATAATCATCAGGTATCTTTAGAATAACATCATCCCTTCTCTTTTTTAATCCCTCAATGATATTTTTTAAAACCTCTAGCTTTTCATTCATCTCGTTTCTTATCATTTTAATATTTGCCTCTGCTTTATCTTTCTCTGCTTTAGCCAGCTTTACCTTTTCTGACATTTCTTCCATTTCGATCATAATTTCCAGGATTTGGTCTTCCAGTTCTGAAATTTTTTGTCTTAATATTTTTACTTCAATCTGGTAATTTTCCAGTTCCTTTGCGCTTGTAATGGTACCACTGAACAATTTATTCTCATCATTTTTAATCTTTTCATTCTGCATCTCAACAGTATCTTCAAGTTTCTTACGATTACTATCTAAATCATTATATTTACCATTTATTTTATCAAACTTTTCCTTAACTTCAGTAAATTCCTTCTCAGCAGAAACTAGTTCCTCATTATTTTTAACCTTTTCTATCCCAGCCGACCTTGCAGAAATTGCATTTTCTATTAACTGCAATTCCACCAGATCTACTACATTAAACTTTAAATCAGTCAACTTGATACCTCCAGGATTTATAGCCCAACCTGCTTTTTAATATATCAATTTTAATTTTCTGTTTCTGGAAAAAATCTTCCAGTTTATTACACATATCGGTAATAGCCAGCTTTTCACTGCTGCCATGACCTATTGCAACAATTATCTTACCGCTTTCTATGATCTGCAAGGCATTATGATAACCAATCTCGCCCACTATAACCAGATCACAATCAATATCTGCCAATCTCCGGGCAATAGAATTACCGCTCCCGCATACCACTGCTACTTTCCTGATTTTTTTACTATCTACCTTTATATCTTTTTTATACAGCCACTTAAAACCATCAATTCCCAGCCTGTTTTTAATCTTCCTTGTAAAATCCCTAAAAGACTCTGGCTCTTTCAATTTTCCCAATCTTCCAATCCCGGCATCCTTAAACTTATTTTCAATCTTATACACATCATATGCTACTTCTTCATAAGGATGTGCCTTTATGGTTGCATCAATCAGGTTACTCAGGTTTCTTTCATTTACAATGCACTCTATTCTTACCTCATCAACATAATTCACACAGCCAACTTCACCTATATAAGGTTTTGAACCTTCCTGTGGAATAAAAGTACCTTTCCCTTCTATATTAAAAGTACAGCATGAATAATTTTGCCATTTGCCCCCACCATGCTGACAGATAATTTTTCTAATTTTTTCCTCTGCTTCTTTTGGTACAAAAACAACAAATTTATACCACTGTTCATATTGTTCTTCAATTATTTCTGTACCGGTTAAATCCAGGGTACTGGCAACAAAATCATTTAATCCCCCTGTCATCAAGTCATAATTGGTATGAGCACAGTAAACTGCTATCCTGTTTTCTATCAGCGTTAGTATTTCCTTTTCAACGGTTTTCGAACTTAGAATACTATCAAGAGAGTTAAATATTAATGGATGATGGGCAAGTATTAAATCAGAGTTAAGATTGACTGCTTCATCTACTATATCACCGGTTATATCCAGAGTTATAAGGATTTTATTGATATCACTCTCGAGATTTCCAATCTGCAGACCTGCCTTATCCCAGCTTAGAGCCAGGTTCCTATTAAAAATCTTATCAAGAGATAAAGCAAGCTCTTTAAGGATCATTTTGACTCGATAAAATTGTATTATTAGAATAAATATTATAATATTTATTCTGAAATAAAAAGAAATTCTTTATGTTAGTTATACCATTTCCCAAAGGAGGACAATTGGGCATACTAGACAATGAGAAAATGATTCTCGAAAGTATACCGGAAAAAATGATAAAGGTTCTTTATGATTTCCCCAGGCAATTCAAAGCAGCAGAAAACATCATCCGTAGAGAAAAATTATCATTCGATAAGAAATTTAAAAATGCAATTATTCTGGGAGTGGGCAGTTCATCCAATGTAGTATACAGACTGATAAATTCAATAGAGATAGATAGAGTAAATATTCCTGTTTTTCTCTGTTCAAGATCCACCATGCCTTCCTGGGTAAATAAGGACACACTGGTGGTCGCTGTAACTCACAGCGGAAATTCGATTGAAGTACTCGAAGCAGTAGATAAAGCCCTTAAATTAGATGCCAATGTGGTTGCTATCACTACCGGTGGTAAACTGAAAAAAATAGCCAGCGATAATAGAGATATAAGACTCATTGAATACGAATCAGATATCATATCAAGAATGGCAGTAGGCTACATCTATGTTTTCGTTTTGAATATATTAAACAAAGCGGGTGCTGTGGATATCTGCAGTGACAAAAAAGAACGTCTTCTGGGAATTGACTGGAATGAGGTTGAAAACGCTTTATCCGGATTATCAAGGGAACTGAGCCCCGATGTAAGAACAAATAAAAACATCGCTAAAAGAACTGCTGTCAATTTGTTTGGTAACATCCCGATTATATATGGAAGCAGCATGCTAACCGGTGCTATTGGATACAGACTGAAGAGCCAGATCTGCCTTAATAGCAATAACTTTGCACATTTTAATACCATTCCTGAGCTGGATCATGATGAAATAGCTGCATGGGGAATGAAACACGAGTTAAGAAATAAATATTTTGTAATTTTTATTACCGATAAAGACTCAAAAGAAGAAACTTTAAGAAGAGTGGAAATACTCAAGGGAATTCTTTTGGAAAAAAGAATTAACTTTGAAGAAATCATACTGGAAGGTTCAAATGACGCAATAAAAGGATTCTCCGGCATCTTCCTTGCAGATTGGATCAGTGTTTACCTGGCAGTATTAAACAACGTAGATCCCACTTCTTCCACACTACTCGATTTAATGAAAACCAGATTTGAACGAGTCAGCTCTTCCGAAAAACGTCCAAATATACTAGATGATATCAAGTGAGTATTTCTTTTTTGAAAATAAATGGTGGGCCCACCAGGACTTGAACCTGGGACCTCCGCATTATGAGTGCGCTGCTCTAACCAACTGAGCTATGGGCCC
>JACKQG010005983.1_pt1 | contig 13119 bp, 12 predicted proteins | sample 8237621 | NCBI WGS metagenome assembly JACKQG01 (sample SAMN15677084, study PRJNA649215) | marine metagenome | biome: marine; feature: Black Sea; material: saline water; isolation source: suspended particulate matter (SPM) from the Black Sea western gyre | collected 2013-06-09/2013-06-10 | depth...
GAAAAACCACCGTATGCGGGCGTTGATGCAGTCGGTAAAATTTTTGATATGATTTTTTAATATCTGTTAATAACGGAGTTGCAAATGGCATTAGAATCAACATACGAAAATGTGATTAAGGATTTAAAAGAGTCTCAACTTGCAGACCATGATAATCGAGAGAAAGCAAGAGAGTCCGATCACTTTGTTAATAAAAAAGATGGGCAGTGGGAGCCGTCTATAGTTAATAAATTTTCTAATCAGCCGAGGTACACTCTTGATAAAACAAGCGGGGTTGTTGCGGACTTAGCTGGTGAAATGAACAGTATGGATTTCACTATTAAAATAAAACCTGCTGGCGGTGCGGCAACGAACGATATTGCTAAACACATTGACGGGCTTATAAGAAATATTGAAAATAACTCTGGTTCTGGCGCTCGTTACATTTACAAAGCTGCTGGTAAGGCTATGATTACAACTGGTATCGCAGGTTGGGGCGTAGAGACGGGTTATAGAGACCCCTTATCGTTTGATCAAGATATTATAATTAAGCCTATAAGCAATTTCATGGACAGAGTTTGGTTTGATCCTGGAGCAGAAGAACGATCAGCATCGGACGCAGATTGGGGCTTTAAACTTACTTCAATGTCAATGGCCGATTATAAGCGAGACTTTCCAAAAGGCAGTAAGCTCTCTATAGGGCGAGATGGACAAAGTAACGTATACTCATTTAAAAAAGATAATGCCGTTATAGTTGCGGAGCGCTACTGGAAAAAGTACGAAACAGCAGAGATTGTGCTAATGTCTAATAACGCTGTTTACCTTGTGGATGATGATTTCAATATGGTTAAGGATGAATTGGCGGATAATGGTATAACGATAGTTAAGACAAGAAAAACTAAGGCTGTTAGAGTTCATCACCGTGTTTTAGATGGGAGTGATTTTTTAACAGATGTTAAAGAGACAGTGTTTGAGTATGTCCCGTTAGTACCTTGCTACGCAAACTTTGAAATTTCAGAAGATAAGTTAATCTATTGGGGTGTTGTAGAGAAGCTAATGGATCCACAGCGCATCCTTAATTACGCTGAATCGAGAAAGATAGCAGAAGGTGCGTTAGCTCCAAGAGCAAAGAAGTGGATGACAGCAGAACAAGCTGCTGGGTACGAGGCTACGTTAAGTACCATGAACACTAATGCTGATCCAATCCAGTTCTATAACCACGTACCAGACCAACCCCCTCCATTTGAAACAGGGGGAGCGCAAATAAACGCAGGACTCCAAGAAACTTCCCAAGCTATGGACTTGCATATGCAAGGTATAGCTAATAAGTTAGACCCGACACAAAACAATGCTTTTGGGTTACAAAGCGGTGTAGCTCTTGAGCGTGTTGAAAACAAGAGCAACAACGGCAACTACGAATACTTCATAGCGCTTGAAATAGCCATAGCGCACACGGCAACGATTATAAAGACTGGCGCGTTAGCAAGAGTATACGACGCACGTAGAGAAGTACAACTTGACTCACAAGACGGTACAAGTAAAACTATTATACTTAATCAAAGAGTTGTAGATCAGGAGACAGGACAAGTAGTTGAATTAAACGACCTATCTAAAGGAACATATGCTGTGCTTTGCTCTGCTGGCCCTGCTTTCAATAATAGGCAAGAAGAAGGGAACGCTGCTTTTGAGCGCGCTGCTGCTTTAGACCCAACATTGATGCAGTTAGGCGCCGATATTTGGCTAAGGAACATGGCAGCTCCAGGCATGGACGTTATTGCAGATAGAAAACGTATTCAAATGGTTGTAGAGGGCGTAATACCGGACAATGAACTAACAGACGAAGAAAGAAAACTATCAGAACAGATACAAAAGCAAAAGAGCCAACCAAGCGCTGTAGATCAAGCATTGATTGCAGAAGCGCAAGCAAGGACACAAGAAACAGAAGCAAAGACTGCTGACACTATAAGCAAGATCGAAGAACGGGCTAATAAACACCAATTGAATGTTGAAAAGCTTATGTTTGAAGGTTTAAAGTTGTCACAAGATCAGCAAGAACGACAAAATAAGACTATGATAGAGTTGGTTAAAGCACAAGATGAACAAATTAAATTACTTGCATCAACGTTAGTAGACCTTAAAAATGCTTTAGGCGCTGACGCCATTGTAAGTGAAGAAGCTGCATTAGCGTATGAGCAGACAGCACACAAGTTGTCTGAAACAATAGCAACATCACAATAACCGTACTGGACGTACTCCAGGGATAGGCTACGATGCCTTAAATATCGGGAGATTAGATATGGAAGATGAAAACAACGTAGATGAGAAAGTTCTTGACGGACAAGAACAGATTGACGACGAAACTGAACTTGACCAAGAAGATGATGAAACATCTTTAGAGGATGAGGACAGCGACGAAGAATCCGGGGAAGATACCGACAAGGGTACTGATGAAAGTTCAGGGAAAGACAAGAAGATGGATAGTGTACAGAAGCGTATTAACAAGATACACTATGAAAAGAAAGTCGCAGAGGAGAAGCTTGAGGCTGAAAGGCAGCTTCGTGAGGATTTGGAAAGGAAACTTGCAGAAACAAACGTAAGAGTTCCACCAATTCCACCAATTCCAGACTATCTTGATCCAGACCGTGACGCTAAAATGGTAGCGCGTGATAAAATCATAACTGCCCATGCAGAAGAAGCGGTAAAGAAAGAGATGGCCAAAAAGACTGAACTTAGTAACATGCGTTCGATGCAAGAGCGCCATGTGGCTAAAGTCAGTACGGCAGTTGAGAAATCTTATATTAACGCAAAGGCTGTAAACCTTGATAAGAAAGAGTTTGACTCTAATCAAGCTGTTTTAGGTACGTACTTAAAAGGCAAAAGTGATTTAGCCTTGTATTTGCTTGAAGATGATAACGGCCCACTTAATATAACATACTTAGCTCAGAATCTTACGGAACTGGACAAAGTTAGCAAAATGACACAAACACAAGCTGCTGTGTACATAGCCACAAAAATTACTCCAAAAGCTTTGAAACTTAAACCTAAAACAACAAACGCGCCAGAACCCTTGACCCATCCAAGAGGTAACAAGAACGTATTAAGGGATGATCCAAGGATAAAGGGCGCTACCTTTATGTAGGAGATAAAATAAAATGGCTAACGCTACTAATAATCTTGATTCCAACTTTACAAGAAAACTGGCAAGAGTGTTTTTGGGAGAATTCGAGTCAAATCGAGTGATGTCAAAAAATGTAAACACGCAACTGTTGCAAGGGCGCTTTGCCCCTGATACGGGTGCAAATGTAGATTTTAAACGCCCTACAGACTTTGTTTCTGTCCGTACAGCAGATGGTGATGTGTCAAGTGAGACAGTCAACAATATAATCACAGGTAAGGCCACAGGAACAGTTCAAAATTACTTCACAGCTTTTGTTGATTACGACGAAGCCGATGAAGCAATCAAATTAGATCAGCTCGATCAGTTGCTTAAACCTTTAGCAACTCGTATCAAAACTGACCTTGAGCTGGATTTCGCTGCTTACATGATGAAAAACAGCGCCCTGCTTGCCGGTACTGTTGGAACACCAGCAGACACATGGGAAGATATTGCTGAAGCTGGCGCTATGATGCAAGCGCACGGCGTGCCAATGGATGCACCTTGGTACTACGCTGTTAATCCATTTACCCAAAGAAAACTCGCTACGAACCAGCGTTCATTAGGTTCTGGCGGAAACTCCGGCAAACTGATTACTGCTGCACATGAAAAAGCAAAAATTGCTTCTGACTATGCAGGTTTTGATGCCGTTATGACTGCAACAACTCTTGCAAGTTACACTACTGCTGCCGGTGCTGACAAAGCAGGTACACTGTCTGGTACTCCTACACTTACTTATGTAGGTGCAAAGGATACCATGACTCAGGTTCTCGCTGTAACTGGTCTGAATGGTGGTTCTGATCTTGTCGTAGCTGCCGGTGAAAGAATTCAGGTAACTGGACGTAATCGACTTAACTTGTCTACTCGTCAGGTTATACTTGATGATGCAGGCGCTAAAGTGTTGTGGACTGGAACAGTAACAACAGGTGTAACCCTTACAGCTGGTGCTGGTAACTTGACTGTAACCGGCCCCGCTATTTGGGAATCAGGCGGTGCTTATAATACTACTGATACTGCACTTGCATCCGGCGATGTAATCACCATGCTCGGTTCAGCAAGCACCACGTACCAGCCTAACCTGTTCTGGCACAAAAATGCTTTCTCTATTGGTTCCGTACCGATTAAGAAACTGCACAGCACAGACACACTTGCAACAACTGAAGATGGCCTTCAGTTCAGAGTATCAAAGGGCGTGAATTTCCTTGAGAACAACCAGAAAGTCAGGTTTGACTTTAGACCTGCTTACGCTGTTCTGAATCCGTTCTTTGCTGGACACGGTTTCGGCTCGTAACAATTAATGCATAATTAACCTAAGTTAGCGCCGACATTGGCGCTAACTTAACCAACTTACGGAGATAACAATGGTAGTTAAAAAGGAAAAGGAAAAGAAAAAGAACACAATAGAATGGGAGAAACCTTCTGGCATTAAGGTAGTTACTAATGATGAAGTTGAAACTGTTAAAGCTGCCGAAGCCCTTGGCTGGAAACGTTTGGACTAATAGATTACGCATTAAGAGGAGTTACAAATGTCAGAAACAGTAGAAAACATATTAAGGGATGCGTTCGAGGACATAGTCGTGTCTGTGGACGAAGCTGCTTTAGAATCCTCTGATGCGCAAACTGGCATAAGAGCTATTAATCGAATAATGCACACTCTGGTTGCCAACGGAGCCGGCTACGACGACTATGTTGATGTCGACTCCGTTGACGACCTTGTGCTAATTGACGATGGCGCTATAGATGCGCTTGTATCTGTATTAGCAAAAAGACTTTGGCCTAAGTACCGTTCAGGTGAAGCTCCTTCAGATATAACTATTAACGCAAGAAACGGTATGAAACAACTGTATAAACTCGGCATCTCATTGACTGAATCTCAGTTCCCAGGCTTACTCCCTATTGGTTCGGGGTATACAGGGAATGAGTATGGGCCTTTCTATTCTGGTGTGGATGAAGAAGCCGCGGCTTTAGCTGCTGCCCTACTTTTGGAGTAATAGATGGTAGAACTTAACTTAACAAACGGTTTTTACATAAGTGACTCGTTGCCGTTATCACACCAACGGTGTCAAAATTTATATGTAAACATACCACAACAACCTTCGTTCTCAGAGAAAGCTTTGTACGGCACTCCAGGCATACGCTCATTGGGTACTACCGGCGCTGTATTACAGAAGAATAGAGGTTCAATTAAAAAAAATGATATAGCGTACTGCGTCAATGGCACTACGTTGTATAGAATAGATAAAGTAATTACTCTTGGTGTTGTTTCGTACCCTGCAACTTCTCTTGGAACAATAGAGGGTGACGGCAGAGTGTCTATGGCAACTAATGGAACGCAACTAATGGTGTTAGTTCCTGGCGGAAAAGGTTACGTATATAATGAAGATGCAATCCCCGCTTTTCAAGAAATCACAGACGGTGATTTTGATGCGAGTGGAAACCCTCAGCATGTAGTTTATGTTGATGGTTATTTTATGATAACTACAGATGAAAAGAAATACGCTGTATCAGCATTGAACAACGCGTTAGCGTGGAGCGCTTTAGACTTTGGTTCAGCCGAATCTGATCCAGACGAGATAGTTGCTCCGATTATAGTTAATAACCAAGTGTACTTAACTGGAACGGAGACTACAGAAGGCGCATCTAATATAGGCGGCTCTGGATTCCCATTTAGACGTAATGGCGTGTACCTTGATAAAGGTTGCGTAGCTCCGTTTACATTAGTTAAAAGTAATGCCTCTTTCTTTATGTTAGGCGCTGGTGTTAATGAGAGTCCTGCAATATGGCAGTTTGAGAATAATTCTTACACAAAAATATCTACAACAGCAATAGAGGCTGTTTTAAATGAATACTCAGCGTCGGATATAAGTACAGCCTTTGCAATGGCTTATTCAAAGAAAGGCGCTTACTTTGTTTCTTTCTCCTTTCCTGATAGAACTTTCACATATGAGCTTGTCACTAAACTATGGCATGAAAGAGTGTCCTTTATAAACAAGTCAGACACCAAGTGGCGTGTAAGCTCGATATTGAGCGTATACGGTATTACTATGGTATTTGATAATATAGATGGACGCTATGGTGAACTTGTGCAAGGACTTTATACAGAGTATGGCAATGACATTATAAGTTTGTGGACTACACAACCCTTCGTTGGTGATGGCTCTATTTCTTTAGTAAAGATAGAGCTGACTATGGAAGCAGGTGTGGGAGATGCTAACGTGACAGACCCACAAGTATCTATGGCAGTTTCTAAGGATGGTAAAACTTTTGGAGCAGAGCGCTCGCGCTCAATAGGTAAAGTTGGGGAGTACCACAAGCGCGCTATATGGCGCAAAAATGGCAACTTCCCTCGAATGGCTGTGCTGTTATTTAGAATATCTGATCCTGTTAAGAAAGCAATACTTAAACTGGAGGCTGAATGACCATTATCGCGCCCCCAAACAACGTAAGCATTGTAAATGAAAACGGCTTCATGCGTGAGTCATTTAGAGCGTTCACATACGAAGTGTCGAGACTTGATAAATTGTTTGGCGCTGGAAGTCCAGAAGGCGTTGTGGAGGCGGAGCAATTTAGAGAGTATGTAGATACATCTGGTGGTGCGGGTGCAGTAATGTATGTAAAGCGTGATGCGGATGTAGGTGGAGATAGAACAAAAGGCTGGATTTTAATATAAGAGAGGTTTATAATGGGATTATGGGATACGTTATTAACAGTAGGTGGTTCGATAGTAGGCGGCATTGTTTCATCAAAAGCTTCACAGGATCAAGCTGACGCTATCATAAACGCGCAAGGTATTTCAGAAGAAGCAGCAGCCACAGCGCGGGCAGATATTTTAGGCTCGTATAATACCGCTTATCAGGGCTTAGTTGATAATGTTCAAAAATCACTTAATGAAATATCTACTGGAGCTGACACTGCTGCTGCAATAGTCCAAAACGGCCTTGTGGCAGCAGGCACAGAGTTGAAGTCAGGTTTCGGTGCAGCGCAAAAAACCGTAGAGAATCTTGGAGCGTTCGCCCTTGACGAAACTACTAAAGGATACACCGCCGCTGATGCCGCTGTACAAGCTGGTGCTGTTGACGCTACTAATCAATTAACTGCGGGTTACGATCAGGCTGGTGTCGATCTACAACAGCAAACAGACGCAGGAATAAATGCTCTGCAACAAGGCTTCCAGCAAGGCGCAAGTGATTTAAACACGCAAGCTGCTAAAGGTATCGGCGCATTAAATACCGGCTTTGGGCAAGCTCAAGGAGCTATTACGTCGCAAGGACAACTTGCAAAAGACGCTATCAATGCCGGAAAACAAGCAGGATTAGGTGAAGTAGCTTCTTATGCTGACGTAGGAGATGCTGCTGTCCAAAAACAAGCTGCTTTCTCAGGTGCGTTAGGCCCACAAGCACAGGCACAAGCTTATGCTGAATTTTCTGAGTCTCCTGGGCAAAAGTTTTTAAGGGAGCGACAGGAGCAAGCTTTGCTAAGAAACTCGGCAGCTATTGGTGGGCTTGGTGGAGGTGACGTAAGGACAGCATTGCAAGAGCAAGCTTTTAATATAGCCTCTACAAATGAACAACAGTACTTAAACAACTTAGGCAACTTAGCATCGGGCGGTTTGCAAGCTGCAACTACTCAAAGTGGAATACAAACGGGTGCGGGCGCAGCTACTGCCGGTATAGAGCAGAACGTAGGCTCATCACTTGCTAACTTAGCAGCACAGCAAGGAATATCTGTACAACAAGCCGAGCAACAACTTGGTTCGGCGCTTGCTTCACTGGCAGCCCAAGAGGGTATTTCAATTGAAGCAGCTAAAGCTAAATACGGTACACAATTAGCCACATTAGCGTCGCAAAAAGGTCTGTCTATCGCTGCTGTAAGCCAAATGTTAGGTAGCCAGCTTGGCACATTAGCCACGCAACAAGGTACGGATAAGGCAGCTTTAGCAAATACTGTAGGCTCTCAAATAGGCACGTTGCAAGCTCAACAAGGACAACTTGCCGGTAATCAAATAACAAACGCAGCTTCAGCATCATCTAATTTAGAGAGCAACGCGTCAATAAATACCGCTAACTTGTTAGCGAACGCTGGACAAAATCTCGCTAACATTTCTACTGGGGCCGGAGTTAATTTGGGAAACGTAGCCATGCAAAGCGGCTTGCAACAAACTAACCTTGCACAGAATTTAGGCACGGCACAAGCTGCTGGTACGCTAGGTATTGGAAAGTCAATACAGAATGGGCTTGCAGGATTGGCAAATATCTATGGCACACAACCTAAGAAGCAATGATAAACTATGCTAATGTTTGAACCCATACAACCTAAAGACTTTATGAACTACTATAATTATATTAGTCAATTAAAGTCTGTTAATCTGACTCCAGAAACGTGTTTAGGGCGTTGCTTATTAGGGCAGTATTTTGGGTTAGCTGGATTCGATAACGGTAAATGTGCTGGAATTATTATCCATTATATGTTAAATAAAGAGACATGCAAGGTTGTTTATTTACATGCTGTCAATGCAGTTAATAGGTTTAAAGAAGAATATTACAAGCTATTAAAGGCTGATGGTATAAGGCAAGTACAGGCAGAATCAGAGCATAATGAAAAAGCCTATGAGAGACTTATGGGCATGAAGAAATTATATACAGTGTATGGGAGAACTTTATGATTTACTCAGACAAGAAACTAAATAAGCTTTATCTAAAACTTAGTTGTGAGGGCGATGCAGGCGGAGAGGGTTCTCCTGGTGCGCCTCCAGGTTTTACAGGAGTAGCCACAGGAGAGGCTTTTGGTGGTGGCGGTTCTCTCGGAGTTGGTGGCGATGGAAGCACGGTAGGTGCTGCTCCTCCAGGCGCTCCTGATCCAGGATTCTTAGGTGGTATAGCGCAAGGCTTTGACAACAATATGGAAGGCTTAACTCCGGAGTTGAGCACTGCCTTAGGTTTTGTAGGCTTACCTGCACAGGGCGCTGCTGCAATGGGCGCAGTATTAGACGGTGTTACAGGCGCTATTGGCGGTACACCTGGAGGCGGTTCTGGAGCAATTGGAGATCAAGGCGGCCCCGCTTATAGCGGAACGCCAGCGCCAGCGCCTCCTGATCTTACACAAATTAGCTCTGTGAACGCTGGCCCTATTCCACAGCAGCCTTTACCGTCGTTGTCCTCGTTATTACAGACAAACTTTACAGTTCCTAAACGAACCTTATTACAACAACTGGCGTTCGGTTCTACTGGGCCACAAGGAGGTACGTTGTAATGGCTAACTCAATTTTGGGTCAAATAGCTAATCCTGTATTAGCAAATATTCCAGGGGCTATTGATGCAGGGAGAATGACAAGAGAGCGCATGGATCTTAACGCTGCTAAGATAGCTAAAACAAATCAGGAAACGAGCAGTCTCGCTAATATCGCGAGCGCACAGCAAGGTGTAATAGCTAACTTACCTACTAATATGACGCCTTTTCAAAGGACAATGTCAGAACTTGCTGTACGTGAACCAGAAACAGCAGCCAAAGTCAAAGATATGCTCGGCGGATTGAAAGAAGAAGCGCTTACAGATTTAGGTATTACATACGTAATGGCAGCGGCTTTGCCCGAACCAGAGGCTAAGAAGTTGTTAAAGGATGCAAAAAGCAAAGTTAGCGCATCCCCCGCTATAAGCGCATCAATTGAAGATACGTTGAAAAAGACAGGAAAAGATTTTTATGTTGATATGGCTAACGATCTTCAGCTTTTACACAAGGTTAATATCTTAACACCTGAGAACTATAAAGAGCGCGTGTTGAAGGCTACTGAAGGTGAAGTAGTCGCTAAAAAAGCCTCTGCCGGTGCTGCCGTTATGAACGCTCAAAATAAGCAAAAAGAGGGAATTTTCGAGGATGCGCTTACTAAAGACTATGTGGCTAAAGGTATGGATGCTAATCAAGCAAGGTTACAAGCTCAACGTGACATAAAGCAAGGTAACTTAACACCTATGCAAGAAGCTTTTGAGAAATTAACACCAGAACAAAAAGTAGCTTATTTTAGTCAAGCAAAAGTAAAGATTGATCTTAGTAAACCAGAACAAAGTATTGTAGATGAAGCAAATAAAGTCGTGGGCGCTAAACTTGGTGAAGAAGTTGCCTCTGTATATAAAGGAGCTTCGGAAGGTATCAGTCAAAATCAAAGGCTTGACAGAGTTACATTAGCTATTTCAAGAGGCGCTAAAACTGGTGCAGGCGCAGAGTTCATATTGAATATGAAAAGTTTAGGAAAGACTTTTGGGCTTCCTATTGGTGATTTAAGCGAACAAGAAGTTATACGTAAAGTATCTAATGAAATGGCCCTTAGATTGCGTAACCCTGATAGTGGCCTTGGTCTGACTGGTAACACATCTAATAAAGATTTGGACTTCTTGAAGGCTTCTGTTGTTGGTTTGGGTAGAACTAAAGAAGGTAACTTGGCTATTGTTAAGGCCATGAAACGCCTTAACAAGTTTAGAATAGCGCTTGCTACTGAACAAAAAAGGCTCATTAATCTTAAAGGTGGTTCTGTTCCATTAGACTTATCTGGCAAGCTGTTAGACTTTGCCAATAGTTATGAAATGTACACTGACGCTGAACGAAAGGCTATTGAAGCAGCATTACCTGAAGGTGTCAACGTAGGCGATGGGATACTGCCCGCTGTTTTTGCGGATGAAGATACTTCCGCTATTCCTGCTGGCCTGCCTCCAGGTGCAAAGCACATAGGTACTTCTAACGGAAAGAATGTATATCAAACACCTGACGGAAAGAAGTTCATAGAGGAGTAATTATGGGATTCAAGGAAGTTGGCGATATTACGTTAGACGCTCCCAGCGCAAAAGTCTTTAAGGAAGTTGGTGATATTGTTTTGGACGCTCCTCCTAAAGAACTACCTAACACATTATCAACGCAAAGAAAGCTTCTTGGCTTAGACGAGGGCGCTGCAAGCGATGATGAGCTTGGAGAGGTTGGAGAGAACACGCCTTGGCTTGATGTCGTTGGTGAGAGCATAAGCAGTGTTCCAGCAAGCGGAAAGAAATTTGCTAAGGATACTTTGAATACGTTGCTCAACCCTATAGAGACAGCTAAAGGTGTTTATGGCCTCGCAGCGGGAGCAGTTCAAAAACTGACTCCTGGCGAACAAGAGCATGAACAAAATATTGATATGCTCGTAGATTTCATGAGAGATCGTTACGGCAGTGTGGAAGGATTAAAAAAGACTGTTGCCAGTGATCCTGTTGGCGTATTGGCCGACGTTGCGAGCTTTATGGTTCCTGGCGGTGCTGCATTAAAGACCGCTGGAGCCGCTACAAAACTTAATGTACTTAAAACAGTAGGCAATATTGCCTCAAAAACTGGAACTATATTAGACCCTTTAAATGTCCTTAAAGGCGGAGCAAAACTGCCTTTTAAATTAATACCTAAAGAACTGCCGTCTAATACGTATAAGCGCGCTGTTAAGTTTAGTTCAAAAATACCTATGGATGAATTAAATCTCCTCGTAAATACAGCTCTCGATAACGAAATATTGCCTACTTATAATGGTTTGCAAAAGATAAGGTCAAAAATAAACGTACTTAATAAAGAAATAACTGATAAAATACAAGTAGCCGCAAGCCGCGGAGAAAAGATTAGAATCAGTGAGTTTGTCCAAGGCATGGACGAACTAAAAGAAAGATTTGCTTTTGACTATGACACTAAGGTAAACAACGTTATTAATAGTTTTGTAAAGCAAAATTCTATTAAGTCAAGAAAACTCAGTATAACTCCGCAAGAAGCGCAACGGCTAAAATTAGAGATTTATGATGAGTTAAACAATGCTTACAACACAATGTCAGCAAAGCCTATCCCTACAGAAACTAAAATGCTGATAGCGAAAAACATTAAGGAGTCTTTAGAAAAAATTGTACCAGAGATAAAGCAACTCAATGCGAATGAAAGTTCATTATTAGCGTTAAGAGATAATATAGAAGGACGTGTAGCTACTCTTTCTAAAGGCAACTTAATCAACTACGACAAAATGGCACGTTCTGCTGTCGGCGGTGTTTTTGGCGGAAAGCTTGGTGCTTCTGCGGGCTTAACTCTCGGAGTAGTATCTGCTCCAACCTTCCAAGCTAAGTGGGCGCTTGTGCTTAACAGTTTAAGAAATAAAGGAATAAAAATAACACCTACAAGAACCGCAATTGGTTTAGGTTTGGTGCTACCTGAAAGAATGGAGGAGAACGAATAATGCCAAGAGTAATAGACGGATTCACGCAATTCTTTGACAACGACGGTTCGCCGTTAGTAGCTGGTAAGCTCCTATTCACAGAGTCAGGATCAAACAACACGAATAAGGATACTTACTCCGATAACGATGAAACAACTCCCAATACTAATCCCGTTATATTAGATGCCTCTGGCCGATGTCCTGATGTGTTCGGCACTGGTTCGTATAGAGTAACATCTTATGATAGTGACGATGTGCAAATTGAGCAGTTCGACCCTATGCCTGGAGCAAGTGTTTCTGGTGATTGGGAGGATTGGGATATTGCAAAAACCTACGCAGCGCGCGATATTGTCGTTGGCTCAGACGGCGTTTACTATAGGTCTTTAGTTGGGTCTAATACAGGAAATGATCCTGCTTCTGGTGGTCAACCGACCTATTGGGAAGTAGTCCAACTATTGTCCGTGTTCAATGTAAACCAAACTTATGCCGTTGACGATATTGTGTTATGGACAGATGGAGTTCTTTATACTTGTGAAACTGCAACTACGGCAGGGGATACGCCAGTAAGCGCTCCAACAAAATGGTCGCCTGACATTACGCTAACAACAGTAGCAAGCCACGCTACAACGTCCGCTATTTGGGTAGTTAAAAACTCTATTATATCTTTCACTGGAGCTGAGACAATTACCGATTTTCCTGCTGCAACTAAAGCAGGTGAAGAACGCACGTTAATATGTGCTGGTGCTTGCGTCTTTACTCATGCTGGCAATATAACTGTGCAGGG
>JACKQG010005984.1_pt1 | contig 13117 bp, 6 predicted proteins | sample 8237621 | NCBI WGS metagenome assembly JACKQG01 (sample SAMN15677084, study PRJNA649215) | marine metagenome | biome: marine; feature: Black Sea; material: saline water; isolation source: suspended particulate matter (SPM) from the Black Sea western gyre | collected 2013-06-09/2013-06-10 | depth...
CTCGAAGAAGACAAAATCATCAAGACCAGAACCGGCATCAAGGATACGCTCGTTTGGAGTAAACTATACAGATTTCAACATGATGGCGTGTTAGGAGCCATCGACAAGATGGAAAAATATAACGGCTGTATCATTGCCGATAGCGTTGGCCTTGGAAAAACGTTCGAAGCCCTGGCGATCATCAAGTACTATGAACTGCGAAATGACCGCGTTCTGGTTCTCTGCCCCAAGAAAATTCGCGAAAATTGGACGCTTTTTACCGTCAACGATAAGCGAAACCTTTTCGCTGCTGATCGATTCAATTTTGATGTGCTTAATCACACCGACCTAACCCGTGAACGAGGGCGTTCCGGCGAGATTAATTTAGAGACTCTCAACTGGGGAAACTACGATCTTGTTGTTATCGATGAGTCCCATAACTTTCGAAACAATCCGCCACGTAAGGATGGAATGACGAGGTACTCCCGATTGATGTGCAACATCATCCAGTCGGGCGTAAAGACCAAGGTCCTCATGCTTTCGGCCACGCCTGTCAACAGCCGCATGAACGACCTAAAAAATCAGGTAGCATTTATCACGGAAGGCATCGACGACGCCCTTTATAATCATGGTATTTCAAGTATTGAACAAACACTTCGACAGGCACAAACACGTTTCAACCGGTGGCTTCAACTTGATGCCGCTGAACGGACGACCGAAGGGTTGCTTGAGACCCTGAATTTCGATTACTTCAAGCTGCTTGACCTGCTCACCATAGCCCGTTCCAGAAAACATATTGAAAAATACTACGATCTTGAGGAGGTCGGTGAGTTTCCCGAGCGGGCCAGACCGATAAACATCAAGTCCGATATCGACACCAAGGGATTGTTCCCAGAACTAAGGGAGATAAACCGGGATATACGCCGTCTCAATCTCAGTTCATACGCCCCGTTGAAATATGTTCTCCCCAACAAACGTGAAGAATACAGCCGCAAATATGACATGGCTGTGTCTGGCGGATCGGTGTTCAAGCAGATCGACCGCGAGGAGAGCCTGATCCACCTGATGCGAGTGAACCTTCTCAAGCGGATGGAGAGTTCGATCAACTCCTTTGCGCTCACGCTGGGAAGGCTCCTCGAAAAGGTCCGTGAAATCATCAGCCGGATCGACTCACATGCCGAATCTGAAATTGAAGAGCTGAGCATCGAGGAGATCGAAATTGAAGATGACAATTTCGCACCATATTTGATCGGCAGCAAGATCAAGGTGCTCCTTCAGGATGTTGACCGCGTGCGGTGGAGACAGGAGCTTGAGGAAGACGAGGTTCTCTTGGTCAAGTTGCTGCGGGAGGCTCGGGAGATTGACGCTTCGCGCGATGAGAAACTCCGCCGCCTTAAGGAACTCATTACCGCCAAATGCGGGAACCCAATCAATACTGGCAACAAGAAGGTTCTTATTTTTACAGCCTTTGCGGACACGGCCAAGTATCTCTACGAGAGCATCGCCGCATTGGCGCAGGACGAACTCGGCGTCTATTCTGCCTTGGTAACCGGCACCGGTGTTAATAAGACCACGATGCCGAAACTTCGCAAGGATATCGCCACCATCATCACCTCGTTTTCTCCGCTTTCAAAAGAACGAGCCAAAATCGACGAGTCCCTTACGAAGGAAATTGACATTCTAATTTCCACCGACTGCCTTTCCGAGGGTCAGAACCTTCAGGATTGTGACTATGTCGTGAACTATGACATTCATTGGAATCCGGTTAGAATTATTCAGCGTTTCGGGCGCATCGACCGTCTTGGCTCGAAAAACCAGGTTATCCAGCTCGTCAATTTCTGGCCCAACATGGAACTGGACGAATACATCAATTTAGTTGCACGGGTCTCCGGGAGGATGGTCCTACTCGATATCTCCGCCACCGGAGAGGAGAATATCATTGAGTTTCCTGACGCCGGAAAAATGAACGACTTGGAGTATCGCCGCCGCCAGCTCGAACAACTCCAGAATGAGGTAGTGGACTTGGAGGACCTCGGAGGCGGCATCTCTATTACGGATATGACACTCAATGACTTTCGAATGGACCTTGCCGAATACTTGAAAGAGCATGCTGACCGTCTTGAGCAGATGCCGCCCGGGGCTTTCGCCGTCACCCACCTGGACAATCTGATTGAAGAGGACGGCTTGGAACCCGGCGTTATTTTCTGTCTCCGTAGCGAGTCGGCAAAGGTGAGCACAGACAGCACCTTCGCTCTTGCGCCCCACTATTTAGTCTGGGTTTCTGAATCCGGTGAGGTACAGATGAACTTCACGCAGGCCAAAAAGATTCTGGACCTGCTCAAGAAGCTGTCTCTCGGCCGGTCCCAGCCTGACGAAGGCGCTGTGGTCCGATTCAATTTCGCCACCCGTGACGCCACAGATATGAGCAAATACCAGGCTTTGCTGGCTAAGGCTGTTGCGGCCATCACCGGCAAGGCCGAAGAAAAAGGTGTTGAAAGCCTTTTCCAGCGAGGCGGCACTGTGCTAAGCAGGGAATCTTTCCAAGGCATAGACGACTTTGAAGTGGTGTCCTATCTCATCATTCTGGGGGAGGAGACCGAAGTATGATTGAGGCTTTGTACGAAAAGATGATGATTCCCGAATCCTGTCGGCTTGGCAAACGTGTTTACAAAAAGCTTTTCCATGAGAACGCCAAACTGAATGAAGCTGACAAGAAGGCGTTGCGCGATGACGTGGATACCATTCTCTGGCAGTACACCTTCAAGCCGACCACGATCCCGATTCAGCCCTACGAGGACGACCAGCGGGAATATCACGAGGTTGCGCTTCTTCAGGTAAATCTAAAACAGACTGGCCGGATGAATCGGTTGGCCGAGATTGTACACCGGCCAATCCCTTACCCGCTTTTTGTTGTTTTTGTTACTGATACGACTTGTTCAATCAGCCTTGCGTACAAGCGATTCTCTCAGGCAGCAAAAGAAGCTATTGTCGCTGAGGGTTTTCAGGCGACGGCCTGGCTGGATTTGTCAAATCCGACCGAAAACCAGGCCGCTTTCCTGGAAAGCCTGGATATATCAACATGGCCCCATTCGCATTTCTTTGCGTTTTACAGAGCTGCCATGGACCGGGTAATCGCTTTGGCGTGCGCCGAGCACAGTGGCCATTATTCATTGGTAATGCCGAATGGTCTCTCGGTTGATGATCGAATGAATAAGCTGAAGCAGGTTGAAAAGCTCCAGCAGGAAAAATCGGAAATCCAGGGCAAACTGAAGAAAGAAAAGAACTTGGGCACGCGGGTCCAACTAAATACTCGAATCAAACAGATCACGGACCGCATTGAGGCGATCAAAAGCGAATTGTAAAAATAAACACGGAAAATTATCCAAAATGACAGTTGAACAATTAGAAAAGATTTTGTCTTCCAAAGAGGGAGAGCATCTCGAATTCAAGGAAGCCAGAAAAAGCTTTCACTTTGAGACTCTTGTCAAATATTGCGCGGCATTGGCCAATGAAGGCGGCGGAAAGATTGTTTTTGGGGTAACAGACAAACGTCCCAGAAGCGTTGTGGGTTCTCAGGCTTTCGAGCAACCGGAACGAACAAGGGCTGGTCTTATCGAACAATTACATTTAAACATTGATTTCAGCGTAGTCAATCACCCTGATGGCCGGGTTCTGATTTTTCATGTTCCCACGCATCCGATCGGGAATCCCGTCAAATATAAAGGAATTTACTGGAAACGACAGGGCGACAACCTGATAGCAATGTCCGAAGACCGGCTGCGTGGTATTTTTGCAGAGGCAGGACATGATTTTTCGACGGATATATGTGCTTCCGCTACCATGGATGATTTGGACACGGTGTCTATTGAAAGCTTTCGCAAACGCTGGATTAACAAGTCAGGGAATCGGGGTTTAACCAATCTTACCCAGGAACAGTTGCTTAATGACGCCGAAGCCCTGGTTGACGGCAGTTTAACCTATGCTGCCCTGATTTTGTTCGGCACCCGGAAGGCCCTTGGGCGACATCTTGCTCAGGCGGAAGTTATTTTTGAGTATCGTGCCTCCGACGCCTCTGGTCCTGCTCAGCAGAGAAAGGAATTTCGGCAGGGTTTTTTCAGCTTCTACGATGAACTATGGAACCTGATCAACTTGCGGAATGATATTCAGCACTTTCAGTCGGGACTGTTTGTTCTGGATATTCCGACTTTTTCCGAGCGTATTGTTCGAGAAGCTGTTTTAAATGCCGTCAGCCACCGCAACTATCAGCTTGGCGGCAGTGTTTTTATCAGACAACATCCCCGCCGATTAGTACTCGAAAGTCCAGGCGGCTTTCCTGTTGGTATTACCGAACAGAATATTCTTGACCGTCAATTGCCGCGTAACCGGCGGATTGCAGATATTTTTGCCAAATGCGGTCTTGTGGAACGCTCCGGGCAGGGGATGAATCTGATGTTTGAATTGAGCATTCAGGAGAGTAAACCAACACCAGATTTTGCGGGGACGGATCAATATCAGGTCGTTCTTAACCTCAACGGAGAAGTACAGGACCCCCGTTTTCTACAGTTTCTCGAAAAGGTGGGGCGGGAGACTTTAAACCTCTTCAGTACATCCGATTTTTTGTTGCTGGATCATATACACAGAGAACGCAGGGTCCCGGATCATCTCCAAAACCGTTTGCAGTCACTTGTGGAAAAAGGCGTTGTGGAGCGTTTCGGCCGTGGCCGTGGGGTCAAATATATCCTCAGTCACCGGTATTACAAAATGGTTGATGAAAAGGGCGCCTACACGCGCAAGAAAGGGCTGGATCGTGAAACAAACAAGGCCTTGCTCCTGAAACACATAAAGGAAAACAGGGGTAGCGGCAGCAGGCTCAAGGAGCTTATGCAGGTGCTCCCCGCTTTATCTAATGATCAGGTGCAAACTCTCATCAAAGAACTTAAAGCCGATGGAAAAATCTATAAAACAGGTACAACAAGGTCAGCTCTTTGGTATCCGGGGAAGAGTGACGCTATTACGTCATTAAAAAAAGTTAACCGTAATAAAGACGCAATGTAATGGGTGTAACATGCTGATAATCAATGATGTATATTGCGTCATTAAAAAAAGTTAAATACAATTCAGACGCAATAATATGGCACAATAAGACACAAGAGAATAGAACCACGAATGGACACCAATGAACACGAATTGTGTAAAAGAAAATATATTAGTGTCTATTCGTGTGTATTAGTGGTTCAAAACTGGAGATAAGCATGAAAAAAATGACGGAACAGGATGGCAAAAGTCTCGATATGGTGAACGAAAATCTGGAGGTGCTCAAAGCCATTTTCCCAGAAGCCTTCACGGAAGACGGCGTGGAATTTGAAGTGCTCCGTCAACTCCTGGGTGATTCGGTTGATGAAGGCGAAGAAAAATACGGCCTCAACTGGCATGGCAAGAAAAAAGCACGCCAGATTGCGTTAATGCCTTCCCTGGGGACATTGCGGCCCTGCCCGGAAGAAAGCGTTGATTGGGATACCACGCAGAACCTGTTTATCGAAGGCGACAACCTGGAAGTCCTGAAGCTCCTGCAAAAAAGTTATGCCAACAAAGTCAAGATGATCTATATTGATCCGCCGTATAACACTGGAAACGAATTTATTTATCCCGACAAATTCCAGGACAATCTGGAGACCTATCTCCGGTACACTGGACAAAAGGACGAAACCGGTTTCAAATTATCTTCCAACACGGAAAGCTCCGGGCGTTTTCACACCAACTGGCTAAATATGATGTATCCGAGGCTTAAATTGGCGCGTTCGTTATTAAGGGAAAATGGCGTCTTCTTTATGTCGATTGGCCAAGCGGAACTTGCTAATGCAGTAGCTATTATAGATCAAATATTTGGTGAAGAAAATCGAATTTCAATCTGCACCAGAATGATGAAATCAGGCGGTCAGAAAGGCAAGTTTTTCTCCCCAAACACAGATTATGTTTTGGTTTATGCAAAGTGGGTAGAAGCATTGTCTGTTTTTCGCGGTGAAATAAGCCAGGAATTGCAAGATAAAGTCTATAATCAAATTGAGACTGACGGAAATCGCAAGGGTGAACGATATCGAAGCATGGGACTATTTCAGCCGACCTTAGATGCGAGGCCAAACCAACGTTACTACATTCAGTGCCCGGATGGAAGCTTCGTAATACTGCCAGGAAATACCTTCCCCACAGTTGTTAAAGATGGGAGCAAGGTTTTACCTGAACACGGTGATGGAGTCTGGCGCTGGACACCAGAGAGGTATTTCGAAGAGCGTAAAAAGGGAAATGTGCTCTTTAAGAAAACAAGCACTTCGCCATTACTTGATGAAAGAAAACAGCAAAGCAAATGGAACATCTATACAAAAATCTGGCTTAAGGAACGATTAGAGGGCGGTTCTCTCCCTCTTGATATTTTTGACAAGTTTGAAAACAGGCATAGCTCGAAAGAAATTGCCGAGTTAGAAATCCCATTTGATTTTACAAAACCAACTCAACTTTTATCATATCTTATGCAAATAATAGGTATTGCAGAAGAGGATATCGTTTTGGACTTTTTTGCGGGATCCTGTTCAACAGCGCATGCTTTGTTCAATTATAGAATTCAAAGCCCCAATTGCATCGCTCGTTTCATTTGTGTCCAGTTGCCTGAAAAGATTGAGGCTGATACAGAAGCTGCCAGAGCAGGCTTCAAAACTATTGCTGAAATCGGCAAGGAACGCATCCGTCGCGCCGCCACTAAAATCAAGAAAGAAAATCCAGAATATGAAGGCGACCTTGGCTTTAAGGTCTTCAAACTGGACAGCAGCAATATTCGCGCCTGGAACCCGGATCGAAACGATCTGGAACAAACCCTTATAGATCACGTGGAACACTTGGTCGAAGGCCGGAGTGAAGAAGATGTCCTATATGAATTGTTGTTGAAACGAGGCGTTGACCTGACCGTTCCCATTGATGAAAAAACCATAACGGGTAAAACCGTTTACAGCATCGGTTATGGCGTGCTGTTTGCTTGTCTTGATACCGCGATAAGCCGCGAGGAAGTAGAAGACCTATCACATGGAATTATCGACTGGTACAAGGAACTGGAACCCGCGAGCGACACACAGGTGGTGTTTCGCGACAGCGCCTTTGCCAACGACATTGCCAAGACCAACATGACCGCGATTTTAGAGCAAAACGGAATTAAGCATGTTCGGAGCCTTTAGATCATGAACCACGAATAGACTCGAATAAACACGAAGAGAAAAAGATTAAAAATATTAGTATTCATTAGTGGTTCAAAAAGGAATATTTATGAAGTTACACTTTGAAGACGATCTCGATTATCAGAAGGTGGCCATTGAAGCCGCGGTCGACCTGTTTTGCGGCCAGGATATCAACCGCACGGAATTTACCGTATCAAAGCTGGTGGATCCCACCGGTCAATTAAAGTTAGCAGGCATGGAAGAGTCCACTCTGGGCATCGGCAACCGATTACAACTCCTGGATGACGAACTCCTGGAAAACCTTAAGAGTATCCAGCTAAGAAACGGCTTGCGCCCTTCAGACTCAATTGCCAGCGGTGACTTTACCGTTGAGATGGAAACCGGTACTGGTAAGACCTATGTGTATTTGCGTACGATCTTTGAGTTGAATAAACGCTATGGGTTTACCAAGTTCATGATCGTCGTGCCTTCTGTCGCCATTAAGGAAGGGACTTATAAAACCCTGCAAATCACACGTGACCACTTTGAAAATTTATACCCAAACGCCAAGGGCTATGAATATTTTCTTTATGACGGGTCCAAACCCGAGCGTGTACGCCAGTATGCTACCAACCCGAATATCCAGATTATGGTGGTTACGGTCGGCGCGATTAACAAAAAAGACGTCAACAATCTATATAAGGAAAGTGAAAAGACCGGCGGAGAAAAACCTATTGATCTGGTGAGGGCAACACACCCCATCATTATTGTCGATGAGCCACAAAGTGTCGATGGCGGCCTGAAAGGCCAGGGGAAAAAAGCACTTGATGCCATGAACCCTCTTTGCACTTTACGCTACTCCGCCACCCATGCGGACAAACACCACATGCTCCACCGACTGGACGCTGTTGACGCTTATGAGCGCGAGCTGGTGAAACAGATTGAAGTGGCTTCACTGGAAATTGAAGGCGGCCACAACAAAGCCTATGTCAAACTCCTTTCAACCCACAATCAACGTGGTTCCATTACCGCAAAGGTCGAAGTCGATATTGCCAGAGGTGGGAACATTCGCCGCGAGGTGATGACCGTTGAGGATGGCGATGATCTGGAACAGGAAACAGGCCGCGCGATTTACGAGAATTGCCGTATCGGAACCATCACCTGCGGCCAGAACAATCAATCCATGGAAATCAGTGTACCGGGCGGCGAATTCACCTTGCACCCCGGCGACGAAGTTGGCGGTGTCAACCCTGATGACCTGAAGCGTTTGATGATCCGGCGCACGATCAAGGAACATCTGGATAAGGAAATGCGCTTTGCGGCGCAGAATCGTGACGTCAAAGTCCTCAGCCTGTTTTTTATCGATAGCGTTAAATATTATCGCCAATATAATAAGGATGGAAATGAAGTAAAGGGCAAATACGCCCTGATGTTTGAGAAGGAATACCGCAAGCTCGCGAAAAAACCTGAGTACCAGACACTTTTCGAGAAAATTGACCTGGATATTGATGCCGTCGAGGTTCATAACGGCTATTTCTCAATCGACAAAAAAGGTGGCTGGACAGAAACCGCTGAAAATAATCAGAGCAACCGTGATAATGCGGAACGCGCCTATAACTTAATCATGAAGGAAAAGGAAAAGCTGCTCAGCTTTGAATCGAAGCTGAAATTTATCTTTTCCCACTCCGCCCTACGCGAGGGCTGGGATAACCCGAACGTGTTTCAAATATGCGCACTACGAGACATGGGTACGGAGCGTGAACGTCGACAAACTATCGGCCGAGGTTTGAGGCTTTGCGTCAACCAGAAAGGACAGCGTCTGCGTGGCTTTGATATTAATACACTAACGGTTATTGCGACTGAGAGTTATGAGCAGTTTGCCGCGAACCTGCAAAAAGAAATCGAGATAGACACCGGTATTCGTTTCGGTATTGTCGAGAAGCACCAGTTCGCAACCCTGGTAACCACTGACGAAAGCGGTGTTGTTCGACCTTTAGGTGTCGAGAAGTCTGAGCAACTTTGGAATTTCTTAAAGGAAAATGAGTTCCTTGACAGCAAGGGAAAGGTTCAAGACAGCCTGCGCACGGCACTGAAAGAAAACACGCTGATGCTGCCGTACGAATATGCAGATCAAGCCCAGGCAATTAAAGACATACTTCGTAAACTCGCTGGCAAATTGGACATTAAAAATGCAGATGAGCGCGTCACCGTACGCACTCGGGAAGCCGTTCTTGAAAGTGATGACTTTAAGGCTTTGTGGGGCCGCATAAAACATAAGACCACATACCGGGTGGACTTTGATAATGAAAAACTCATCGAGGACAGCGCAAGAGCCATTCTCGACTGCCCGCCCATCACCAAGACACGGGCTCAATTCAGGAAAGCGGATATTGCTATCGGTAAAGGCGGTTTAATGGTTAGGGAAACGGCTGCATCCGGTTACACGACCATCAATGAAACGGATATTGAGCTTCCAGACTTGCTTACGGATTTGCAAGACAAAACACATTTAACCCGCAGAAGTCTTGTTGAGATCCTCACACAAAGTCGGCGGCTGAATGACTTTAAACGCAACCCGCAGCAGTTCATTGACCTGGCTACAGAGGCGATCAATAGAACCAAGCGGCTCGCCTTGGTGGACGGAATTCGCTACCAACGCATCGGAGATGAGCATTATTACGCACAAGAACTTTTTGAGAAGGAAGAGTTGACGGGTTACCTGAAAAACACCTTGGAAACACAGAAATCGGTATACCAACATGTTGTTTATGACTCTGCAGGTATCGAACGAAAATTTGCAGAGGATCTTGAGGCCAATGAAGCCGTAAAAGTCTACGCTAAACTTCCCGGATGGTTCAAAGTGCCAACGCCACTTGGGACATATAACCCAGATTGGGCTGTTCTGGTCGAAAATGATGGACAGGAAAAGCTCTATTTTGTTGTTGAAACAAAAGGCAGCAACTGGTGGGATGACCTTCGGCACAAGGAAGGGGCTAAGATAGAATGTGGCGAAAAGCACTTTAAGGTTCTGGCCGTCGGAGAAAGCCCTGCAAAATATATCAAGGCTACCAATGTGAATGACATGATGCGCTATGGCTGAAAATGTTGAGGTAGGAAGGTTGCGACTTTTAAGTATTCCGGGAAGTTGAGAGATAGGATTAATAGGAATTGAATTGGCCACAGCAATGAATAAAACATACAATTCAAAACAAACAGGGAGGGAAACCGATGACAAAAGCTGAATTAATTGAACAAATGGCAAAAGATGCAGGAATTTCAAAAGCTGCAGCTGGAACGACACTGGACTCTTTTATGTCCAATGTCACAAAGGCGCTCAAGAAAAAAGACGGCAAGGTGACTCTGGTTGGATTTGGTACATTTGCAAAGGTGCGTAGGAAAGCTCGTAAAGGGCGCAATCCTCAAACAGGAGAACCTTTGAAAATTAAAGCAAGGAATGCGGTAAAATTTAAGGCCGGGAAGAAACTCAAAGACGCTGTTTAAATGATGAATTTTGGGGCGGTTTGTTTGCCATTTTTACGCCACATGGATCGCCCTTTCTTTGATTCCCTTTATTAGTTGTCGGAAAAATTCAGCAGCAAGCGGTGATATGATGCTTTGTTCAAGTGCTCTTGTTTATATATCCTCTCAAAGGGGGGAATTATTATGACTTTACGTGTATTCGTACCTTATCCATCGTATCCTGAACAGATTGGCTATACCATCGAAGAAGCTGTCAAAATACTTCGCAAATCTCCTCATAATCTTAAAATTGCATCATGGAAACAGATTGACATCCCAGGACGATTTATTATTGAAGGCGTGCTTGATAAAATTGACAAATCTGAAATTGTTGTTGCTGATATAACAAACCTCAATTTCAATGTGACCTTTGAGATTGGTTATGCTATTGGTCGTTTGAAGAGAACTTTTCTTATTATCAATAAAGCCTTAAATCCACAAAAGAAGGAAATATCGCAACTTGGTATCTATGACACGCTAGGGTACCAAGGGTATGAAAATTTTGCGGAACTTGTGGAACATATCTCTAAAGTAATTGACATCAGCCCGCTTGCATTCCCTGTCTTTCCCCTCAACAAAAGTGCCCCTATCTATATTCTCAATACTTTACATAAAACAGATGCTTCGATTCGAATCATATCGAAAGTAAAGAAAGCTCGAATTAATTTCAGAAGTTTTGACCCTAACGAACAGCCCCGATTATCCATGCTTGAGGCTTATCGCAATGTAAAGCAATCAGTCGCTGTTATTATAAACCTCCTTTCAAGCAGAGCTACTGACCACTATTCCAACAATCTTCGTGGTGCATTTCTTGCGGGACTATCTTATGCATTAGATATAGAAACACTTATCCTGCAAGAAGGTGATGAACCAGTGCCTATTGATTATCGAGACTTTGTTTCCGTCTATAAACATCCACATGATGTCGATGCATATATTAATGAACTCGCGCCTAATGTAATGGATCGTCTTCAGTATTCTGAAACCCAAAAAGACCCAGTATTGAAGGGATTCTTACCAAACCTTGAACTTGGGGCACCGGCAGCTGAAAACGAAATGTCTAATCTTGGAAACTATTATGTTGCTACAGATGAGTTCCAACGTGCTCTTGAAGGATCGGTTCGTCTTGCGGTTGGCAGGAAAGGATCGGGCAAAACTGCTTTATTTTTCCAAGTGAGAGATCAAATTCGTTCCAATCGAAAAAACATTGTACTTGACCTCAAACCTGAAGGCCACCAGCTTAAGCGCTTCAGAGATATACTTCTGCGTCTTGGAAGTTCAGTACAAGAACATGTTGCAGCGGCTTTCTGGGAATATGTTTTGTTATTAGAGATTTGTCACAAGATTCTTCAAAAAGACCGATCACTACACACCCGTGACCATAATCTCTTCGAACCATATAGACGGTTGGCTAATCTTTATAAAAATGACGATCTAATTGAGGAGGCTGATTTTTCAGAGCGTATATTAGGTCTTGTAATTCGAATTATTACAGAATTTGATGAACGCTATGGTTCAGACAAGGATCAATATTTAACTGTAGGTCAAGTAAACGAAATCATCTATAAGCACGATATCCCCAAATTGCGTGAGGAATTAGTAGAATATCTTCGTTGGAAGGATTCAATATGGGTATTGTTCGATAACATCGATAAAGGTTGGCCTACCAGGGGAGTTGGCCAAATTGACACGATCATTTTGCGAGCTCTTCTTGATGCAACTCGAAAAATTGAACAATACTTTAGAAAAAATGAAATTGAATTGTTTACTATAATATTCGTAAGAAATGATGTGTATGAGCTATTGGTTGATGAAACACCGGATCGTGGTAAAGAATCAAAGGTTTCACTTGATTGGACAGACTCTGATCGACTACGTGAACTACTTCGTCTTCGTTTAGTATATAATGGTTTAAGCCCTTCGACTGGCTTTCAAACGGCTTGGAACGGAATTTGCGCATCTCATATTGGTGGTGAAGACTCGTCTGAATATCTTATTGAAAGATCATTGATGAGACCCAGAAATTTTTTAACGCTCGTAAATCATTGCAAAAGTAATGCGGTTAACTTTGGTAATTCAAAAATAACTGTCAAGGATATTCAGCAAGCCTGTTCCATCTACTCTGCGGATATAGGAAATGAAATCGGATTGGAGATTAGAGACGTATTTCCAGAGGCGGAGGATATTTTATATTATTTTATTGGAAAGCCTTCGGTATTAACGATCAAACAAATACGCGAGTGCCTATCAGAGTCGCCTGTTTCACCAGATGTCCATGATCGGCTCATTGAGATTTTCCTTTGGTTTGGATTTTTGGGTGTTAGACAGCAAACGGAAGCCGATATTAAAGACACATATATATTTACTTCTGTTCGACAGTTGTAGGTTCATTTAGGGGTTAATTCAAGGCCATTTCGACA
>JACKQG010005985.1_pt1 | contig 13115 bp, 10 predicted proteins | sample 8237621 | NCBI WGS metagenome assembly JACKQG01 (sample SAMN15677084, study PRJNA649215) | marine metagenome | biome: marine; feature: Black Sea; material: saline water; isolation source: suspended particulate matter (SPM) from the Black Sea western gyre | collected 2013-06-09/2013-06-10 | depth...
TAATATGTATTCCGCTAAAAGCATAAGGAAAATATTCAGGTTTTTGAACGATAATTTTTCTTTCATTGGTTTTTACATTTTCCCAGCCGCATAATACATCATTCTCATCGAAAAGCAAATAACGGGAAGTAACCCTGTTCCTGACAGCAAGGGTAGCCAAGGCGCCGGTTTTTAAATGAAATTCCATCATATTTTTCAAATCAATATTTGAAATAACATCTACATTATGAACCAAAAAAGGCTGCTCATCATCAAAAAACCATGATGCTTTTTTCAATCCTCCGCCTGTTTCTAACAACTGATCAGTCTCATCCGAGAACTGTATATTGATTCCGAATTTATTTTTTGATTCTATAAACTCAATGATTTGTCCGGTAAAATGATGAACATTTATAATGATATCATTAAAACCATACCTGATAAGCCTTTTTATCACAATTTCCAAAAGTGGTTTTTCACCAATTTTCACCAATGCTTTGGGTACGGTTTCTGTTATTGGGTGTAAACGTATACCAAGACCTGCTGCAAATATCATTGCTTTAAATCGAAGCACCGGTATCGTCCTCATCAAAGAAAAGATTTACATTGACTATTTGATCAAACTCGTCCAGTTCACGAAGTAATTCACTGCCTTTATCTTTACTTTTAAAATTAACATGGTAAAACACCTCCATACTTTCATTACCAAGGTTTTTCATATTAACTAACCTGAGTTTCCTACAATGCTTCTTTAACACTGATTCAAGTTTTGATTCATTTTCCGGAGTTGAAATATATCCTATTTGTAATAAATATTCTCTTTTTCTTGGTGCGCCGAAATTAAATGTTACCAGTATTATCGCAATGATACTAATTATAATAGTACCCGCTAAAGCAATTATATGAAGCCCAACACCGGCTGCCATCCCAACTGCAAGTGCAAAAAAGATAATAACAATATCCTGAACATCCCTAACTGCTGTCCTGAACCGGATGATTGACATTGCTCCGACTAATCCAAATGCACGTGCAAGGTTATTACCTATAACCAGCATAACGACAGAGGTAATTAAAGTAAGAAGCACCAGGGAATTAACATAAGTAACGGAATAACTCTGACCACGGTAAATAAACCTGTAAACCAAAGCGATGATAATACCACAAACCAAAGCAACCATTAAATTTGCAAAAATATCAAAAACAGTAACCGGGAAAAGCTCGATATCTTGAAATTGTTCAAACATAAATTAATGTATCGGGTTTTTAAAATTGTATTCCTAATTTATCATGAATTAGACCACTTCGCCCTGGTATAAAGTGTTGATTTTGTTAACCGGTTTACTACTTTATTGGTATCCATTGATATAACATATTTTGAGGCAGATTGCTTCCGCAACGCCAGTCTTGTTATAACCGGATTGAGCCAGCCGGGAAAATGTTTATTAAATTTAACTTCCATAATGAAATGATCCTGGAGTGAATGGCTGATTCTATCTTCCTTATACAACTCCTGTAAACCAGGATAGGCTTTACTTCTCAGGTTTTTATCGAAAGTAATTCTGATTGTTTCGTCAAATTTACTCAGGTAGGCTTCACGTTCATATATAACAAGTACAACAGGTCTTAAATTTTTACTAAATACCTGGTAAAAAAATCTTTTTGAGTTTTCAAATCCCTTTGGAAAGTCCTTACTGATAATTATATGTCCATTAATTTTTGTTTGCTCAAACATGTCAAGAGCATCACCGAATTTTATAGGCGCCCTGTATTTTATTATCGGAACATCATACTTTCTTTTAATTTCTAAAAAAACAAGATTATCCATATCTTCCTTATCGTAACCTCTTAACCTTATCTTTTTCCTGTTTTTAATCCCTTCTATCTTCTCAAAATAAAAATCATACCGTGGAGTGTCGAAGTATATTGATCGTACTGTGTATTGATTACTATCACTAACTTCAGCAAATTTATCCACATTAACAAAAGGTAATACCATCTGCCGTAACATTTCCATCTTACTTTTGTGTACTATATATTTATATTCGTACCTCATCTGTTAAAATCTCAAACGTAATCCTCTTTTTAAAAATTCAAAAATAGTAATTTCATCGCAAATAACCTTGCAATGTACTGCCATTCCCGGATAAATGTTACAAAAACCTGCGTTAATAACCGCTTTCGCCATTACCATTTGCGGATTTGCCAGCAGATTCACGCTTTCATCATAGCCAATAAAAGAAGCTCCAATTTTTTCATCATAGCCAATAAAAGAGGCTCCAATTTTTTCATCATTGCCGGGAATTGAAAATTTTATTGCAGTTATCCTGTCAAGATACTGAATATTATGAACCTTAACAGGTATTTTCAAAATATACCTGCTGGTATCGCTTATTGTAATAATACCATCTAAAACAGTACCAAAACTAACAATACCATCAATTGGCGTATTTATATAATATTGTCCCTGCAGGTGTTCCAGCATTTTAATTTCTTTTGTATAAGAATTTATCTTTTGGTAAATATAATCAATTTCTTCTGATTTTTTTCCTGATTGTAAGGAAAGTAATTCGTTATACGCTATTTGCACATTAATTTTCGCCAGATTGTAAGTATTATCATACATATCAAATTCTGCTTCCGAAATAATACTATCGTTAAATAACTTTTTCTGTCTGTTAAAATTCTTTTGCTCCAGGTTAAGTTGCTGTTTGGCGAATTCATACTTCTGCGTTGCCTGATCAATCAATTCCTGCTTTTCTCCGGCAATATTCATACTCAGCATGGCTTGTTCTATTTCTTTTAAATTTTTTAACCGTATTAGTTCATTTTCGATAGAGTAGGAATGTATGTAAGCAATAGTATCGCTGCTTTTTACAAAGTCATCCGAAGTTAAGCCTTTTTTAAGATGAATTTCTGCGATGTCTCCCCTTTCAAATTTAAAACTCTTCAAATCACTGATAGCATTAGTTTCAAAGTTGTGTAACTCACTGATGTAACTATCATCCTGTCCTCTTTTTAAATACCATTCTTTTGTAGGATACACCAACGCAGTAGCTTCAAAATCATAATGAACCTTTATTGGCAGGAATAAAACTAATAATGCCAGTGCTAAAATGATAAGCAGTATATGTCGCCGGTTAAACCTCATTTATTTTTCCTTGTTCGTCTTTTGAGCCTGTAAAATTACAAAATACAATTCGTTTTTATAATAGATTAATATAATACGCTAAAGGTTGCAGCAATAATTTCATATTTAACTATTTGATTAATTACTTTTCCGATAGTTTAATTCATAGCAATTAGGCAAAATAATATTTTGATGTTTTCTTTGATAAAAAGAAATTATTGTATTTTTGCACCGGAGAGATGGCAGAGTGGTCGAATGCGGCGGTCTTGAAAACCGTTGAGGGTCACACCTCCGGGGGTTCGAATCCCTCTCTCTCCGCCTTCGCCCGCCCAGGTCGAGCATAGTGAGACACAGGCGGGCTTTTTATTGGTAAATCAAAAAAACAACAGGTTTTTTATGAAGGTCGGGAACTGATTTTCGCCATTCCTTGATAGTTTTTGTCGATATTTCTTCATCTCCGGATGTAATATTACAAGCCACACACAATAAAGTCTCTGCTGAACAATTATCAATAATTGACCGGAACATTTGATTGTTTCTATATGGTGTTTCTATAAATATCTGTGTTTGATTTAATTTGAATGCATTATGTTCCAGCTCTTTTAATTTTTTCTTCCTTCCTTTTTTATCAATCGGAAGATAACCGTGAAAAACAAAATTCTGCCCGTTAAATCCTGACGCCATTAAAGCCAACATAATCGAAGACGGACCAATTAATGGAATCACTTGTACATTAGTTTTGTGGGCGATTCTAACGATTTCTGCTCCGGGGTCTGCAATACAAGGTGTGCCAGCTTCCGATAATAACCCGATACTATTTCCTGTATTAATGCAGTTAAGATATGATTGAATCTGGGTTATGTCGGTATGTTCATTCAAAATATGAAACTTAACCTCATCAAATAAATTTTTATACCCGATTTTCCTTAAAAACCGCCGGGCAGTTTTAATCTCTTCAACAATAAACTCATCAAGCGAATATATTATCTCTGTATTCCACTCAGGAAAAACCTTGCTTTGAGAGGAATCTGATAAAAACGAAGGAATAAGATATAATTTACCCTTTTGCATACATTTATTATAATTGAAGTTTTACTTTAATTTTTCACTGTATTATTAAGCCAGGGTATCTTGTCTAAATCAATGTTACCGCCCGAAATAATAATTCCGATTCTTTGATTCCGGTAATCAAATTTATTTTCCAGGATTGCAGCAAATGGAACGGCAGCCGACGGTTCAATAATTATTTTCATCCGTTCCCAAATAAGCCTCATGGCTTTAATTATTACGTTTTCACTTACTGTAACTATTTGATGTACATATTTCTGAATGATAGGATAAGTAAGTGAGCCAAGAGATGTTAGTAATCCGTCAGCAATAGTGTTTGGATTTTCAGAAGGTATAAATTTACCGGTATAAAATGAGCGGTAAGCATCATCGGCACCTGCGGGTTCTGCTGCTATTACTTTTGTTTCAGGCGAAATGTAATGTGTCGTCAAAGCCGTTCCGCTAAGAAGACCGCCACCACCAACCGGAGCCATAATTATATCAAGATCATTTACTTCTTCATAAAATTCTTTTGCTGCAGTTGCTTGTCCGGCAATAATGCTGAAATTATTATAGGGATGTATTTCAATTGCTTTTGTTTTACTTTTAACTTTTTTAAGAGTTTCTTCCCTCGATTTCAGATTTGGTTTACAAAATGTAATAATACCATTATAATTCCTTACTGCCTCGATTTTAACATGTGATGAATTTTCAGGCATTACTATGTAGGCTTTGGTTTTTCTCAACATTGCAGCTCTTGCAAGTGCAGCAGCGTGATTACCTGAAGAATGTGTGCATACTCCATTAATAATTTCATTGTTGGAAAAGGAAAAAATTGCATTTACAGCACCTCTCGTTTTAAATGCTCCTGCTTTCTGAAAGTTTTCGCATTTAAAAAAGATATCAGCCTTAACTAAATTATTAAGGTTTTCTGATTTAAAAACCGGGGTTCTGTTAATGTGCTGTTCAATCCTTTTGGCTGCTTTTTCTATTGTATAATAATCAGGAGGCTGTTTCAATTATTAAATATCTGAGCTATTGTTAATTCACATAATGAGCAGTAATATTATTTGCAATTTTTTTGCATGCTTTTTTAAGAATATTATAAGTTTTGTCACTGGATTCCAGTTCCCTGAAAAAAGGATCAGGAACGGATTCATTTTTACCAGGCCTAATAACATTCATCAGAAATTCAACTTTAACTATATCTTGTTCATTTCTGGCAAAATATAAAGCATTTCTGTATGAAAGGGTATCCATAACATAGATTTTATCAAATCTATCAAAATCATCCTTGGCAAAAAGTCGAACTTTTTTTTCAGAAATATCGACACCGTGTTCCATGCCTTTTTTAACAGCCCTGAAGTCCGGTGGTTCATTAATATGAAATACCTCAAATCCTGCTGAATCAACATGAGCATTAATATTACGCTTTTTTAAAATGAGTTTTAACAATCCTTCAGCTAAAGGGGAACGACCCATATTCGCATTACACAAAAATAAAACATTTAAATCTCTCATAATTAATACTTATTGTTCAAATTATATATATATATATATAAGTGGTAAAATAACTAATGGGGGTAATATAAATAAATATTTTTGGAAAAACAAGAAAAAATCAAAAAAAATTATAAAGAAATTTTTTTATCTAATTCCTCAACGTAATTTCTGAATTGTTTGTCGGTTTCAATCAGGTTATTAACAGTTCGGCAAGCATGAAGAACAGTGGCATGATCTTTATTGCCACAATGAAGACCAATAGTTGCAAGAGAGGCTTTTGTCATTTTTTTAGAGAAATACATAGCTAACTGACGCGCCTGTACAATTTCTCTTTTTCTTGTTTTTGAATGTATCGCTTCAAGTTGTAATCCAAAATAATCACAAACAACTTTCTGAATATAATCAATTGATATTTCGCGAGAAGTGTTCTTTACAAATTTATCAATCATCCTTTTAGCTAAATCCAGGTTGATTGCCTTTTTATTCAAAGATGATTGGGCAAGGATAGAAATTAATGCACCTTCCAGTTCCCTGATATTAGTAGTGATGCTGTACGCCAGGTATTCAATAACATCCTTCGGCATTTCAACGCCATCCTTATAGAGTTTCTTTTCAACGATGGCAATACGGGTTTCAAGGTCGGGCACCTGCAAGTCAGCAGATAATCCCCATTTGAAACGTGATAATAATCTGGTATTCATCCCCTCCATCTCAACCGGAGGTTTATCAGATGTAATAATAAGTTGTTTATTGTTTTGATGTAAGTGATTGAAGATATGGAAATATATTTCCTGTGTTTTTTCTTTCTTTATAAGAAATTGAATATCATCAATAATCAATGTATCAATCATCTGATAAAAATGAACAAAATCGTTATGACTATTATTTCTAACAGCATCAATATATTGATTTGTAAATTTCTCAGCAGTAACGTAAAGAACAATTTTTTCGTGGAAGTTTGTTTTCACTTCCAAACCAATGGCATGGGCAAGATGTGTTTTACCTAATCCTACATTGCTATATATAAGCAAAGGATTGAAAGCTGTTTTCCCAGGGTTGCTTGCAACGGCAAATCCTGCCGAACGGGCTAAACGGTTACAATCGCCTTCAATAAAATTCTCGAATGAATAATTTTCATTAAGTTGGGAGTTAACTTTTATTTTTTTAAGACCCGGAATAATAAATGGGTTTGGTATCTCTTTGGAAGAACCCTTATTTAAATCAATCGGCATAGTAACAGAAGGATTGGAAGTAGATTTTATATTGGAAGCTGGGAGTTTAATAGTATAAGGAGGAGTATTATTATAAGTATTTTCCATTATAATACTATATTCGAGCCTGCCGTCAGCACCTAACTCCTTTTTTATAGTTTTTTTCAGCAGTGTAATAAAGTGTTCTTCTAACCATTCATAAAAAAACTGACTCGGCACCTGTATGGTTAATACATCTTTGTCAAGTTTTACGGGTTTGATTGGCTCAAACCAGGTTTTAAAACTCTGATGACTAATGTTGTCTTTAATTACATTCAGACAATTCTCCCAAACTGCTTTACAATTTTTTTTCATTCGTAAGTAATTGCATTAAAGCAATTTAATTAATATCATTTATTCTATTTAATTTAATATCAATGTATTATAGTAAGAATAACAACCTATTACTCTAAGGAAATTGTGAACAAAATTCAATTAAAAAAAGTAAAAAAAAAAATAAAAATGTACTTGATTATTAAAAAAAAATGTCGTATCCAACAACATGATAATTATATTTGAACTTACCATCTAAACAGTATGTAAATAATTTATTTTAAGATTATTAATTCTGGAAAATTTCTCAAATACTAGGTTAGAATCCCTTTTGCGTACTTCAAATTTTATCTTGCATTTCAACTCAAAAATTTGAAAAATCTGGTTTAAGTTACTTTCCCTCATAATTTTTTTTACATTATTCATCTCTTCATATCCAAATTCAATTTCATAAACATCATTAATCGTTTTTGAAATGATTATTGCGTTATTCAATGCCTCTTTTGCTGCTGTTTTGTATGCATTAATCAATCCGCTTACACCTAATTTTGTACCACCAAAGTATCTAATAACAACAACCAGTATATTAGTTAAATCTTTTGATATAATCTGTCCGTAAATTGGTCTTCCTGCTGTTCCTGATGGTTCGCCGTCATCATTCATTCTATATACTGACTTAGCAAAGCCAAGCCGGTAAGCATAACAATAATGCCTTGCATCATGGTATTTTTTTCTTAATTCTTTAAGATGTGCTTTTACCTCTATTTCATTCTTAACAGGAAGGGCAAATGCTATAAATCTACTCCCCTTACTTTTAAATAATCCTTCCGAAATTTGTTCAATTGTTTTATACGCATCTTCAAAAAGCATTAATAATCATCAGATTAATCAAATTTCAGTTTCCGATAAAAAAGTCGTTAAATATATCAAAATTTTTAATTGAAATCAATTTTTTTAAAAAAAATTCTAATATAGAATAAGTCTATATAAAATATATCATGATTAACTGATATACTATGAGTTAAATATTTTCCCGTCATTATCGTAATTTTTATCTTTTTTAATTATTTTGCGAAGCTATATTCTTAATTTTGGTAAATTATTTTTAAAAGTAATTATATGAAAGATATATTCATTAAAATCAGGAAATTATCTAAAGAATACAGAGATTATACTGCAGAAAATTTATCCGGTTTAGTAAAAATAAAATCCCTGAGCCGGCATGAAGAAAACGTTCAGCAGGAACTTAAAAAGCAAATGGAGAAAAGCGGAGCAGACGAGGTTATAATTGACGGACTTGGAAATGTTATAGGAAGAATTGGAAATGGGAAAAAGGTTTTGGCAATCGATGGGCATATCGATACTGTTGAAGTTGGAAATATAGAAAACTGGAATTTTAATCCGTTTTCCGGTGAAATAAAGGACGGGTATGTTTATGGTCGGGGAAGTGTTGACCAGAAAGGTGGCGTAGCTTCAATGGTAACAGCAATCAGAATTCTAAAAGAAATCGGGCTTAAGAATGATATGACTGTCTATTTTGTTGGAAGTGTTATTGAAGAAGATTGCGACGGTTTATGCTGGAAGTACATTATTGAAGAAGACAAAATAAAACCTGATATTGTTATTATTACCGAGCCGACAAATTTGAATATTTACAGAGGGCAGCGGGGAAGAATGGAAATTCAAATATCTTTTAACGGTATTTCGGCGCATGGCTCGGCTCCCGAACGGGGTAAAAATGCTATTTACATGGCTTCAAAAGCAGCGCTAAAAATAGAAAAGCTGAATGAAAAATTGAAATATGATGATTTTCTTGGAAAAGGCTCTATTACGATTTCCGAATTTATATCAGGCAGCCCTTCTCTTTGTGCTGTTGCCGATTATGCAAGATTACATCTTGACAGGAGATTAACATGGGGCGAAACAAAAGACTCTGCTATTAATGAATTAGAAAGTATTATTAATGATATTGATGCTAAAATAGATGTTCCATATTATGAAGAAAAGGCTTTTACAGGATTAAAATATGGAATGGAAAAATATTTCCCAACATGGAAAATGGAAGAAAATCATCCGGTTATCAAATCAGGAATAAATGCATATAAAAATTTATACAATAAAATGCCAGGTATTGGTAAATGGACATTCTCAACGAATGGCGTAACGATTAACGGGATTTACGGAATACCCATAATTGGGTTTGGACCTGGTAATGAAATTTATGCTCATGCGCCAAATGAAAAAATCCCGGTTGATGATTTGGTTGTTGCTTCGGCATTTTATGCTGCTTATGCTTGTTCGGTTTGAATTAAGAAATATAATTTATATGGAAACAAAATTCAAAAAATTAATATCAGAAACAGCCCGGTTAAGTTCCGGTCTGTATCAAAAAGATTTTCTGCTAACATGGGAAAAATCAAACGATGAAATAAAACAGATACTTTTAGTGGCAGAAATATTGAAATACTTACGCGAAAATAATGTATCACTCCGATGTTTTGATTCGGGTCTGGCTGTTTCAATATTCAGGGATCAATCAACCCGTACAAGATTTTCTTATGCTTCGGCAGCTAACCTGCTCGGTCTAAAAGTTCAGGATATGGATGAATCGAAGTCTCAGATAGCACATGGTGAAACAGTAAGAGAAACCGCCAATATGATTTCCTTTTTTACCGAAATGATCGGAATCAGGGATGATAAATATCAGGGCATCGGAAATGCATATATGAAAGAGGTGGCGGAAGCCCTTGATGACGGTTTCCGAAATGGTGTTCTGCATCAGCGTCCGGGTATCATTAATCTTCAATGCGATATTGATCATCCTACACAGTCTTTATCTGATTTACTCCACCTGAAAAATTATTTCGGTTCATTAGAAAACCTGAAAGGAAAAAAAATTGCCATGACCTGGGCGTATTCACCAAGTTATGGCAAACCGTTATCCGTGCCACAAGGTATTATTGGTTTAATGACTCGTTTCGGAATGAACGTTGAACTTGCTTATCCCGAAGGATATAATTTAAAACCCGAAGTTATTGAAACAACAAAAAACCAGGCAAAGGAGACAGGGGGTTCTTTTAAAATTTCCGGTTCAATGGAAGATGCTTTCAAAGATGCTGATATTGTGTATCCTAAAAGCTGGGCGCCATACAGTGTTATGCAACAAAGAACCGAACTCTATAGAAATAACGATGAACAAGGACTAATAGACCTCGAAAAATACGCTTTAAGCTTAAACTTAAATTATAAAAACTGGGAATGCAATGATAACTTAATGAAGACGACTAAAGACGGCTCAGCGCTTTACATGCATTGTCTTCCGGCTGATATTTCAGGAGTGTCGTGCGAACAGGGAGAGGTTCAAAAAGAAGTATTTGAAAAATACAGGATTTTAACTTATATAGAAGCAGGATTTAAACCCTATATTATTGCTTCCATGATTATTAACATGTTATTTAAAGAACCGGATAAAATGTTAAGAGATTTACAAAACAGAGCTTCAGTAAGAAAGGGATAACTATTTAATTCGTGAATTTGTGTAACTTTATCTTCATTACGTTTCTATATTTTTATTCGTATTTTTGAGGCTTGGAAAAATACCACTAAATCACAGAAAAACTAAATAACACAAAAACAAACTTTTTTCGCAGTAATACCAAAAAAGCAACAACTATGAAAGACCATAAGCTCGCCGCAATAGTTTTCACCGATATTGTCGGATACACTAAGCAAATGGAGAAGGACGAACAGCGCACAATGCAACTCCTGCAAAAACAGCGTGAAATAATTTTTCCCATAGTAGAGGCTCATGACGGAGAAGTAGTGAAAGAAATAGGCGACGGATTGCTCATAATGTTCCAAAGCGCTGTAGAGGCAGTAAGATTTGCTATTAATGTTCAAAAGCGTCTGAAAGATGAAGATCTGACAATACGCGCAGGTATTCATATCGGCGATGTTATTTTTAAGGAAGGAGATGTTTTCGGTTCGGCTGTGAACACGGCTGCAAGGATTGAGCCATTGGCTCCGCCAAACGGTATTTGTATTTCGGAAGATGTGAGAAGCCAGATACGGAATAAAGAAGATATACACACGGTTTCAATAGGAAAGAAAGGACTTAAAGGGGTTAACGAACATATTGAAATATATAAAGTTCTGACAGACGATATTTCCGGCGAAGAAATAAAACAACCGGTCTCTTTGCTGAAGGATTTATGGGACAGGCGTGTTTTTCAGATATCCGCCATTTACCTTATAATCTCATGGATCATCAGGCAGGTTGTGGAAGCCATAGTTTCCAGCTATATGTTTTCACCTCACCTTGTTGAACTTACTTGGGTTATTTTACTTTCCTTACTGCCTTCTGTAATTCTTATCACATTTTTTCACGGAAAAAGGGAAGCAGGTTCATGGACAAAAGTTGAACTGATAGGTATGCCAATTAATGCTGTGTTAACTATTTTACTCGTTGTATTTCTTTTTAAAGGAAAAGACCTTGGAGCAGCAACAACTGCTGTTACTATTGAGAATGAACAAGGAGAAAAAATAGAACGTATCATAGTAAAAAGTGAATTCAGAAAAAAAATTGCAATCTTTTTCTTTGAAAATGAAACAAACGATTCAACACTGAACTGGTTGCAATATGCAATTTCAACTATGATTGATTATGATCTTTCGCAGGATATTTTTATAAATACAAGATCGAGCTTTAATTTTTTCAATAAATTAAAAGAATTTGGTTTTCCTGAAGGTGTCGGACTACCATTTACTCTAAAAAAGAAAATCGCAGATTATTATCATCTGAATTATTTTTTAACCGGTTCTTTTACAAAGCAAAATAATGATTATTCTTTAAAAGTTAATCTTTATGAAACTAATACAGGAAAACTTTTAACAGAAAATATTTTTACAGGAACAGATATTTTTAATTTAATAGATGAACTTACAATACAATTAAAGAAAGACATGGAAATTTCCGAATCACATTTGGAGGAAGTAAATGATCTTCCTTTATCTGAGATATTTACTAATTCGTTCACTGCTCTTAAAAATTTTACAAAAGGAAACAATTTGATTGTTATTAATAACAACTGGTCAAAAGGAACTGAATATGTTGAAAAAGCGATAAAGGAAGATGCCGGTTTCATACTTGCTTATTTAACCTTAGCCGAATTTTATTTCAATACAAATCAGGTGAAAAAAGCAAAAGAATCGCTTCAGGTGGTTATGCAAAATCTGTATAAATTACCTGAAAGACTTCAGTTTCTTACTAAATATTTTTATTACGCAATAACATTAGAACCTGAAAAATCATTTGCTATTGTAAAAATGTGGGTTGAGCTTTTTCCTGATGACATCATGGGGCATGCTACTCTTGCAGCAATATATAATGTTAAAAATCAGATTAAAGAAGCAATTTCTCAATATGAGCTCATCTTAAAAATTGACCCTGAACAATATGATTATCTGACAACAATTGGAAATTTATACGTGACAATGGCTGAATATGATAAAGCCCTTGATTATTACAAGCAATATGAAAAACAATTTCCGAGAGACTATAAATCATACAGAAATATTGGTAATTTGTATTTTATTAAAGGTGATTATGAACAGGCAAAACCTTATTATGAGAAAGCCCTTTTGATAGAGACCGAAAAAGTATCATTATTGCTTAATTTAGCAAGATTGGAAATGCAGCTTGGAAATTTTACTGAAGCCCTTGAACAAAATCTGGAAGCATTAAAAAAATGTAAAACTTCTTCTGATAGTATGGAAGTTTATAGTTCACTTGAGTCGTATTATGAATTAATGGGACAAATGAATGAGTCAGTTAAATATATGGAACTAAAGTTTAAAGAAATGGAAAAAAATTCATCGCCAAAAACGACTCTGATTTCAAAAGTTGTTGAGATTGATAAATATCCTAAGGCCTGTAA
>JACKQG010005986.1_pt1 | contig 13112 bp, 13 predicted proteins | sample 8237621 | NCBI WGS metagenome assembly JACKQG01 (sample SAMN15677084, study PRJNA649215) | marine metagenome | biome: marine; feature: Black Sea; material: saline water; isolation source: suspended particulate matter (SPM) from the Black Sea western gyre | collected 2013-06-09/2013-06-10 | depth...
AGTTCGCAATCAGGCACCCCGTTGTCATAATACACACTCACGATATCAAACCTGCACTGAGGCAATTGATCAAACTTCTTAAGATAAATAAGCGCCACATTCGCTATCTTTTTCCGCTTACGCCTATTAACCGCCTCAAAAGGATGACCATACTGAATGCTCTCTCTCGTCTTCACCTCAACAAAGACAAGCACTGACCCGTCACCCGCAATGATATCAATCTCACCTATGGCATTTTTATAATTTTTTTCGATAATACGATAGCCCTGCGTCAGCAAAAACTTCACAGCAAACTCTTCCCCTTTTTGCCCAAGTCTCATAATTACCCTTTTCCTTGTCATTCCGGACTACGATCCGGAATCCCCTGTTAAACTGGGGATCCTGAATCAAGTTCAGGATGACAGGCATTGGTCTTATCCCCTATCCCCTTTCTTTATCTCCCTATAAAAACAAGTCCTGTTCCCCGTATGACATGCTCCCTTCCCCACCTGCTCCACCTTGATCAGCAGCGTATCTTCATCACAGTCATAAAGAATTTCCTTTACCTTCTGAACATTGCCGGAAGTCTCTCCCTTTACCCAGAATTTCTGACGTGAACGACTCCAGAAACAGGTCTTTCCAATCTCTACTGTCTTTTCAAGAGAGGCCTCATTCATCCATGCCATCATAAGAACTTCACCTGTGGCAGCCTCCTGCACGATCGCCGGGATCAAACCCTGGTCATTATATTTCAGTTTCGGTATCATTTATTCCTCCAGATATAAAATTGTAATAAGTTTAGCACATTCCAGTACACTGTAGTGACGGACCCGCGTGACCGTCCCTGGCGCACACACAGGTGCGCCCCTACATGTTGATCCCTATCCCATAACCCCCAACCCCTATGTTATAATCAAGTCAAAATTATTTCTTCACATAACAACAGGTTTATGAAAAAACACAATTTTTGTCTTTTCCTCTTTTTTTCCTTCTTCATTAATGTCGCCTCAGTACAAGCGGCAACCCCGGATATTACCGGGCTTATGACTACTGTGAATAACAACATTATTATCGACCTTGCGATTTCAGATTTTTCTGAACTTGAAGGAAATATCAAAACCGGGATCGCGCAGGAAATTCTTTATACTGTTGAACTCATAAGGGAATGGAGATTCTGGCCTGATGAGTTCGTGGTATCCCGTCAGATACGCAGGAGTGTTAAATATGACAACCTGCGTGAGCAGTACTGGGCTGTTTCATCTGACGGTATAAAAAACCTGAAGCTGCAGTTTAAGGACTTTAAAGCGCTCTCATCCTGGATCTTTAATGTAACGGCCATTAATCTTGCCAATATCCGTGAACTTGAGAAAGGCCGCTATTATGTCCGCATAGTCGTTGAGACAAAGATCAATGAAGATATCCCTATTGCGGGCTTCCTGATGCACTTTATACCTGAAATCGGTATGAGTTTTGCCAAGGAATCCGAGCCTTTCCCGATTGGAGATGAGAAATGAAGAATCTCAGGGCTCTACTAGGACTCTTTACGATCAGCTTCCTAGCGGTTATTATCACGGGGCTTGTACTAAATTTTCTAGGAATAGAACACGGTTCGCTGTTAGTAAAAGTCGGCTTCATCTTTATAATTGTAAATATCGTTTTATATCTTCTTATTCTGATTTTCTTTGTTATAAAAAATCTTTTCCAGGTCTATTCAGAAAAGAAACGCAAGGCCATCGGTTCCAAGTTCAGAACCAAGCTGATAGCCTCTTTTTTAGGACTTGTGCTGACACCCTCGATTCTGCTTTTCATTCTTTCGCATCAGCTTATTAACAACTCGATAGATACATGGCTCTCCCTTGAAATACAGAAGCCAATATATGACTCCATGGATATCGCCAGAATACTTTACTTCAAAGAGAGACAGCATGCCGAAGATTACGCCGAATTACTTGCCGCTGCCTCTAACCTTTCAGAAGAAACTCTGCAGGAAATCACAGCTAACAGCCATTATAAAAGTTATTTTCTCAGGCTCCCTGATGCCTCACTCCTTATAATTCAGGCTTTCCAGGGAATAGCGGGTACTGACGTGCTTGCAGGAAAAGAAGGCGATACGATCAAGGCCGCCACCCCGGTAATCCGAAACAACAAGATTATTGGTGTCATTGTTGTAGAGTCATTTATGCCGGCTGATATTGTCTCAAAGATGGAAGCTATTCAAAAGGCCTTCAATGACTATGTGCAGATCAAGACCCAGCAGCAGCCTATTCGATTCCTGTATTTTCTAATGCTTACACTTGCAACTTTACTGATAATCTTCCTGGCCCTCTGGATATCTCTTCGAATCGCAAAGGGCATTACGGTACCGATTCAGTCACTTGCCGAGGCAACTAATGCTGTGGCTCATGGAAACCTTGATATTAGACTTCAATTGCAGCGAGATGATGAAATCGGTCTTCTGATCACTTCCTTTAATAATATGCTTGATGATATCCAGCAGGGTAAACAGTCCCTTGAAAAGGCCTATATAGAATCCGACCGCAGACGACTCAGCATGGAGATGATTCTTGAAAGCATAACTACGGGGGTAATTTTCTTTGACCGTACGGGCCGTGTAACAACTATGAATAATGCGGCCTGCTTTATGCTTGATATAGAAAGAGAAGACATTGAAGGGGAAAGCCACAAAAAACTCCTGCAGCGGCTGCAATCAGATGGACTGAGTTCAATGGTAAAGAGGCTGACTGCCAAAGGCTTTGGCTCGGTAGAGAGCGAGTTACACCTCTATATAAGCGGCAGGCCTATGGATCTTCGTGTATATATGGCTGCAATCATGGATGCCTCGCAAAAATTTGTAGGAACTCTTGTAGTATTTGATAACCTTACAGAGATCATAATGGCTCAGCGTGCGCTGGCATGGCAGGAAGTCGCAAAAAGGATCGCTCATGAAATTAAAAACCCGCTAACCCCGATCCGTCTTTCAGCAGAACGGCTACTGAAGAAGTGGCGGGAAAATGCACAGGATTTTGATGTTGTAATAGAGCGCGCTACCAAGACAATTGTTAAGGAGGTCGACAGCCTGAGAGACCTTGTAGATGAATTTTCACGCTTCGGAAAGATGCCGAAAATCAAGCTTGAGACTACCTCTATCAAATATATTATCGATGAAATATGCGAACTATATAGAGACCTGAAGGACGTTAAAATCATATCGGACATAGGTGATCTTCCCAATATAGATATTGATAAAAAGCAGATACGAATGGCCTTGATAAACCTCATTGACAATGCGGTTCAGGCTCATACAAAGACAATCTGGATCAACGCAATACATAATTCTTCACTGGATTTGATACGCATAGAGATCCGGGACAACGGCACCGGTATACCGGAAGAGGACAAAAACAAACTTTTCTTCCCTTACTTTTCTACCAAAAAAGAAGGTACGGGTCTGGGACTGGCAATCGTAAACAGCATTATTTCAAAGCACAGAGGATATATACGTGTACAGGACAATTTACCAGCGGGAACAACATTTGTAATAGAGCTGCCTATAGTTAATAAGTAGTATGTTAATGTTATTCCTGTCTCTCAACTTGCGCAGGATTATAAAAATCATGTATGCTGAAGCATTGTAACTTAGAGGAATTATTGAAGATATGTCCAAGATAGAAGCAGCAACCATATTAGTTGTAGATGATGAGCCAAGTATCGTAGAAACGCTATCCGGTATTCTTGAAGATGAGGGCTACAATGTCGTTACGGCAGCCTCCGGCGAAGAGGCCGTGGAGCGGTTTGTTGCCACTGCTCCAGATCTTGTCATACTCGATGTATGGCTTCCCGGTATGGATGGCGGGGAAACCCTCAGCGTACTAAGAGAAAAAAATATAGATGCCTGCGTCATCATGATATCAGGGCACAGCAGTATTGAGTATGCAGTTGAGGCCATAAAGCTCGGCGCATATGACTTTCTCGAAAAGCCGCTTGAGTTAGACAGGGTGCTTATCATAGTCAACAGGGCCCTTGAAAAAAGCAGACTTGAGAAGGAAAATCTCGAACTTAAAAATAGTCTCTCAGGGCCATGGGAAATAATCGGGGAAAGCCCGAATATGGTCGAAATAAAAGAGCAGATAGCAATGGCAGCCATGTCTCAGGGGCGCGTACTTATAAACGGAGAGAGCGGGACAGGAAAAGAACTGGTCGCGCGTTCCCTTCATTATCAGAGTGACAGAAAGAATAAAAACTTCGTTGAGGTTAACTGCGCTGCAATACCTCATGAACTTATAGAAAGCGAACTCTTCGGACATGAAAAGGGCTCCTTTACCGGTGCCTTTGAAAGCAAAAAAGGGAAATTCGAACTTGCACACCAGGGCACGCTTTTCATGGATGAGATTGGCGATATGTCCCTGACCACACAGGCCAAGGTCCTGAGGATCATTGAGACACAGGAGTTTCAAAAGGTCGGTGGGAACAAGACTATAAAGGTTGATGTAAGGATTATATCGGCGACAAATAAAAACTTGCTGGACGAAATTAAAAGTAATAACTTCCGCGAGGATCTATATTTCAGGCTCGCTGTAATTCCCATGACAGTACCTCCTTTGAGAGAAAGATACAATGATATAGATCTCCTGGTAGAGCACTTTCTAAAACTTTTCGCCTTGCAGTACAGGCAGAAACCCAAGCAAATCAGTACAACCACAATTGCGGCGCTCAAGGGTCATGACTGGCCGGGAAATGTGAGGGAACTGAAAAATACTATCGAGCGTTTTGTAATCATGAATCCCACTGATACAATCAATGTCAAAGATATCTATCCTGCCAAAAGTGTTAAGTCAGACTATGCATCCTTTAAGACTCTCAGGGAGGCACGCGAGCAATTTGAAAAAGATTTCATACATAAGAAGCTGCAGGAAAATAACTGGAATGTATCAAAAACGGCGGAAGACCTTGAGATAGAAAGAAGTAACCTGCACCGAAAAATAAAGGCGCTGGGAATCCAGACACCGTAACTACACCTACTGTTGCAACTGCCGCACCTGCTCGTCTATCTCTCTGAGTTTTTCCTCATCCATTATAGGCGCTTCAGCTTGCCCCCCCGGGTTTATATCCCCGTTCTGCATTTGCTGCTGATTCCGCTGAACCGGCCGGCGGCGTGAAGGCCTTTGCCTGGGTCTCCTCGGTATCTGACTCGGCTGTATCCTGTTTACCGGTTGATTAATGACTGACGGCCTGCTGGGACTTATCCCTTTATCATCTCTGAGCCTTACCTCAACCCTCTCAGAATTCCAGACAAGCACGACCATATTTTCAGTTATATCGGTAATTGTATAGCCCCCGACAGTGTCATTAATCCCATAGATCTTGGTAGTTTTTGTACCGGGATCCTCAAGAATGGCTGTTTTTTTATCATTCAATATAATCGTACCGAATAATTTAGGCTGATTTTTTGGAGGGGGAGTTTCTGCCTTCTTTTCTTCAACGATAACTGCCGGAGGTTTCCTGTCCGGCCTGAAGAGGTCTTTTTGGGCTATAGCATCAAATAGAGTGTACTGCAGCGCCTCTGACTTCTCCGCTGCCGATGCTGCCTTATTTTTATCTTGAATATCGGGAACATCCAACGATATTTCAATATCATTTGCCAGTATCGAGTATAGCTGATAGACCCCGAACATCAGTAGAAGCAGAAGAATCGTATTTACTAAGAAGTAATTACGTAACATTTGCGCCTTCCTTTTTCTCTTCGTCTTTATCCTGATTATTTCTTATAAATCCGGTAACTACAAGTGTCACATTTATATCTTCAGGCTTACTGATATTTTTAACCCTGACCTTTAGTTCTGATACATTAAGCTGGTATGGAGATTGTCTGATTTTAATCAGAAGATCCTTTAGCTTGCCTGTGGTTGAAATGAAGCCTATCTCTATTGGTACAGTTCTATAATACATTGTCTCTGAGGAGTTCAGGGCACGCTCTACCGTTACATTAACAGAAAGGGTATTGGCCATATCCTTGAGAATGCGCTGCAGATTAGCAGCCGCAACCGGCTGCTTGTTTCCCTTTAGAAATAATTTTTCAAATTTCGTTATTTCAGCCATTATTTCATCGGCATGTCGCTGTATACTGTCCTTTTCCTGAATCTTACTGAGCTGTTTTTGCAGCATAAAGGTCTTTTCGCTCCTGTAGTTAAAAGCGGTATCCTTCAGTTCGCTATAATAACTAAACAGATGATATGCGATTATCAGTACCGCTGCCAGTACGCCAATAATCAGAAACTTCTTTTCTCTCTCATTTATCGTCAAGATTTATATTCTCCATCTGTCCGCTATCTACTTGATCTAAGGGCTCCGTCCTCTGAATTTCGAAAGCCTTATCATCTGCCATGCGTATCATTGCCTTGAGTTTAAAACCTTCCCTATCCTTTGTCTTTTTTATAGGGCCTACAAACTCTACCTTTTCAAAGTATTTCGAGTCCTCAAGAATCGGCAATAGAACAGATGAGGACTCAGCAAAACCGCTGATGATTATTTCAGCTCCCTCATTTTTTTCATCCCAAACCTTTAACCCCTTATAATGCAGGTTTGTTATCCAGGCCGTGTCCGGAATTATCCCGGCAAGTTCAGTCATTACCTCAAGCAGGATCTCACTTTCACTGATTGCCTTTATATCCTTCTTACGAACCTCAAAAGTTTTAATTCCTTTCAACAGTTTTTCTATAGATGATATTTCAGGTTTATTCTCCAGCAGCGCCTGATCTATTTTTTCTATCAGTTTTTTATTTTTACTAAAGCCGGCATATCCCATTCCAAGCAATACGACCATAAGCATTAAGATAATAATCATCGTCATGACCGGCACCTTATTGCCGACCCGATGCTCTTTTCTATTGGAGAGCAGATTGATATTTAACATACCGTTATCAATTCCCATCAATACAGACCCGACTGCCGGGACAAGATTCCGGGCTTCGTTTTCATTAAGCTGCCCGAAAATACCCGAGAGATCCTCCGCAATCACTACCTTCATTCCGGTTACATCCTGTAGTTTTTCCAATATTTGTTTATTCTTACCCTGTTGCCCTGCGAGCACGAGCTTATCAAACGTCTCCTTATGGAGCCCGATTTTTTCATCATTGACATGCCGGGCTATGTACTCAAGCCAATCATCTTGAGTCTGTCCGTCCTCAATGTAAAATGACTTAATATTCTTATACATTCCATCACAAAGAACCGCCAGAATAGTATATTTTTCCTCCATGTAAAGCATTGCCGTTGCTGTACCCCTGCCCCCGAAGATTATGGATTTCCTGATAAAACCAACTGCATGCTGCCAGCCTCCTGCAGACATTCCGCTAAGTTCAATTGCATTAAGCACGGCAAAAGACATTGTTGTTACTAACTGAGGTTTAAGCTCCAGCTTATCAATTATCTCTCTGATCTCGTCAATTCTTGTTTTTTGAATTGCGGCAAACAGGACCTCATACTCTCCTTTAACCTCTTCAATAGCCTGAAAGTCGTAAATGATATTTTCCAGATCAAACGGGACATGACGCTCCATCTCAAAACTCATTAACTGATCAATAGCGCCCCTGCCCTTAGCTGCAGGCAGTGTAATAAATTTACTCATAACCCACCTGTCGGGAATACATATGCAGATGCCGTTTAGCCCCCTGCCATGCTGTTTCAGATACTCCCTGACTACGACAAGATCTTCATCTTTTCCGCTCAGGGGGAAAATGGACGAGGAAATAACAGTAAGACCCGAGAATCCATTGTTCAGATACACCAGAACAATAGTATCTTCCCGGAACTCGACACCCAGATAAATGCCGAAATCCTTACCCAATGACATTATCATTCCAGTAAACGTGTTTCAATTTACCGCCTTTTTTATTCACTATTGTTTTAACCGTCCTTTTTATAGAGCCGTCCTGATTTTCCCCTATAGAGATAATCGAAAAATATGCGGATGTAAGTTTCCCGCCCCTTACAGCTGCAGTAACAGGACCGGTCTCTCTCTGCATTAATATATTATCAGCATCAGCAGGTCCGAGTACGGCCTCCAGAACCTCTCGACTGGCAGTATTCACATTGATACCGCGAGTACCAAACACAGTCAGTATATCTATAATTCCTCTTAATGTCTCTTCAGCATCCTCGACTTCAGTTTCATCAATACTTTCTGATTTTACGCCCAGCAGTATATCATTTGTCATTCCCTTAACCATGAGTAATTCTTCTACTGCCTGAAATAATCCGTCGCTGCTGCTGTATGGAAGATCGAGCGACCGGTAATAATCTTCCTCTGCGCCATTGAGTCTGTGCAGGTCATTGGTATCCCTCCAGTCCATAACTGAATCGACAATAACATCAAGTTCTTCTGACGGAACACCTGAGTCTTCCAGCACCTTGCTCAACTGAGTATCTGTAATAGAATTCAGGTTAAGCTTTCCTTCCTCATCCATTATAGTATAAGTAAACCTGCCTTTGTTAAGCTCGGTTGTTCTCTGAGGCTCTGTATTGTCAACACCGACAATCAAAACACCCTCTCCATTAACATAAACTTCATTCTCGTTCTGCACTGACAGAAGCTCCATCTTGGCCTGCTCTATTCCTCCGAGGGCCAGCTGATAGGCCTCCTCCTCTTCCTTGAAATTGCGTACAATATTTACTTCTGTTCTCATTGAATAAGTAAATTCTGTGACAAGGGCCGTTAAAATGACCATCATCCATATAACCAGAATAAGGGCCACACCACCTTGCCGACATGACAGGTATCCCGAGATCATCCTGCCTGATTTGATCATACCTGTGTATCCTCTTCGAGTTCAGCTGCAAGCGGAAGGCGGATCTGAAAAGGCTCAAAATATGATATCCTGACCCGGACTGCTCCCGGTACCCCGGAACCTGTTTCCCACGCTTCCTTCCATTCCTCATCCTCAGCATTATAATACTCAAATACTATTTCACCGATGGCTGTATCCATAATATCCAGCTCATTATTCGATGTCTCATCAAGAAACTTTTTATCGGGCAGTATCCCCTCGCCGTAAAAAAGTGTTTCATCTTTGTAAGAGTAGCGAACCCATTTAAAACCGCCGAACGGCAGATCTGTCATTGCAGTAACAAACATTATGGAGTTTTTTTCTCCCTCAAAAAGTACAATGTCCGCATTGTCTTCCTTTATCGTATACGGATATGCTGACTTAAGCTGCTGAGACAACCTTCCTGAGAGTATTCGCAGTCGCTGTGATTCTACCGTTTCATGATCACCTTTTTTCCATGAGTTCATCCCGATATGTATCCCCTGCCCGATAATCATGGTTATCATCGTGAGAATTGTGAGCGAGAGCAAAAGCTCAAGAAGGGTCACTCCACTGCTGCACTTAAGATCAGGCAGATGCTTCATCCTGACTGCAAAGCGCCTATGCCTTATATGAAAAGATAAAACCATTGATTTCCCCTACAGGCTTTGTTCATTTTCTACTGCCTTAAGACTCACCAGTTTCAAGGAATCAGCGCTATCTCCGCTGCCGCCCCATAAAATCCTGACCGATATTTTCATAAGCGTGTATTCTGACTCCGCGGACTCTCCAAATGGCTCCACAAGAGATTCCCAGCGATAACCGTCCTCAAATTCACCACTGTCAGATACAGGCTTCAGAGAAAGCTCTTCCATTCTGTCTTTTGCATGCACTACCGCTCTTGAGTAATCGCAGGATACACGACTTGAACGCAGGCCGGCTGAAAACTGCTGCATGACCAGCGTAAAACTTACAGCCAGGATGACCATTGCAACGATTACTTCCATCAAAGTAAAGCCATCCTGCTCATTTAAAAAAATAGATCGTCTCAGCACCGGCATATTCATGCTCACTCCTGAACCTTCAACACATCAACCTTGCCCGTTATACTGTTGACCGCAACGGATAGACCTGTTGACTCCCCAGACCCTATTTCAATAGAACCACCGCTAGAATTTCCCTGAGGATAAAATACAATCTGTATCGGCGCATCATCCCTGCCTCCGGTGGAAATGAGTATATTCTCAGGAATAGCCTTGCTTATAACCGGGGATATTTCTCCATCTTCTGAGGGATGCCCGGAATATAACCTGTACATTGCATCCTCACGATCCACAACAAAACAGAAAGTCTGTTTTTCAGATACGGCATGATTGCGCGCATACCGTAAAGTCGAGGATATACTCTTGGCAAGATTCTTAACCTCAAGACTTCCGGTACTTCTGCCTATATAGACACCAACAATCCCGGAGGCTATCGCAATTATAATCAGTACAACCAATATCTCAAAGAGCGTAAACCCACGGTCATCATGAAGTCGTCGGGCTATCCGGTCAGATCCGGGCATACAATTCTCCTACTTCAGTCCTTTCCAGCTGACGACATCCTTATTTTCACCCTCTCCACCATCAGCATTATCTGCTCCAAATGTATAAAGGTCATAATCCCCGTGAGTACCGGGGGACTCATAGTGGTACTCTTTTTCCCAGGGATCTTTGGGGATCTCTACTTTTTTCAGATATGGACCATTCCATTCCTCTGCTCCTGAAGGCTGAGTGATAAGGGCCTCAAGCCCTTCAGATGTGGTAGGATAGCGGCCTACATCTAAACGAAATAAATCAAGAGCGGTTCCCAGAGATTCTATCTGAGAGTACGCGGCATTTGTCTTCGCCTTGCCTAGCTTACCAAACATTTTCGGGGCAACAAGGGCTGCCAACAGACCCAGGATAATCATAACCACCATTATTTCTATCATTGTAAAACCGGCCCTGCCCCGCAATATATTTTTTGTCTTTCTATTCATAAAACCCTCCTTCATATTGTATATTTTACATTAACTGCCTTCCACTTACAGCGGAAGTTCATTAACGCTCATTATTGTCAAAAGCATTGTTATCACGATCGCTCCAACTATTATAGCCATTACCAGAATCAGCGCAGGTTCCAGGAGGGAAAGCATTCTCTTAATAGTCGTACGCACCTCAATATCGAATCTATCAGCTATTTTAATAAACATTGTATCAAGCTTGCCGGTCTCCTCACCTACGGTAATCATATGCACCGCAATCGGCGGGAAAATGGCAGAATTTTTCAGTGGTTCACTTAAACCCTTTCCTTTTCGGGCAGACTCTTTCACCGCATTGATAGCCGCTGCAATCTTTTCACTGCCGAGTGTTCCCTGAACTATTTGAAGTGCAACCAGTATAGACACTCCGCTGCTGAGAAGGGTTCCGAGGGTTCTGGAAAAACGCGCAACAGCAACCTCCCTGAATAACTTTCCGAATAACGGCAGCCTGAATTTCTCCTCATCCCATATCACTCTACCCTTTTCAGTGCTCAGGAAACGCCTTATGCCTATGACAAGTGCACCTACTAAAAGCAGCATTAGCCACCAGTAATTTAAAAGCGTCTCACTGAGCGTCAGTAAAATCTGAGCCGGCAGAGGCAGTCCTTCACCCATCCCGGTAAACATCTCTGTAAAACGAGGCACAACAAGGGTAAGCAGGACTATCACAGCGGTTCCAGCCATTGCACTGAGCAAAGCCGGATATATCAAAGCCGAGCGGACTTCCTCAATAATAGCCTGACTATTTTCAAGATAATCAGACAACCTCTTTACTGTTGCCTCAAGAAATCCACCTGCCTCCCCGGCCTTAACCATATTCACATAAAAAAGCGGAAAGGCTGCAGGAAACCTGGCAAGTGCGTCAGAAAATGACTTACCCCCACGCACATGAGAGATTAGGTCCAGGATCATATCTTTTACTTTTTTTTTCTCAGTCAATCCTGATAATATTGAGAGCGATCGGTCCAGCGGGAAGCCTGCCTCAAGTAATACGCCAAGCTGATAAGTAAAAGACATAACGTCTTTCTCCTTGATCCCTCCCTCAAAATATGCGCTAAACCTCTGAAAAAAGCTCTCACTTTCAGAGGCCTGCTTTACCTTCAGAGGGAAATGCCCCATCTCCTGAATACGATCAATCGCAGCCCGTTCACTAGATTCTTCAACCGTACCGGATATAATGCCTCCGTCTTTTGTCGTGGCCTGATAAGAAAAAATGGCCATTAAAAGCTCTCCTGTGCAACACGTATAACTTCCTCAATTGTCGTAACACCTTCCCGGACTTTCTGAAGACCGCAGTCCCTGAGGCCCTGCATTCCGCCGGCAAGGGCCTTTTTCCGGATTACATCAGCGCTCGCCTTTTCCAGTATCATATGCCTTACCTCTTCATCGACCGGCATAAACTCAAAGATTCCTGTCCGGCCGCGATACCCCGTATGTCTGCAGTCCTCACAACCGGCACCGTGATAGATGGTACACCCGGAAAGTGCCTCTATTTTATCAATCATTGCCTGAGGCGGATTATGTGGTTCTTTGCATGTAGGACATATTACCCTGACGAGCCTCTGTGCAAGCACCCCTATCATGGAAGAAGAAACAAGGAAACTCTCAATTCCCATGTCCAGCAGTCTGGTTACCGCTCCCGGAGCATCATTTGTATGCAGAGTACTAAAGACAAGATGTCCTGTCAGTGCAGAATGTATCGCTATTTCCGCTGTCTCCACATCCCGGATCTCACCAACCATTATAACGTCGGGATCCTGCCTGACGATATGCTTCAATCCTGAGGCAAATGTCAGACCTATCTGAGGCTTTACCTGAATCTGGTTAATGCCATCTATCTGATACTCAATAGGGTCTTCGATGGTAATAATCTTCCTATTACTTGAATTGATCTTATTCAGTGCTGCATAAAGTGTAGTAGTCTTACCGCTTCCAGTAGGTCCGGTAACCAGAATCATGCCGTAGGCTTCCTTGCGCGGGGCGGGCAGCATCAAGGGGAGCATCTCGATCCGCCAGCCGCGCACGGGGCCGGAGGCCCGGGCAGGGAAGCTCTCGGTCAAGGTGTGCTGCTCCTCCTGTCCGTCGGCGGTGAGGATGCGGACCTCCAGGGGGCCCTGTGTGTCTGCTGCGAACAGGAAGACGCTGCCGAGGGTGCCGTCGGCCACCAGTGTGGCGGGCCCCCGGGCGAGATCGTGTGCACAGCGGGTCGCCGACTTGATCTCGAACGGCACGCCCTGGGCGAAATGGAGGCCGTCCGGGAGTCCGGC
>JACKQG010005987.1_pt1 | contig 13109 bp, 13 predicted proteins | sample 8237621 | NCBI WGS metagenome assembly JACKQG01 (sample SAMN15677084, study PRJNA649215) | marine metagenome | biome: marine; feature: Black Sea; material: saline water; isolation source: suspended particulate matter (SPM) from the Black Sea western gyre | collected 2013-06-09/2013-06-10 | depth...
GCTCCGATTTTGTTTGCAAATAAGTATGAAAAACAGCAAGGCCCATTTGTCCAATAGTAATTGGGAAATAGACAGATTCTTTATCCGTTACATCTATATATGTTAGATTTTCTGGAATTCCATTTTTATTAATTACTACACTTTTTTGTCCTCCTTTTTGATTTGCAATTGTTTGTTCAGTAAAAATAAAATAATATTGTTTTAATTCCTGCGAATGCAATTCTTTTGTAATTGTCCATACTCTCGGATTAAAAATATCTTTTAAAATCCGTGAAAGAAAAAATATATATTTATTTTTTATTGATTTCATATATTTAATCTTATAAATTTTATTATATAATTGGTATTATCATTATTAAGTTAATCTTTTAAATATTTTTGATAACATCATTGTCTCATTTTTTCTCGAATATTTTTCCACCTCTTTTTTATTAATTGTTGTCAGTGGAATATTCTTTTCCCATTTTTCATACAAATTAATCAATGTATTTTTTATTCTATCTTTATTGTAATACGAGAATATCTGGCCAGTTTTAGTATATGTTAAAATTTTATCAACTTCTCCTTTTTCCGGTCCAAAAGCCAAAATATAATTCCCTGTAGGAAGATAACTAAAAATTTTACTTGTAATAATTCCTTCATTATTTGCAATGTTATTTATTAATAATAATAAAACATCAGTTTTCATAATATAATCAATAGTGGCCTTATATTGCATATATCCTTTGAAAATTATTGATAGTTGTGAATATTTTTTTTTAATTAGCAATAATCTATTTGATGTTCTTCCAATAAATATTATTTCTATTTTTTTTCTATCAATTGTATTTTCATTTATTAAATCGGTTATTGTGTCTAACAATGGTTCGGGATTTCTATTATTCCCTAAATTTCCAACATAAAGTATTGTAAATTTTTTTGTATCGGCAATATTATTCTGATAATTCAAAAAATCTTCCGAATCAAATCCATTATAAATGGTATTACATATTTTATTAGAAATATGAGAAAATCTTATAGCCATACTTTCACTTATAGTAACTATATTATTTGCACTTTTTAATACTTTTTCTTCTAATAATTCATCAATTGTTTCCGCTAACTTGCTTCGATTCACTTTTTGGTAATAATCAATGTCAGTCCACGGATCTCGAAAATCTGCTACCCATTTGATTCCACTACATTTTGCCAACTTTTTGGCAATTAAATGCACAGTTGGCGGTGGTGAGGATGAAAAAATAATATCAGGTTTCTCTCTTTCAATAATTTTCTTGCCTTCTCTTACGGCAAATGGCATCCAACCAATTTTTGCGTCAGGAATAAACAAATTTAGGCGTATCCAATTCGCTAATTTCTTTTTCCAAGTTAGATTTTTTTCTGTTAAAACTGCAACCGGAATATTTTTTGTTCCTGTAAATTTTTTGTAGAGAAAATTTGGTTCGATGGAATTTGTTTTGTAAACTTTACAATTCTCAGGAATATCTTTAGCCAGAGTTTCATCGATTGCCGGATACTCGCCTTTCTTTACAGTAAGAATAAGTGGTTGCCAACCGAATTGTGGAAGATATTTAGCGAATTTCAAAACCCGCTGCACGCCAGGACCACCAGCAGGAGGCCAGTAGTAAGTAATAATCAAAACTTTTTTCATTATTTTTTAGCCACAGAGGCACATCATGCCAGAGGCAGATCCGCCTTTGGCGGAGAGAACACATCATGCCAGAGGCAGATCCGCCTTTGGCGGAGAGAACACAGAGGAAATTTGTTATTTGTCATTTTCTTTCTTCGTGGCTTTGTAGTTCAATATTCGATTTCCAGTTTCAAGTTTCGTTTTTAATCACACTCTTCATAAAATCATCCAGTTGCAGGTTCGGTGAGTGCTTTGCTATCAGATTGAGTGCAGAAATTATCTCACGAATTCCGCGTGGAATAAAAACCGATTTCTCTATTCCATTTTCATTATAAGTTAATGCAATCATTTTTGGTCTTCTTCCGCCAAATTCTAATTTTCTTAAATCGTTCCAATCTATTTTTACAGCTCGTTTTAATAGAAATTTGAATTCAAGATAATCGTCGTAAAAGTGAATTGAATTTGGAGTTAATAAATTTCTACGAAGAACATTTCCAACTAAAAGGAGAATCACAAAAGGTGTCGCTTTTTGAAACCATCTTTCTGCTTGACCAAATTCAAAAATGATGAAATGGATTGCCCAGATGAGAGCCAAAAATGCGAAAATTATGGTTGCAAATCTGATGAATTGTGGGAAGCGGAAGACAGGATTATTGTTTCCCATTTTTTTTACCTTTATTTAGTATTTCTACAATTTTTTTCACATTTTGTGAATTCTCTTTTTTACAAATTAAAAGTGCATTTTTTGTGTCTACAACTACAAGATTTTCAATTCCAGTAAGTGCGATAATCTTTTTATCATTTTCTGAAAAGAGATAATTATTCTTTGAATTAAGGTTGATAATATTCCCATTAAAATAATTTCCATCGCCATCTTTTGTCATCAAATCATAAACCGCTTGCCAGCTGCCGATATCGTTCCAATCAATATCTACAGGAATAACTGCGGCATTTTCTGCCTTTTCCATTACACCGATATCTATCGGAACACTTTCGAGATTTTCATAAATTTTTGCTATTTCATCTTTTTTATCTGGAAGCAACTTCTTAATTTTTTTCAAATTTTCACGCAACTTCGGCATATAAGATTCAAAAGCATTCAAGATTGAATCAATACGCCAGAGAAACATTCCACTATTCCAAAAAAAATTTCCTTTTGAAATGAACTTTTTTGCAGTTTCATAATTGGGTTTTTCTTTGAATTTTTTCACTTTGTAAATTTTATGCGTTTGTTTATTTAAAATTTCCCCAGACTCGATATAACCGTAACCTGTCGCAGGATGAGAAGGTTGAATTCCAAAAGTTAGAAGATTTCCGCTTCCTTTTGCAAATTTTGAAGCGAATGAAATTATCTCAAGAAATTTTTCTGGCTTTCCAACATAATGGTCCGCTGGAAGAACGAGCATTGTTTGCTCTGCTGGATATTTCTCTTTTAGAGTTATCGAAGCCAGTCCGATGCACGCAGCTGTGTTTCGTCCGAATGGTTCTGCAATAATGTTTTTCTTTGGTAATTCTGGAAGGTGCTTTTCAACCAATTTTATCTGTTCCTGATTTGTGACTACATAGATATTTTCGGATGAAATTTTTGGAGAAATTCTATCGACTGTCTGCTGAATCATTGAACGATTGCCGAGAATATTCAAGAATTGTTTGGGATTTTTTCTCGTGCTTAAAGGCCAGAAACGAGTTCCGATTCCGCCAGCCATAATTAGTGCTATCATTTTTCTTTTTGCTTATAAATTCTTTGGTCAAGCACATTTACGCTATCAGGAATTTCAAAATAAAAAATCGAATCAGGAATTTGCTGATTTATAATATGATTTGAAAATTTAAATCCAACCACATTATCATATTTGTCTTTATATTCGAAGAAAATTATCAACGAATCAGATTTGGAAAATTGAATTGCAATTTCAGAAAAATCATTCATTTCATCAGTTGATAGAAATTTGAAAACATAACTATTTTTGCTCACAAAAGTCGAATCTAAAATGCAATAATTCAGATATTTTTCACACAAAAGTTTAGGCGACAAAAGCGCTTGCCAATAGTTTGAGTTTTGAATAATTGCCTGTTTTTCTTCTGGAAAATAAAATATCAGTTCATTCTCATTTCCAACCATTAGTTGGTTATTTGGATTAGAATATTCAAGCCGAATGTTGCTCTCTTTTGTGATTAATTTTCCGTAAGAAATTTTTTCAATTTCCATTTCTGGCCAATAATTTCTCTGCTCAAAATCTACTTGAAAAGTTTTAATTTTTTTGTTTCTTTGAAGAAAATTTTCAAGAATTGAATCTGCGAAAGATGTTTGAAAATACGCAAAAACAACAAGAATTATCAAAGCTAATAAAATTTTAAATTTTAATTTTGACATTTCTAAAAACCTAATTTTTCTAATTCGTCTTTTTTTATCAGAACTTTTCTTGCCTTACTTCCTTCTACATTTCCGACGATTCCTGCTCTCTCCATTGCGTCGATGAGACGACCTGCACGAGCGTATCCGATACGGAATTTTCTTTGCATCATTGAGACGGAAGCAAATTGTCGTTCAACCACAATGCGAACTGCTTCTGGAAAGTATTCATCGTCATATTCGAAATCTTGTTCTGGTGCATTTGAAGGCAATGAAATACTAATTTCAGGTTGCGGATATTTGGCAAGATGTTTAACCAATTTTTTTACCTCTTCCGTTGTGACAAGCGAGCCGTGAACTCTAATTGGCGGTTTTTTCCCAAGTGGAGAGAAAAGCATATCACCTTCGCCGAGTAATTTGTCAGCACCATTCACATCAAGAACTGTTCTAGAATCTGTCTTGGAATAAACCTGAAAGGAGATTCGTGAAGGGAAGTTTGCTTTTATCATTCCATTTACCACATCCACAGATGGCCGTTGAGTTGCGAATACGAGATAGATTCCAACAGCGCGTGCCATTCCAGAAAGGCGACGAATCGGCCTTTCTATTTCATTTGCCATACTTTGCATTAGGTCTGCGAGCTCATCTACCACAACGATAAGATATGGAAGTGACTCTAATTCTCCATCCTTTGCAGATAGCTCACGAACAAGGTCGTTATATCCGTCAATATCACGAACATTATGCTCAGCAAATGTATCATATCGTCGCTCCATCTCAACAACCGCCCAATTAAGAAGATATAGAACATCTTTTGTTTCTGTTATCACCTCTTTAATAAGATGCGGAATTTTCTCATAAATTGAGAGTTCGATTTTTTTAGGATCAAAGAAAATAAAACGTACCTGCTCTGGCGTCGCTCGATAGAGAATAGAATTTATGATAACATTGAGACAAACGCTTTTTCCAGAACCAGTCAATCCAGCAACAAGCAGATGGCGAAGATCTTTTAAGTCAGCGGCATATGGCTTGCCGGTAATATCTTTGCCAAGAGCAATCAGAGTTGGTGAGGGATTACTCTTCATCTCTTCTGAATTCAGAACATCTTTTAGTCGAATAATATTCGGTTTTCTATTTGGTATTTCAAATCCGATTGTGTCCTTACCCGGAATTGGCGCAACAATACGAATTTTTGACGCTTTCATCGCCAATGCAAGGTCATCTGAAAGAGCGGTGAATTTGCTAATTTTCATTCCTGGGGCTGGCCGAACTTCATATTGAGTGATAATAGGTCCGACATTTACATTTGTGACTTCGCCTTCAATCCCGAATTCTGCAAGTTTAGATTGCAAAAGTTTGCTACTATTCTGAATTTCTCTCTCTTTTGCTTCCAGTTCTTGCTTTGTCAAAGAAGAAGAATCTTTCAAAATATCGTTAAAATTTGGAAGGATATATTCATCTTCAGAAATTTCCGATTTTGTCTTCTCGTCATTTTCAAATTTGGGCTGTTCATTTTCATCCATCTCTTCAGAATCTTCTGAAACATCTTGATTGTCATCTTTATCCAGATATGAAATTGATGGTTTTTTTTGAATAGATTTCTTTTTTTTCTTTTTTTCTGAAATAAGATGAAATATTTTCAAAAGTTTGACGAGAAAAGCGGTCACTTTTTTCGGTTCGAAAATGAACAAAAGTGTGCCCAAAATTGTCAATCCAAATAAGATTGCACTTCCTAAATTTTTGAATATTGGGAAAAAGATTCCTTCAACAAGAAAGATGAAAATGATGCCAGTTTTTATTTCAAAATTTCCACCGATTGAGAGGTAAAATAGTATTCCGGAAAAAAGGAAGAGAAGGACTAAAAATAATTTTTGATTGAGTTGTTTTAATTTATATCCAAAAATCAGAAAAAAACTACTTATGAACAGGAAAATTGCGATTATGAAACTTACAAATTTGCTGAATAAAAACACACTTAGATACGAAAAAATTGCCCCGAATGGACCGACCATATTTCCTGTAAAAGGAAATTGCAAAGTGATGATTTTTGAGAAAGTGAGCTGAGCCCTTTTTAATGTCTGAATATCGTCGATTGTGTAGGATAGTAACGAGAAAAATAGCAGCAATCCCAGAGCAATTAGGATTAAACCGAAAAGTAGTTTTGGCTTTGAATTTTCCTTATTTTTTTTAGACATAATTTTAACTTATTAATCTTGATACTTTGCTCGAATTGCGTGAATTGTCGCGTGAATTTCCATAAAATAATTAACTAATTTAGGGTCAAATTGTGTTCCGCCGCATTTTTTGATTTCGTTTAATGTATCTTTTTCAGTCCAAGATTCTTTATAGTATCGGCTTGACATCAATGCATCGTAAACATCTGCTATTGCGACGATACGACCGCACAATGGAATTTCATCTGCCTTTTTCCCTTCTGCCATCTTTACATCTTCAGAATAAATATCTTTCACCTTTCCTGGATAGCCCTTGCCATCCCATCTTTCGTGATGATTCAATGCAATATCTAATGATAATTTATCGAGTTCTGAAGTCGAATTTTTGAAAAGTTGAGCACCAAAAATTGTATGAGTTTTTATAATTGCTCTCTCTTCGTCATCAAATCGTCCTGGTTTTTTCAGAATTGTATCAGAGATAGCAATTTTCCCAACATCATGAAGCATTGCGGAAAGCCGCATATTACCTTTCAATTTTTTTATTTTTGAATACGATATATTATTTTTCGTCGCCCAATGTTCATACAATTCCGCAGCAAAAGCACCAACGCGATTCACATGAGGACCTGTTTCTTTTGGGTCGCGCAGCTCTGCCATTTTTATCATTCTCAAAATTAATTCGCGAGTCAGATTCGCGCGCTCAATGTGAACAGAAGCATTTCCAGCAAAGTATGAAATCAGAACCTCATCATCTTTTGAGAATGGAATTATTTTGCCGGAACTGTCTTTCGCATTAATTAGTTGAATCACACCGACCACAACATCATTCACATTTTTGATTGGCTGAGTAAGCATAGATTGTGTATGATAACCAGATTTTTTATCCCAAGATGAGTTAAAATGATATGAAAAACGATCTCCCAATTTATAGCAATCTGGAATATTTAACAACTCTTTTTTGTATGCAGAATAACCAGCAATCGAAGTTTCATCGATATTAATTGTCAAATTTGAATAAAGATTTTTATTATCCAAATTGGAACTAAAAAGAGTATCATTTTGAGTGTAACTGAATTTTAATTTATCTTCTTTGGCGATGTAAATGGTGCCACCGTCGGCATTTGTCATTTTTCGAGCTTTTGTGAGAAGATAATCCAAAACCGCATCAAGGTCATTGATTTGACTAAGCTCTTCATTGAGCTGCAAAAGAGATTTGAATTCATTAATTTTTTTATCCATTAATTTTTTTATCCATAAATTTTTTTAACTATGTCTGATATAAATTATATCGCCATCTTTCACAATATAATTTTTTCCTTCAATAAAGAATTTTCCTGCTGATTTCAACTCCTTTTCCGAACCATATTTTTTGAAATCTGCGAAGGAATATCTTTCTGCGCGAATAAATTTTTGTGCAAAATCTGTATGAACGGTTCCAGCTGCATCGTGAGCTGTGCTTCCATTTTGCAAAGACCAAGCTCGCACCTCTTCTTTACCGATTGTAAAGAAACTTAACAAATTTAAACTTTCGTAGGAAATTCTTGTCAACTTTTTTACTGCGGATTCTTTTATATTCATTTCAGACATAAATTCTCGAGCGTCATCTTCATCAAGTTGATTGAGTTCCATTTCAAATTTTCCAGCAATTTCAACGACATCAAATTTTTCTGAAATAGATTCGATTAAATCTTTATTTTGCCCAAATATTTCTTCTGAAACATTCAAAATTATAAATATCGATTTTAATGTAAGAAACTGAAATCCGCGAAGCATATGCAGCTCTTCTTTTTTGAGATTCAGAAATTTTAGCATTTTCCCTTCACTCAGAAAAGTATAACATTTTTCGATTAGTTTTTTTTCAGATTCTGATGATTTCAAACCGTGTTTCAGATTTTTGTTGATAATTTCCAATTTTTTTTCACAAATAATTAAGTCAGAAAAGATAAATTCTGTCTCGATTGTCTCTATTTCCAAAATTGGATTTGTCGCAATTCCTGGCAGATTAAATTTGCGAACAACTAATCCGAGCGCATCAACCGTTCGCAAAGTTCCAAGAAATTGGTTTGAGAAGAGTTCCTTTTTTGCTTCATCTTTTTTGATTCCAACAAAATCGAGATATTCGATTGTAGCGTAAATAGTTTTGGTTCGATTAAATTTTTCAGCAAGATAGTCAAGCCGCTCATCTGCGACATTTACAATTCCGAGATTTGGCCTGAGATTTTCAGAAAAATAATCGGACACTTCTGCATCGCTTTTTGTAATCGTGTTAAATACAGTAGTTTTTCCACTCTTTGGTGTCCCGACTAATCCGATTTTTATCATAATTTCTATTTTCAGAAAATACGATGAAATTGTCAATATTTCTGAACTTTTATTTAAAAAGAAAATCCGTCAGAAATGGTTTTTCATATCATTCTAACGGATTTGGAATTAATATTTCAAATAATTATTTAAAATACCTTTTTAACAGACCTTCAAACGCCTTTCCGTGACGTGCTTCATCTTTACACATTTCGTGAACTGTATCGTGAATTGCATCGTAGCCAAGTTGTTTTGCTTTTGTTGCGATATCTTTTTTTCCTTTGCAGGCACCATTTTCTGCTTCCACTCTCATTTTCAGATTGGTCTTTGTGTCTGGCACAAGCACTTCTCCGAGCAGTTCGGCAAATTTTGATGCGTGTTCTGCTTCTTCAAATGCAATTCGTTTGTATGCTTCTGCTACTTCCGGAAAACCTTCTCTATCTGCCTGACGGCTCATCGCAAGATACATTCCGACTTCGGTGCACTCTCCTGTGAAATTCGCGCGCAGTCCTTTTAGAATTTCTTCATCAGCGCCTTTGGCAACGCCGATTTTGTGTTCGTCAGCCCAAATCATTTCATCTTTTTGCAGCTCAAATTTGTCTGCTGATGCGCCACATTGTGGACATTTTTCCGGCGGATTTTCACCTTCGTGAACATAACCACACACCGTGCAAATCCATCTTTTTTTCATTTTACTCACTCCTTCATAGTTTTTTTGTTAATCTCTTATTACAATATTTTTGTTTTGGAAGTTGGCTTTGGTAATTTCATTACTAAAATTCGCACATCAGAATCGGTTTCGTTATAAATGCAATGAGGAATATCTTTCGGGCTTTCAACAATATCATCTTTTTTCACCTGAATTTTTTCGTCTGCTACCATTATTATCGGTTTTCCATCCAGAATGTAAAAAGCAACATCTGTCGGTGTGATATGAGGTTTCAAACTTTCTCCAGCTTTCAAAAGCAGGTGCATAATCACGGCGTGCTTTTTGTCATACAACTTAGTTACTTGAACATTATGCGGATTTTTCGCTTTGTCTAATTTTTGATAATTTCTTATATTCATTTCTCCTCCATTTTTTTAATAATTTTCTACCCAAATTTCAAAATGTGCCTGCGGATGATCACAAACCGGACAAACTTCCGGTGCTTCGATTGATTCAACAATATGCCCACAATTACGACATTTCCAAAATACCTTTCCTTCTTTTTTGAAAACAGTGTGATCCTTTACATTTCCCAGAAGTTTTCGATAACGCATTTCATGCCTTTTTTCTACGAGAGCAACCAACTTGAATGTTTGGGCAACTTCATCAAAACCTTCTTCTTCCGCAATTTTAGCAAAAGTGGGATAAAGCTCAGTCCACTCTTCTTGCTCACCATTTGCTGCATATTCCAGATTTTTTATTGTATCGGAATAAGCAACTGGATAACCGGCATTGATCTCAATCACATTTTCATTCAACCCATTTTTGGTTAATTGTTTCATAAACAATTTGGCATGTTCTTTTTCATTAGCAGCAGTTTCATTGAAAATTTCTTCAATTTGCCTAAAACCTTCTTTCCGAGCAACAGATGCATAATAATTGTAACGCATTCTTGCTTGAGACTCTCCAGCAAAAGATTTCATTAAATTTTCTGCTGTTTTACTTCCTTTGAATTCCATTATGACTCCTTTTTAATTAATTTTTCCAAAGTCCGTGCAGATTACACCATTCTCTTGTTTCGATAATATCTTCCTTTTTCACTGGGAAGAATGCTTCGGGAACATCATTTGGCTTTAGCTCTTTTCGATAGAGTCCATTTTTTGTGAGTACTTCGATGAATTTAATGTAATGTTTTTCCAACATAGGATGAACTGTGTTCTGACCAACTTTTACCAATACTCCATCGTCTTTTACTTCCACAAACGGAACATGCTTTTCTGTTGATGAATCTTCTGTTTTTGCTTCTAATTTTACCATAGGTTCGCCACAGCAAACTAATGCCGGAGCACCTTCATTTATGATCTCGATAACATTGCCACATTTTTCGCAGTAATAAATTTCTCTAAGTTTTGTCATTTTTCCTCCATTTTTTTTCTTCATTATTCCTCGTTACGAAGTTTAACATTAATGTTCCCAAGACAAACTTGGGAACAAAAAACTCCTATTTAGCTGATGGCGTAAACACTCTGCCGGCTAATTCTTTATCCAGCATTAACAAACCATTACCCTTTCCACCGATCAATTTTAATTTATTAACGATTGTTTCCATCGAATCCTCTTCCTCAACCTGCTCATCAATAAACCAATTAAGAAAACTTTTTGTGGCATGATCATTTTCTTTTATGGCTAAATCCATTAACTCATTAATAAGTTTTGATACATATTTTTCATGTTCAAAAGCTAACTCAAGAACTTCCAAAGCTGATTTGAATTCAGTTTTAGGTTTATCTATCTTTTTAAGATAAATTCGTCCACCTCGTTCATTTACAAATCTGTACATTTTCATTGCGTGAAATCTTTCTTCTTGTACCTGAACAAGAAAGAAATTTTCAAAACCATCTAAACCTATTGTGTTAAAATATGCAGCCATCGAAAGATAATAATATTCTGAGAATAATTCTTTATTGATTTGTTCGTTAAAGGCATCCTGTAATTTTTGTGAAATCATTTTTCCTCCTTTTTTTTGATGAAATTATTTCTGTTTTAATCTATATTTTGAGTTGAAAACTCTTTGCTATTCAAAAGATTTTCCTCGATTATTTTTTTAAATTCTTCTTTTGAACGAGCACCTTGCGTCATTGTCGGTTTGCCATCCAACGGTATAAATAGAATTGACGGTATGCTTCGGATTTGAAATATTGAAGCCAATTTTTTCTCAGAATCTGTATCGATTTTATAGATGTCAATTTTACCTTCATATTCTTTGGACAATTCTTCGAGAATTGGAGCGACCATTTTACAAGGAGCACACCAATCTGCATAGAAATCTACAATTGCTGGCAACTTTCCTTCGAATTTCCATTCTTTGCTTTCTTCATAATTGAAAATTTTCTTTTTGAATGTTTCAGCGGTCAAGTGAGATATTTTGTGAACACTTTTTTCAGTTTTATTCTGCTTGGAACAAGCTGCGCTAAGTAATATTATCATAAGCGAAATGACAAAAAGTTTCTTCATTTTATCCTCTTTTTAATCATTAAATGACACGAACTTTCACGAAAAATTTTCATATTTTTTCTAAAATTTTTTGCCTTAATTTTTTTTAGTTATTGTAAAGTCAATATTATTTATAAAAAATTCTAAAAATCATACCTTACTTTCAGATAAACCATATCATTTTCATCATATTGTCCGAAATTTCCTTCATCTGATTCTCTCATAAGTATTAGATCTGCAAGATTAATTTTCCAATATTTTTTTTAATTCTCAAAAACTTCAAAGAATTTTAAAAAATATATTCGTAAATAAGAGACAATTTTTTTGAACTAATTTTTCCGCCAAATTCTGAATTAGAATCTCCAAACATTAAATTATACTTGAGTTTCAAATTTATATTTTCAAAGCGCGAATAACTAAATTCACCGCCAATCATTTCGCTGTTATCATTTAAATTATACAAAACAAAAATCGAGGGCGTAAAATACAAAATATCAAACGGTTCTGGCTGTGAAAGTTTCGCGTAAACATAATCTTTCATTGGAAATTGAGTGTTAAAATTTCCCATTTGAATTTCATCTAAACCAGAGTCATTATGAAGATATTCAACAATTAATGTAGTATTCGTTTCAAATAAAAATCTCGTTCCAAGTAAATAATCGTGAGTATCATCTGTAAGTTCAGAATCCAATAACTTTTTGGTTACATCCTTTTCAAATACGTATTCGCCGTGAATTTCCCAACTTGGTAAAATATTTCGGGCAAAATCAAATCCCCATTTTTTGAAGTCATTATTTTCAAAAAACAGATAAAGATCAAAGTCGGTATCGGCTACCAAAAAATAGTTATTCAGGATGAAATTAATATCTTCGCCATCAGCAAAATCTTCGTTGATATCTTTGCCAACCGGAATAATTATTGGGCTAATGGAAAAATTTTGTACAATACCGGAAAGGCTTTTCACATAAGCAAATTTTAGCATCCAAAATCCTTCCAATCCGGCATCAACATCATTTATATCTTTTTGACGACCTACAAAAGAGACCGGATTCCAAATATATCCCTTTCCCCATTTAACCGATTTTTTACCAATTTGAAAATCAAAATTAGTGGAGGGATTCACATTCAGAAAAGATTCATAAATAGCAAAATTATTTTCAAAATCGTTATCTGTTGTAAAAGATATTTTGTCTTTTAAATCCGCAATAAGTTTGAATTTTGAAATTTCATAACTTCCTTTCAATTGGACAGATGCAAAATATGAATCCCAAAAATCTTTATCCAAAAAAGATAATTTATATAAATTTGAAGCAGAACTAAGTTCTGAAAATTCTGATTGTAACTGAAAATTACCTACATATTCGTAAGGTTTTTTTTCAAATTCTTCAAAGTCAAAAGAATAATTTTGGGCAAAAGCGAAATTGCAGAGAAACAGGAAGATTAGCAGAAACTTGAAATTTGAAATTTGAAAGGTTGTTTGATATCGTTTGGCATTTCTACTTCCTAATTTCC
>JACKQG010005989.1_pt1 | contig 13103 bp, 10 predicted proteins | sample 8237621 | NCBI WGS metagenome assembly JACKQG01 (sample SAMN15677084, study PRJNA649215) | marine metagenome | biome: marine; feature: Black Sea; material: saline water; isolation source: suspended particulate matter (SPM) from the Black Sea western gyre | collected 2013-06-09/2013-06-10 | depth...
CACCGTCGGATTGCTGGGGGCAGGCGGCACCCTTAGCCAGATCGGCTACCCACACCTGCGCCTGCGCGAAGATTTCACCCCCGCATTGACGGAAAAAATTATGCCTTTCTTCCGTGCCGCTACCGTCAAGTCGCGCCTGCCGGGTAAAGTTTTTGGTCTATTTGGCGGGCGTTCGCTCGGCATTGATACCGGAACCTTCGACCCTATGCAGTGGAAGAAGCTCTTCGGCGTGGATACCGAACATATTGACCAGCTCGAAATCATCCGCCGGGCCGAACTCGTCTCCGATGAAGACACCGAGAAAATGATGGCCTGGCTGACGCGCAGCGTCGGCAAAGTAGCCTACAATGACGACAAATTTACGCCCGAAAAACTGGCCTTCCAGGTGCGCTGTTACCTCGCTACGATGCAAATTATCAAAGAACAGGGCCTGGATTTCGTCGCCATTAAGTGTATGCCCGATCTGACCACGCACTTCGTGCCGCAGTGCATCTCCGCCGCCCTGCTGCCCAGCCCCTACGATCACAAAGGCTCGCGCCCGCCCATCATGATGGCCTGCGAAGCCGATGCCGACGCCGCCCTGAGTATGGAAATTCTCAAAGAAGTCTCCGGCGGTAAACCGGCCTTGTTTATGGATGTCAGCTATATTGACGATGAGCGCGGCACCTTCTATTTTCCCAATTGCGGCGCGTTTTGCTCGTGGTATGCTGCCCGCTCCGATGATCCCGCCGAAAATTTGAAGCAGGTTGAACTACGCCCGGCCAACCGGCCTGGGGGTGGTGCAATCACCTATTTCACCACGTCACCCGGCCCGCTGACCCTGATGCGCCTGTATCGTGAAGATGGCGCCTATAAGATGGCCATCATCCCAGCCCAAACCGTAGAAATCTCTCAGAGCGAGAAAAATGCCTTTATCCAGGCCCGCGGCAGTCATCAACTGCCCACTGCTTTCGTCAAAATGGATATTGACATCGAGCGCCTGATTTCCGAATTCGGTTCCAATCACATTATGGGCGTAGCCGGTACGTATGTTGAAGAATTAACGCAAGTGTGTGAATTGTTGAACGTCACCCCAGTTTTGTTTAGTGCTTAGGTATCAGGTAATCAGGCGATTAGGCACTCAACCCCTTATACCTAATCACCCGATTACCTGATTTTTTTATTTTGGAGTACGCCATGAACCGCAGAGAATGTTTCAACGCCATTGTAAATCATCAAGAGCCAGAAAAATTATTGGTAGATTATGGCAAACATATTGGCTCGTTTTACCGTGAAGCCTACGAAAATCTCAAAGAATATTTGAAAGATGAAGTAAAAGTTGAAGGTGAGACAAAAATATTGGACCGCATGGCCCAAAACGTGATCCTGGATGAGGAGATTTGTCAGCGTCTGGGGCTGGATTTCCGCTGGCTAATCCCGAAGTGGGTCGGCGTGAAAGATGTTGAACTTGACGGGGAGAGCGGCTACATTGATATGTGGCAAACGCCCCACAAGTGGACCGACGTTGGCGATTACTACGCCATTCATTTCCAACCCCTCGGCCATGCCGGTCTGACCCTGGAAGAAATCGAAAATTTCGACTGGCCGGAACCCAACCAACCCGGCATGTTCGCCGGGCTGCGCGAGCAAGCCGAAAACTGGCACAACAACACCGACTACGTTATCGGCGCGGATGGTATTAAAGTAGGGATGCTGCAAACCGCATCCCAGTTGCGCGGCTATGACAAACTATTCATAGATTTTGCCCAAAATCCGGAGCGTGCCCATGCCTTGCTGAAACAGATTTCCACGCGCATCAACGGAATGTACCAACACTATATGGAAGCCGTCGGTGAATTTGTGCAGGTGGTCTGCATCACCGACGATCAGGGTACGCAAAATTCGTTAATGGTGTCGCCCGAAATGTTCCGCGAGTTTTTCAAGCCTTACCTGAAATCGCTGATTGATACAATCAAGCAAACCGCCGATGTTAAAGTACTCATGCACTGTGACGGGGCGATTGTCCCGATTTTGGACGATCTCATCGAAGCGGGAGTTGACATCATTAACCCCATTCAGACGGTGGTTTCGGGCCTGGAAGATACGGCTGCGCTCAAGGCTGATTTCGGTGATCGTATTACCTTCCATGCCGCCATTGATGTACAACTCGTGATGCCGAATTACACCGCCGAAGAACTGCGCTACGAAGTTGCCAAACGCGTCCACGATCTTGGCCCCGGCGGTGGCTATATTTTGGCTCCCTGCCATAACATCAATATTGATATTCCCATTGAGAATGTGCTGGCTGTTTTCGATGCTGCCCAGGAATTTGGCGCGTATCCGTTGCACTTGGAACAATTCCTTGCCAATGGACAAGGCCGTGTGGAGCGCAAGATTGCCAAGCAGTCTACAAACGATTACGAAGAAGAACAGACTCCCGAACTCAGTGAAGCGCAACTTGAAACATTGGCAATCATCAATGAATGCGTGATGTTTGGCGAAAAAGAAGAGATCATTGACGAAGTGAAAACCGCGCTCGAAGAAGACATTGACCCCGGCGTAATTTTGCAACAGGGTATGATCAATGCCATGTCTGAAGTCGGTGACCAGTTTGAAGCCGGGCAAGTTTTCGTCCCTGAAATGCTAATTGCCGCCCATGCCATGCAAGCCGGTTTAACCGTGCTGCGCCCGAGCCTGGTGGCCGCCGATGTGGAACCAACCGGAAAAGTGGTGTTAGGAACCGTCAAAGGCGATTTGCATGACATCGGTAAAAACCTGGCCGGGATGATGTTGGAAGGAGCGGGTTTTGAAGTGATTGACTTAGGCATTGATGTGCCACCGGAAGCCTTTATCGAAGCGGTTATCGAGCATCAGCCCGATATCGTCGGTATGAGCGCCTTATTGACTACAACCATGCCCTGGATTGGTAAAACCATCATTGCATTGGACGAAGCGGGTCTGCGCGACAAATTGACCATCATCATCGGTGGCGCGCCCATCACCGAAGAATTTTCCAGGCAGGTTGGTGCCGATTTATACGCGTCCGATGCTTCGGTTGGCGCTCGTCTGGCGAAAGCCAGCGTCCAGGCTAACGGGTGATATACTCAACGAAAGTCGAGCAGTGACGTACCACAAAGGTGTGGTAAATTGTTCACCCGCTATACCCTAATTTAGGCAAGGAACTAATCATGTCCGAGAAGAAAGATGCTCCACCTGCTTCCAAACCCGTATTCAACATGGGTGACCGTCCCGACATCGGCGATTTCAAAAGGGCCGCCAATACGGGCCGCCGCCAGCCCATGCAGGGTTTTGATGATGACTACGTTGACATTGTTGATTACATCATCCGCTGCACGCACAAAATTTGGGAAGAAAAGGGCATCGGGCTAATTTATTCGCATTACGCCCACAACGTCTTTATCGAAACATCGGATGGTATCACCTATGGTCGTGATGCCGTCATCGCTGGTTCAATGCGCGTGATGAACGCCTTCCCCGATGTACGTTTGCTCGGTGATGATGTCATCTGGGCGGGTAATGAGCAGGATGGCTTTCACTCGTCGCACCGCATCTATTGGACTGGAACCAATACCGGGTACAGTATCTACGGGCCGCCTACGGGAAAGAAGATCAACCGTTATGGGATCGCCCACTGCCTGGTGAAGGAGAATCGCATCGTCGAAGAGTGGATCGCCAGAGATGAGTTGGCCCTTGTTCTCCAACTGGGATACAACCCCCATGAGTTGGCTCAGCGCATGGCGGAAGCTGAAGCCGCCAGCGGGGCAGTACAGCCCGTCTACGGTGAGTTGGAGCGCACGCAGGGGCAGGATATGCCTCCACCGGTAGGACCACCAACGAGCAAGGAATTCGATCCCGAATATTTTGTGCGCCGCGCCTTCCATGAAATCTGGAATTGGCGGCTACTCAACAAAATTGATGAATATTTTATCCGCGAGCATTGGGCGCAGGTTACGGCGCATCGCACCCTGCATGGGGTGGGCGATTATAAGGCCTATATTCTCTCGCTGCTGGGCGCTTTTTCAGATATTGCGCTGAAAATTGATCATATTTGCTCGGTGGATGATGGCGATGGCCGCTGGCGCGTTGCTACCCGCTGGACGCTGCAAGGTACGCACGATGGGCCGGGCTGGTACGGTAAACCGACGGGGAAACGCATCCGCGTGTTAGGGATTACGCACCAGCATATTGAAAATCAGAAAATTGTTCGTGAATGGATGTGCTTCGATGAGTTTGCCTTGTTGAAGCAACTCTATCGGCCTGATAATAGCTAAGTTTTGAAGACAAAAAATTGCCGCTAAGACGCGAAGAACGCCAAGCTTTTTATTTTACTTGGCGTTCTTCGCGTCTTGGCAGTTCAAAAAATATTTTACTGCCGATACGCATTCAGCGCACTCAAAAATTTTTCTGGCAATGGTGCTATGGAGCGGGTCTGATAGTCGAAAGATACCATCCCGGTTTCAATCAATGCTATGATTTGATCGCCGCGGCGAATGCGCTGGAGAAAGCGAAATGATTTCTTTTTCAATTCATCAATCTGACAGTCAATCTCCAGCCGATCGTGAAGAAAAGCCTCGGCCTTGTAGTTTACGATCACATCACCAATAATCATTCCCAGGTGGTGTTGATTCGTATCCGTGGCTTTGAAACCGAGTACTGCGAAAAACTGGGCACGGGCTTCATGGGCAAACTCGAGAACGGCTTCATTCGCCAGGTGCGCGCCGTAGTTAATATCGGTGGCTCGCACTGTCATGGGGTGACAGAATTCATATTGCGGTTGTTCGGATAATTTTACGCGCGGCATGGCTATTTTTTCGGCATGCTGTCGAAATCGTTGACATCACGCCCAAACTCTGTGGAGGCAATATCAATCGCCGCGGCCGCGCCTTGGCCAGCGGAGATGATCGCCAGCGTGCGTTTGATGTTGGTGCTGCGCCCGACCACGTACAGTCCATCAATGCGGGTGCGGCCTGCATGCGCTACGGCCACATCCTGGCCTGCATCCGTGAGTCCCAACCCGACGCTCAGTTTAACGCCTTTGCCCTCGGCCAGCACTACATATTTGCTCTCGTGTTGTTCACCATCTTCGGTGGTAACCACAAAACCGGAGTCCGTTTTCTCAACGTCAGTAACGCGCTTGTTTTGCAGATCGGCCCCAAAGTTGGCGACCTGCTGACGGGCGATCTTTTGATATTCGCTGCCCGTCATTTCGGGGATCCCCAAATAATTGTAGAGCATGGCGGCGTGCATGGATGTTTTGTCAATGCCGAACACGGTTACGTCTAGTTCGAGTTTGGCTAATAATAGCGCTGCGCTCAGTCCGGCGGGGCCGTCTCCAATAATAATTGTTTTTGACATCGTTCAACTCCTTACAGCGATAGTTTTGTTATTTTGAGATAATCCGAAAATCCTGTTTCCCATATAAGGGGGTCAACAGGTGCGTACATTTTACTTGAAAATGAATTCCTGACCAGTTGATGCCCTTCATTAATTGTGGCTAAATCGCCAGATGCTATCATTTGTATCAGAATATTCCCCGCAGATGTGGCTTCGTAAGGCATGGCGACGACCTGCGTGTTCAGCGCGTTAGCCGCAAACTGGCAAAGCAGTTCATTGTGACTGCCGCCCCCGATGATGTATAAGACCTTCGGGCGTTTGCCCAGAATATCGGCGAGTTTTTCAAAGGCAACCCGATAGCTAAACGCCAGGCTTTCGAAAATTACACGCATGATTTCGCCTTTCGTTTGGGGGATTCGTTGTCCGGTTTGCTTGCACATGGCCTGAATTGCCGCGGGCATATCAGCAGGCAATTTGAAAGCCGGGGTATCGGGATCAATAAAAGCCCTAAATGGTTTTGCTTGTTTGGCCAGCGCAACCAAATGCGCCCAAGAAGCTTTTTCCCCAGCCTTGTTCCAAATACGTTGACATTCCTGAGCCAGCCATAAATTGATGCTGTTATGCAGCAAGCGCGTCGTTCCGACGATGCCCCCTTCGTTGGCAAAATTATTGTCGGCGACTTTTGGGGTCACAATCGGGTGAGAAAGCACGGTTCCCAAAAGCCCCCAGGTACCGGAACTTAAGAGCGCAAAATTATCATCATCTGCAGGAATAGATGCGATTGCCGCGGCCGTATCATGCGAAGCCGTAGCAACAACCGCAAACTGCTTGAACCCCATTTCTGCTTTTAGTGAGGGGTGCAGGTCCTCGATGATGTGTCCTGGCTCGACGATTTCCGGAAAAATATGTTCTGGCAACCCCATTGTGTTAATCAGGCGCTGTGACCACTTTTTTATATGAACATCGAGAAGGTGCGAAGTTGACGCAATCGTATACTCGCAAACGCGCCTTCCGGTCAGCCAATAATTGAGTAAATCGGGCAGCATCAAAAATGTTTCAGCCGATGCCAATGCCGATGAATTGGCAAGCCGCATTTTCAACAGAAAATACAGCGAATCGAGACGCATTAACTGAAGCCCGGTGATTTCAAAAATCTCTTCGCGCGGCATTCGACGAAAAGCTTCATCCAGAATATTTTCGGCCTGTGGCAAGCGATGATACAGCGGATTACTGAGCAAATGCCCCTGACGGTCTAGGAGGGCAAAGGCTACGCCCATTGTATCTACGCCCAAACTATTGGGATTTGCCCCATAAATTTGCCGCGCCTTGCGTAAACTGTCTTTAGCCCCGCTAAACAAATTCAACGCGTCCCAATACACTTGATCCAAAACCCGAACATGGCGATTTTCGAACCGATATACTTCATTAAGCACTAGTTTCTTGCCATCAAAACCGCCGACCACACATCGCCCGCCTGAGCCACCAATATCCAGCGCGATATATTTTTTCGTTGTATTCAATCCAGCATCTTTTGTGCGATGATACACCAGGCATTCATGTTGATTTTTACCAGCGTATCGTAAACCGCATACAGGTCTTTCCCGGCTACAAAAATCCCGTGCCGGGGTAACAAAATTGCTGCGGCATATTCTGCCATGAGCTTATTTTTGCCGCGCAACCCCGCAACGATATTGTCGGCTAATTCCTGCGTGTTGGGGATGGCATAGTCGGCCTGTTCGATGGTGCCAAACATATCTGTTGCATCAATGGTCGATTCAATCGGTTTGTCGGCTGCGCAAAACGGCATAATAAAGTGGGGGTGCGCATGGATGATCGCCTGCGCTTCTGGAAATGAGTGATAAATACCTAGATGCGCTTTCCCTTCACGCGAAAACGCGGGATGTGATAACAATGCGTCTCCTTCTATCGGGCCTGAGACAATCTGTTCGGGTTCCAGTTGCCAACCCCATTGATAGTCCGCAAAACGCGGCGAAATGAACATCTCATCGTCCGCGCGCACACTGATATTCCCCCCAGCTGTATTGTTAATCCATCGCTCGGTCATGCGGCGGCCAAAATAGAGTATTTCTTCGACAGGTGTTTTCATTGCCATATCCTTTTTAGGCTTTGCCAACCGATTTAAATAATCTGAGCTTTTTTACAACAACAGCCTGCATGGCTGTAATAGCGGTTTGCATAAGCGGCACTAAATCGGGTGAGTTGGGTAGTGACAAGTTTTCTTTCAGGCTGGTCAAATATGCCCCGCGAATTTCGGTGTTGACGTTAAATTTGCACACGCCAAACTCTATCGATTTTTCAATCATGCTATTTGGCAAACCAGATGCACCGTGCAACACCAGTGGAACCGCAACATTATTGCGAATGGCCTCCAGCCGCTGGAAATCAAGCTGGGGTGGGCGGTGATAGCGCCCATGCACATTGCCAATACATACAGCCAGCGCGTCGATTTGAGTTTGGTTGACAAACTCAATCGCCTGATCGGAGTCGGTTAATTTTGATTGGTGCTCGGGCACGGTCAGATCATCTTCTGTTCCCGTAAGCCGACCTAGTTCGGCTTCTACGAAGCCACCGTGTTGATGTACCAGGGTGGTCATTTGGCGTGTGAACGTTACGTTATCGTCGTATTTTAAATGCGAGCCATCGGCCATGATCGAAACAAGTCCCGCTTGTAAGGCTGTTTTAATATCCTGTGCTGCGCTGCTGTGATCGAGATGCACTGAAAACGGAACTTTTGCCTGGCGCGCGGCTGCAAGGCAGAGCGCAACGAGCGGAAGCCCACCGTGCTTCAATGATCCGGGGTGGATTTGCAACATGGCCGGGCTGTTTTCGGCTTCGGCCGCAGCGATAACGGCGCGCACACCTTCAAGGTTATATACGTTGAAAGCACCAATGGCATAGTTTTCTGCCTGGGCTGTTGTCAGGAGTGTTTTGGTTGAAATTAACATTATCGTAGTGTGGATACAATATTTGCCAATGCTTCCGGGCTGCCTACATTCCCCGGAAAGACAATATAGGTCAGGCCCGGCCAATGGCTTTCACTACCGGCCTGCCAAACGGGAACACCCGGCAAGATTTGCCCCGAAACAAGTGCTCGTTTAATCTGCAGGCCTTTGGTGGCGATATCGCTGGATGTGATACCGCCTTTTGCCAATAAATAGCGTGGTCGCACCGCAATAGACTGCACAATTTCTACCAATCCATCAGAAACTTGTTGCCCAATTGCCAGACTCGCCTCAGCCGATGTGCCGCTGATGAGCTTGCGTCCGGTGTAGATGACGACATCTTGATTGCTTTGTAATGCCTGTTCAGCCAGTGAAATTGCCCGGTTGATTTCGATTTGACGTTGATCTGCCTCTAGCAGGGCTGTAACATCCAGTTCAATAGCCGTCAAATCCGGAATTTTTAATAATTTTTGCACTTGTGTGGTGGATTTGGGGACATACGAGCCGACTATAACCAATCCACCGCCGGTTTCCTTCAAATTCAGGTTGGCGCGTGTCAAAATAGGGCGTGAACCCAGCCCAATGCGGGCGCGCACAAAAGAAGCCGCCGTGCGATAAAGAAATTGCTGCCCCTGCGCCTCAGCTTTGAGCAAGCCGCTGACAAACACTTCGATATCGCGGTAACTGATGGCATTGACGATGCAAATATCCCCGGCAGCGAGTTGATTGAGTTTTTGAGTCACCCGCTCCGGGCCGCCGCGGCGAATATCATCCAGCGTAATAGCTGCCACATCTTGCGATGCAATACGACCATCCATTTTTTCAGCCACCCAATCACACAGATTGGACGCTTTGTATCCAAAGGCTTTGTCGCTGGCAAATTCGGTTTGCCCGGCCGGGGTGAACCACTCACCTTCATCAACATAGTGAACATCATTGACTGTGTACCGCCCGCCCTCAAGGAAGTAAGGAATGACCAGCGTGATCCAATTTTTGAAATCTTCACCCAGCGATTTTGCCAACGCCATCACTTCCCCGGGGAAGTGCCCCCGCAACGTCGAGTCGCTGCGGCTGATCGCAACAAAGTCGCGCCCGGTTTGTTGGGCTGCCAGCTTGAGATTTTCCCCAATTTCAGTGTTCAGCGTCTTTGCCTGCTCAAGCGGCAGTGCGCGAGAATTTGTGAGTAAATAAAAAGCAGGAAGATCATTTGTAAATTCCGCGCACAACGCTTCAATAGACCATTCTGTCAGCACGGGAACACCATAAACTGTTTGTGTACCCGTAGGATCGTCATCCAGGACAACCACTTTGCGCGGATTTCGCGTAATCTGCACCCGAATTTCGGGCAACATGTCATTAGGCCACTCTGGATGGAGATTTGCGAAAAATTTATCTTTTGAAATTTGATGGTATTTCATCGAATGCCTTTGACTTTAATGGTGCAGGGCTTATGCAATACGGTGGGAAATACCCCTATTTTAGGGCCATCGTGTGCGAAAGTGCGTAAGTCCTATGATGGTAATGTGAATCTCCCCGGCTTGGATCAATAATGGCCGGGGAGCGTTGATTTGCGGATGGTTGAGTGTTCCAACGAATTCGAAGCTATTTAACAGCTCCCATTGTCATTCCTTGTATAAAGTGTTTGCGGATCGTTAGAGACAAGATAAAGACAGGAATCATGACAATCAGCCCGGTTGCAGACATCCAGTCCCAGCGAATGCCTGTGGCTGTATGTGTACTTAGCAAACCAATAGTCAGCGTGCGCGCTTCCTGACGAGTGAGGATTAATGCAAACAGGAATTCGTTCCAGGTCATGATGAATGAGAATACACCCGCGGTGATGATGCTGGGGGCCAGTAGGGGCAATGTGATATAACGCAGCGTTTGAAATTCATTGCAGCCGTCAATCAGGGATGCTTGTTCAATTTCGGTGGGTAGCGCATCCACAAAACCCTTGATCATCCAGATTGAGTACGGCAACACAATCGAAAGATTAATCCAGATCAAACCAATTTTTGTGTCCACAAGCTGAAGTTGTCGGAAAAGTGCGAAGAAGGGCAATACAACGACCACAGGTGGTAAAAATTGTGTAATGAGTACCCAAATGAGTAATGCCTGTTGTCCTCGAAACCGGTAGCGTGAAAACGCGTAGGCTGCCATTACGGCCAGCGGCAGGGCAATAATGACCGTACTGGCTGAAATGATCAAACTATTGAGAGTGAGCGGCCCAAACGAAAGCGGCGCCTGCAAAATAGCTCTAAATGAATCGAGCGTTGGGGCAAAGCTAAATTTTGTCGAAAACACATAGCGCTCTGGCTTGAATGCGGTTAGGCCGATCCAGAAAATTGGAAAAGCCAGAAAAAGAATGATGATGCTTCCGGTAAGTACATTCCCAATCTCTGTAATTTTTTTGCGAGTAAGCATCAAATACCTCCTTTGCCATACAAGGCCCGGATGTAGAAATATGACAGTATGGAAATAACGATGATGAGAATATAAGAAAGTGCGGAGGCATATCCCATATCCAATGTTACAAAGGCGGTGTGGTACACATAATGATTTAGTGTCTGTGTTGCTCGACCAGGTCCACCACCTGTCATTGTAACGACTTGATCAAACATTTTTAGCGAAAATATTGTTTTTAGTAATGTTGCAATGATGATTACAGGACTAAGCAGAGGTAAAGTAATGTGCCGGAAAAGCTGCCAGTTTGTACTTCCTTCCACTTTAGCGGCTTCAAAAATATCAGTTGGGATCGCGTTCAGCGCTCCAATAAACATGAGCGCCATTAGCGGAGCCCAACCGTAGGTCTCTGTCACAGAGAGCCAGAATAATGCCCAAAACTCATTTGCCAGCCAGACCAAATCGGCTGATGCCGGAAAGATCGCATCAATCATTTGATCTATAATGCCGTATTCTGGATTAAGCATAAACCGGAAGGTGTAACCTTTGAGTGCGGGGCTAACGGCAAACGGGAAAATAAGTAAGGTTCTGATGAACCCGTTCAGTCGTCCCGGTTTTTGCAGGACAAGCGCCATACCCAAACCGATGAGAATCGTCAAGCCAACAGAAATAATTGTGAAAACAGCAGTAACCTGGATGCTGTTGACAAAAAAACGATCGCCAAAAGCGCGTGCATAATTGTCAAAACCAATAAATTTCCCGGGGGTGGGTGATTTCGACAATTGCCAACGGCGGAAGCTAGATGTAAGAGCAAACAGAAGTGGATATGTCGATGTTGCTGTTATGACCAGCATTGCCGGGGCAACTAATGCAAATATCGTGGATTTTCGAGTCATAATTCACCATCCTTGTAGGATGTAGGTGTGTTCGGAATGATAATGAATGTGTATCCCCTTGCGGATAATGAAGGATCAAGAGGCAGAGAATATCTCTGCCTCTTGATCTTGTTAGTGTTAATATTTTTTATTCGTCGTAATAGCCGTTGCGTTCCATGATGTCGTAGACATCGGCAGCGGCCTGGTCAAGCGTTTCTTGAACATCAGAACCACTGGCGGCCATTTCGTTGATGGCTACTTCCAGGATGGAGAGAATTTCCGGCCATTCCGGTAGCAAGATTTGGGAGCGGGCATCTTCCAACACAGCTGCGCCTACGGCCTGCAAGCCACCGTGCGCGGCATTGACTTCTTCGTCGGCCAACACGCTCAAGCGGACGGCTACATTGGTGTCCAGTGCGGGATCATCAGCGGCGAGAACAATTTCTTTTTCAATTTCTTCGTTCAAGAAGAATTTGATGTATTCCCAAGCTGCTTCTGGGTTGCGGGAGAATTTGTTAATACCCGTTTGCCAGATATGGCCATAAGATGCTGGGTCATTACCTTCCCAAGCTGGTACAGGCGCAAAGCCGGCATTTTCGCATACTTCGGCAGGATTAGTTTCGCAGTTGGTGCCGCGGCTGTACATCCACCACCAGCCGGTGAACATGGCTGCACGACCCTGGTTGTATTCGGCATTGGCTTCTTGCTCATTGAAGGCAACCGAACCGGGGCTGGTGTAACCTTTGCTGACAAAGTCAACGTAGCGTTGAGTTGCTTCTACGCCTTCAGGGCTGTTGAAGATAGGCATTAGGTTTTCATCAAAAACGTCGCCGCCATTCGACCACAGCATGCTTTCCCAAACAAATACGTTCTGCCCAGGTCCTACACCGTAGTACATAGAGATCGGGTAGATTTGGCTACCTTCAGCGTCGGTTAATTCAGCGGCATTAATGGCTTCCGCCGCAGTTTCAAGTTCTTCCCAGGTTGTTGGGACTTCCAGGTTCAGATCAGCAAAAATATCTTCACGGTAGAACATCATGAAGGGGTGTCCACGTAACGGAATACCGTAGCGGACATCGTTCAGGTAGCCTGTACCTGCTTCAAGATATGCGCTCGGATAATTTTCCAGATCCCATCCATCGCGTGCAATATAGTTATCCAAGGGGAGTAGATAATTCTCAATGCTGGGACCCCAGGCATCTACATAAGCGATCAGGTCAAAAGCAGGGGATCCAGCGGTGACTTCGGCAATAATTTTGCTCTGGAATTCACCAAAGGGCGAGTCGCCCCAATTAACGGTGATACCGGTCAATTCGGTGAATTCTGCCGAGCGGGCATTGAGCGCTGCAAATTGCGGTGCCGTGGCACAACAAATAAGGAAGTTTAATTCGACACCGTCGTATGGTTTGCCGGGCGTAAGGCCGTAGGGCAATTCCTCGAGGGGTTCAGGTTCTTTTTCAACTTCAACCTCAACAACCTCGGTTACGACAACTTCTTTTTCGACTTCGACCTCAACGATCTCAGTCAC
>JACKQG010005990.1_pt1 | contig 13096 bp, 9 predicted proteins | sample 8237621 | NCBI WGS metagenome assembly JACKQG01 (sample SAMN15677084, study PRJNA649215) | marine metagenome | biome: marine; feature: Black Sea; material: saline water; isolation source: suspended particulate matter (SPM) from the Black Sea western gyre | collected 2013-06-09/2013-06-10 | depth...
AGACTTCGGAAGTCTGCTTCTTTTCGTTCAGGTATGTTTTCAACTCACTGACCAGCCTCGATTTTCCGATGCCCGCTTCTCCGATGATGGATACCATCTGCCCTTCTCCCGCGAGCAATTTGTCGGCGGCTTCTTTCAAATCAGCAAATTCTCTTTCCCTACCAATCATCCGCGCCCGCAGCCCTTCGATGCCGCGCAGTTTCTCCGGGTGTTCTTTGACGTGCAACGCTTCATAAGCGACGATTCCTTCGCCGATGCCTCTGAGCGATAGTCCTTCAATGCGCTGGAAATCGAACGTTCTGCGGGTAAGTCTATATGTGCCAGCGCCTACTAAAATTTGTCCCGGCTGCGCCGTCTGTTGAAGTCGCGCGGCTAAGTTTATCTCCACGCTATGCGCGATGTATTCCGAATGCAGAGTTGTCGTAATCTCACCAACCGTCATCGTGGCAGTGTTGATGCCGATACTCACTTGCAACTGTTTTTCCAACATTGCGTTGCGCATGTCAAGCGCGGCGAGGATAGCTCGTTCGGCATCGTTTTCGTGTAGTATCGGCGCGCCAAAGAGCGCAAGCAATCCGTCACCGCGAAAGCCGCTGATTTTACCCTCGTATCCCGCCACAATATTTACCAACGTATTGAAACACTCCTCCACAAGCTGGAAGACAGCTTCGGAGGAAAGCTTTGTGGATAACGGCGTAAATCCGCTGATATCGGCGAACAACGCTGTAACCGGGCGATTTTCTCTGCTGTCCGCCTGAATTGCTGCTGTATATTTCTCTTCAAGAGATTGCGGGATGACGCTTTGAAGCCGGGCATGCATATCTTCGAGTTTTGGAGTAGGCGTAGTTTGTTCCACCGAAGGCGTCGCAGCATCTTCGAACATTTTTCCACACCCACCGCAAAACTTTTCATCCGCTTCGTTGTCAAATCCGCAGCCGGGGCATTTCCAGCCGAGTTTCGCTCCGCACTGCCCGCAGAATTTGCGTCCTTCGCGATTTTCTGTTTGACAATTTGGGCATTTCATAAATTCTCTCCAAGGTTAAGTTATCAGATAAACCATGTCGAAGGCAAAAGATGCATAACCATGGGTAGCTGAAGTCCCTGACTTCAGCGGATAGTGAAGTAAGTCAGGGACTTTTGCTAACTCCGGTGCTTCTGATACATTCAATGTTAAAGCCATAGGTAAGGGACAACGGCTAACCACGGCGGTTTCGGCTACTACGCGCGGTTACCGCCGCATCGGTCAGGGACCGATGCTACCCAAGGTTAAGTTATCAGATAAACCATGTAGAAGGCAACAGATGGATAACCATGGGTAGCTGAAGATGGATAAACATGGGTAGCTGAAGTCCCTGACTTCAGCGGATAGTGCCGTAAGTCAGGGATTTTTGCTAACTCCGGTGCTTCTGATACATTCAATGTTAAAGCCATAGGTAAGGGACAACGGCTAACCACGGCGGTTTCGGCTACTACGCGCGGTTACCGCCGCATCGGTCAGGGACCGATGCTACCCAAGGTTAAGCATCCAAGGTTAAGTTATCAGACCAATGTTACCCAAGGTTAAATCATCAACGGCAATTCATCCAATTGGATTAGAGAATGGTCACCGAGTTCATAATTTCTAGCGCTGGAAAATGGATATTCGATGGCCGCTGAGACGAGACCTGCGCTCACTGGATTTTCGTGGATGTACTGCAATTTTTCACGCAATTTGTCCGGCGTGAATATATTGAAATCATAATCGTCCTTTTGAAAAAGGCGATATTCATGGGGTTTATGCCCTTTCCGAAGCCGTGTCTTAATCCTCAATCGCTGCAAGATAGGATGACCTTTGGCTTTCAAATCCGATAGGATTTGTCGTGCGATGTATTTGTTCATGTCTTCTAAAATCTTTGAAATATTCGCTGTTTCACTCGGTTGGATAAGAAGGTGAATATGCTCTGACATAATGACGAAACCATAAAGATTAAATTTGAATTTATCACGATAAAATTTGAGGTTATCAATCACGACGTGACAATAAGCTTCGTCCAACGCGAATACAGGTTGACGATTGTTTACGACAAGAGTGGTAAAATGAATGTGTCCGACATCATGGTATTTGGGTGGCATGGCTGAATCATCCTTTCTTGTGTTTCGTTGTGGGTAGCAAACACCCAAACCGTAGTTACCAGGGTGGCGGAAGTTCCCATGCGCATGCTGGGGGTAGTGGAAGTCCCTTACTTTCGCCGTAGTCAGGGACTATGGCTACCCCGTCTACCCGGGCTGTAGTAGTCAGGGACTACGGTTACCCCGTTTACCCAGGTTGTAGTTGCGGTTTCACAAAGCTTTGGCTACAACCAAAGTAACATCATCACTTTGCACCATTCCATTACAGTGAAGAGAAAGTGTATTTAGAATACAATCCTTGATGTCGTTTGCAGATTTTTCTCTGTTTTCCAATATTACATTTTCCAAACGTTCTTCGTCAAACATCTCTTCATTTGCATCCTCTGCTTCGGTTATTCCATCCGAATAAAGCACAAGCAAATCGCCTTTTTCCCATTTTCTCTCTTCCGTTGTAAACTCGGATTCCTCGAAACCGGGTATTCCCAAAAGCATGTTGTCAGTAGGAGAAAGCTGCTCCAAGCTGTTTTTACTTAGGTTGTAATGATAAGGACAGGGATGACCGGCGTTAGAATAAGTTAATAGATTATTTTTAAGGTCGATAAGAATATAACAGCAAGACATTAGCAGACCGCGTTTCATTGAAATAGAAACGGCACGATTCATAGCTTCCATTACTTTTTCCGGCGAGTAATCGATTCTGGCTTGAGTATGCAGACAACTTTTTGCCATAGCCACAAAAAGTCCGGAATAGAATCCGTGTCCAGTAACATCGCAGATTATGACGCCAAGATTATTATCTTCAAAAAACAGATAATCGTAGTAGTCACCGCCTACATCAGCGGCAGGCTTGCAGTAACCTGAGATTTCTATTGTTTCCGTAGACAAATCTTCTTGTGGTAGCATCGCCATTTGGATCTCATGAGCACGTCTCAGGTCTTGATGCAATCTTTCTTGTTCCCTTGCGGATTCTACTTGAAGAGTAACATCCTGGCGCAGTTTGCCAGTCAGCATTTTGAAAATACCAAAAGCCACTTCCCTGTTTTGCAAAAGAGCTTGTTGGAAATCTTTCCGCCCCCATTTCAACAGCAGCACGTCAGTTTCTGCGACGGCGGAAGTGCTGCGCGGTTCTGCGTCTAACAATGCAAATTCGCCAAAGCATTCCCCTCTACCGCGAGTTAATAATTTAATGCCTTTTTTTTCGAGCCCCACGGTACCGCGCACCACAAGATAAACGGCATCGCCCAAATCCCACTCGCGGAAAATAGTTTTCCCCGCTGTCACTTCAATTTCCTGCATACTATCACTAATCTGCGCTAAGAGAGATTCTGGCGCTTCTGCCAAAAGTTCTGTCATGTTCAAGAATGCTGTCCTATCAAAGAGACTTGATGTCATTACTTTTTTCCTCAGTGTTTTACGAATTTTAACGGAATTAACTTCCATTCCAAAACTTGACAACATTTTGAGAAAATTAAATCAACGCCTTCCCTCCCATCTCCTTCGGCTGAGAAATTCCAAAGCATTTTAGCACAGTCGGCGCTATGTCGAGGATAGTGGGATTTTGATTTCCTATCTGGCTATTTGTGAACAGAATTCCTTCGACGTTTTGTGGGTCTACAAGATGGTCGCCGCTCCACTTCTTCAAATTATCTTCAATGATAGGTGCAGGCGCACCACCGATTGCTGTTTGCCAAGAAAAACGATAGCCAGGTTGGAAACCAACAACAAGGTCTGGTGCTTTATCAGCATACGGACCTTTGTAAAGTTTTTCACCGTCGTAGACTTTTTGGACTACAGATTCACCAGTTGCCGGGTCTTTCAATTTTTCCAATTCTTTCGTGATTTGTCCTTTTATCTTGTTCGCTTCGCGGCCTTTGCGAACTGTTCCTTTCCCTTCTCTGCCAGAAAGATTCAGGTAGATGCTGGAAAATCCCAACGCATAAGCTGTGGTGTTGCCCCAATCAACATTCTGAAACAGTGGGTCGCCTTCTTCATCGCTAGGAGCATGTTTCAGTGTCATCAAACCGTTTTCAACGAACCACGAATTTAGATGCACAACTCGTCTGAAATTTGAAAAGCCGTGGTCTGAGAGAGCAAGTAAAACGGTTTTTTCATCGACATATTCAAGAAGATTTCCCAGAATTCCATCCATGCGTCGATAGTAATCTTCGATAACGTGGTAGTATTTTTGCGCGTAAGTTTCATCGTAAGTGGGATGTTGTGGGTCGCGGGTGTTCCAGAACATATGCTGAACTCTGTCTGTTGTATCAAAAACAAATGCGAATACTCCATCTTTGAAATTTTGAATTTCCGTCCATAGCATCTTTTCACGTTCTTGCATGATTACATCGCAGTTTTCGAGAAAGACATCCGGAGTAAAGATATCATCACCAAGTGCGTTGGTATCTTCGGGATATCCCAAAGTGTGGTATGTGCCAATGCTTTGCTCCAATTGCTGGGCATATTCATCGGGATGACTAATGGGAAAAACAGGAGATTCCGGCGATACTTGAATAGGGGTCATGTACAGTTCGAAATCCGGTTGAAGTTTCGTAAGATAAAATCGACAGATGCCCGATGCGTGTCTGCGCATTCCCAAATCGAAGTTTAAATGAATCCAGTCGCTCCATCCCCCTTCTTGGACTTCATAATCTCGGTCATCAATACTTATGGTTATTTTTGATTTTTCAGGCCTACCCTTGAGCGAAGCGAAGGATTCAACGCGGATAGTAATAGGGATTTCACTTTCTTTTGCACGCCCGATTTTGGCGACAGCCGGTCCTGTAATTTTCGTTTCAGTTTTATTATCGTCAAATCTGATTTTTACAATATCTCCCTTTTTCTGCCCTGACACATCTTTGGTCGTATAGAACGCATATCGACCTAGATTGCCTTTGATGTCTGGAACGCCCAGTCCGGAAAGCATACGTCCAGAGATTTTTTCCGCGGGAAAGGTCACGGGCCAGCGTATCACTGTCGTCGGCACACCATTTTCAGAAGTGACACGCCAGAAAGCATTTCCTTGCCGGGCGTGAAGAAACATCGATTTATGAGAGCCGGTTATGTTTCGAGGATTCATTTTCGTCAAGGACAATTCGGGAAGATAGTTTTGAGGATTCCGAATGATGAAGTCGAAAATGCCGTGATAGCCTGGATTGCTGCCTGTAGCGATTGACGACCAGACTACCGGACTCTGAGATGGATTAGCGGTTGCTAAACGTCTATAACTTCCTGTTTCTCTGAGTTTGGAGAAATTTGGTAATTCCCCGCCATCCATCAATTTCTCAATAATTTTGGGGTCTAAACCGTCGATACCTAAAACGATAACTTTGTTAGATGAGCCGCTTTTGGACGCGCCTGATGACCGTCCAAGAAAACCTGTAAATAGAGATGCGGACAGAATTCCGCTGGCAGTAACCATTTTGATAAACTCCCTCCGTGTTATTTGCATCATTTTTCACCTAACTATCTATCTCATATCAATGGAAACCAATCTTCTCGGTAGAAACTTGGTTTCTTTACGCTTCCATTTCTAAGAGTTGTAAAACAAAAACTTCAAACCGTTCGAATAACGGGACATCATCATACATATAACGGTAAAGTAACTCGCTGAGAACCAGCGAAGGCGCCAGTTCGAAGCTGCGAAGCACATATCTATATCCCAGTAGAGATGTACAAGTCGATTCCGCAATGCAACCATCTGTGACATCCGATTGGCATAGTCTTGATCGAAATATCCAGACTCCGCCAAAGTTGGAAATACTTTCCTTTGCTCATCAGGTTGTTGAAGTCTCGCTACAGCTATTAAATGATTGCCAATATCACAACAGCATTCTGTAGCGGCTTGAAATGCTCGTTCAGCAGCTAATTGTGCCGTTCTATCTTCTTTGAATTCTTCCAGATTGAGCCTTCGCAACTTCTTTAATTCGTCGATGTACATCCTTAACTTTTGCAAACGTGTCGTGATACTCTTTGCGTTGAGCCTCACTGAATTCCTCCTTAACTCTCTTGATGAATACACGCCTATATTCCTCATCATATCGCCTAAAATCTTCGTATTTCCGCAAAATATACGATTCATAATCCGCGCGAACGCTATCATCTTTGCTATAAATGAGCCTACCTGTGGTTACGACCTCGAACTGAATCCGCAATGGCGCGAGATTCAAAACTACCACATCCAATCGTTCTGATGAGATATAATTGGCTAAGTCCAAAAAAATTTTGTCATTAGCATCGTAGAGCTTCTCTTTGGTAAAAGCAATTGGCAAAAGCACTCCAAAGTCGATGTCGCTTAACGGACCGGCTGTCCCTTGCGCAACTGAACCAAATAGATAAACTGCAATCAGATTGTGTTTATCCAAACATTTTTCTGGGATTTTATCAATGATTTCTTGAAATTGTTGTTGCATGGCTTGAGTCATTTTGCAGTTTGTTTTGCGGTTCAGCGAAAAGCACGGACATCATGGAATCGTTCTCATGGATGGTCATGACTGGCGCCTGTGGGTAGCCGGTTTCTACTATAGTTATTTATTCTGGCCGGCCGGATGTTGAGAGAAGTGGGAACTTATTAAAACCAGGTCGCTTATGTCTACAGTTCTATCTTCATTGACATCAGGGTTGGGTGAGATGGGCTCTGCGATAGTTTCACCGAAATGCCGCCCTACCAGTACCAGATCGCTTATATCAACCTGCCCATCACCATTGACATCCCAACTCGGAAATTCATCGCGAACATCAGTGACAATAACATCTATTGTTGCGTTACCTGTGTCTATATTCTCGTCAGTGAGGATGTAAGTTCTACTACCATGCTTATTGCCATCTGTATCAGTAATGACAATTTCGATTTCATCACCGGTTGCGGCTACAATACCTCCTCCCAAATCTATAAATGTCACACTATATCTGCCATCTCCAGCTTCTCCAGTTATGCTGGATTGGTTGAGGTTTTGCGTCTTATTCGTAACATCGACATTCCAGCCATTTGGCACTAATGTGGCACCGTCATCAGAAAAAACAGAACCATCAATTACCATTAATAATGTTTCCTTCGCACCAGCCACAAGGAAGCACGCCAAGAATAATATACTTAAAAAGGCTATGCTTTTGAATTTCATTTATTGCCTCTTGGAAATTTAGTTGATGACATCATTATACCATAAAAATCATTTCGTGCCAAACGAAAACGTGATTCTACAACGCTTCTGCGAGCACTTCCACAAGATGTTTAGCCTGTTTACCCGTACCGTCTGCAATCTGCTGACGGCAGGAGGTGCCAGAAGCTACAACTTCAAATTCGCCCGTTTGCGAATTTATGGCTTTAAAAAGCTGCATTTCTCCTATGCCTATTGAGATGTCGTAGTGTTCTTTCTCATAACCGAACGCGCCAGCCATACCACAGCAACCGGAATCGATTTCTTCAACTTCGTAACCCGGCGGCAATTTTAGCAGTTGTATTGCTGGAGCAGTGCCAACTAACGCCTTCTGGTAACAATGTCCGTGGAGTAAAATTTTCTTTTGGTTGCCATTGAAATCCAGATTTAATTCGCCGTTTTCATGAAGCATAAACAGAAATTCTTCAATCGTGTAGGTATTCTTAGCTACTAATTCCGCCCGCTCATCGTCGATTAGATCAGGGTAATCATCACGAATCGTCAGTATACAACTCGGCTCGCAGCCAACTATCGAATACCCTTGTTCGGCGTATACCGCTAAATGTTCGACATTATATCGGGCGTTCTCGATCGCTTTTTCCAGCATGCCTTTGGAAATCATCGGCTTTCCGCAGCATTTCTTATCAGGCAAGATGATTTCATATCCTGCGGCTTCCAGAATTTTGACGGTTGCTATGCCTATCTGTGAGTCGTTGTAGTTCAGGTATGTGTCATGGAAAAACACAACTTTCTTCGGAAGTTCGGCAGGAGCCTCACCCTCCCTTGTTTCTCGCTTTTTAAACCAGGTCTCGAATGTCTGTGAGGCGAATTTGGGAAATTGGCGGCGCTTGTCGATACCCACGAATAGGTCAAATGCCCACTTGACGATTTGCCGGCGCATCATCCAGTTGGACAGCGGCGCAAATGCACATCCTAGCTTATTTAGGGTTTCAATGTTGCCGAATAGCCAATTTCTCAATGGCAGACCATTTTCTTTGTAGTAATGCGCTAAAAACTCATATTTAATCTTTGACATATCGACATTGGAGGGGCATTCGGATTTGCAACTTTTGCATCCTAAGCAAAGGTCTAAAACTTCATACAGGCGTTCGCCCGTCAATTCCTCCTTGGGCAAATGACCGCAGAGCGCGGCTCGCAAGGCGTTAGCTCGTCCTCGGGTGGAATGTTCCTCCTCGCGGGTATACATGAAGGAGGGACACATCGTGCCTTCCAACGTTTTACGACAAACTCCGATGCCGCTACACATTTCAATCGCACCGGCAAATCCACCATCTGCGGAGAAATCGAAGTATGTCTGATACGGAACGGTTTGATAATCCGCGCCATATCGGAGATTTTCATCCATCGGTAGCGCATTGACGATTTTTCCCGGATTCATGATACCCTTTGGGTCGAATGCCAGTTTGACTTCCTGAAAGGCTTTGTAGAGTTTTGCGCCAAATGCTTTTTCAACCCAACAACTTCTTGCGAGTCCATCGCCGTGTTCAGCGCTTATCGCCCCGCCAAATTCTAAAACTAAGTCGGCAATTTTCTCAGAGATAGAACGCATCTTTTCAACTCCAGAGTCCTGCTTCAGATTCAAGATGGGGCGAATGTGCAAACATCCCACGCTGGCATGAGCATAATATGCCGCAGTCGTATCATGGTCATCTATAATCTGTTTGAATCGGCGAATGTACTCCGGCAACTTTTCCGGTGAGACAGCGGTATCCTCAACAAATCCCGTCGGTTTAGCATCGCCTTTCATTCCCATCAATAACGCCAAACCCGCTTTGCGAACCCGCCAGACTTTCGTTATCTCTTCTTCGGATAACGCCTGAACAAAAGCATAGCCGTATCCTTTTGCCTTGAACCGTTTTTCAAGATTGTCAATTTTTTCACCAAGTTCTTCCTGCGAATTTCCGTAAAACTCAACAATCAAAATAGCTTGTGGGTCGCCTTGAATAAATGTTCTGAGACGGGAATATTGAATCGATTCTTTGGTCAAGTCTAAAACGGTCTTATCGACCACTTCAACAGCGGATGGAGCACACTGTAACGCTTCATTAGTCGCTTCCATCGATTGGATAAAATCATCAAAATGAATAACATCAATCGCTTTCATCTTCGGCATCGGCGCGATTTTTACTTTCGCTTCTAAAACAGTCGCAAGCGTGCCCTCAGAACCGACAATTAGTTTTGCAAGATTGAATGGTGGGTCATCGGAATTCGGAATTCTTTCGTTCTCCCTTGTTACGATAAACTCGTCCAGATTATATCCAGCCACTCGGCGCATTATCTTTGGATATCTCTGTAGAACGTCCTCCCTGTTTTCATCGACAATTCTTTTAATCTTCCGATATATCTGACTTTCCAGTTCGGCAGGAGCCTCACTCTCCCCGGCAGAAGCTTCGCTCTCCCATTGCATCCTGGCGGTTAAGCCCTCATTGCTCAATGATTTGAAAACTGCTTCCTCGCCATTACTGAGCGCCACAGTCACTTCAAGCACATTATCCACCGTTTTGCCGTAGACAATGGAACGCGCTCCAGAGGAATTGTTGCCTATCATCCCACCGATGGAGGCACGGTTGCTCGTCGCCACATCCGGCCCGAATAAAAATCCGTAGCTTTTCAAGTATGCGTTCAACTCATCTAAAACGACTCCTGGTTGAACGCGCACCCACTGTTCTTCTGTATTGATTTCAAGAATCTGATTCATATACTTCGTCATATCCATCATAACCGCTTTTCCCACTGCTCCGCCAGTTAAGCCAGTGCCTGCGCCGCGTGGCAACAGCGGAACACCGAGTTCATCAGCAATTTTTATCGTCGCAATCACATCTTCTTTGTGTTTTGGAATGACGACACCAATCGGTTCAATCTGATAGATGCTTGCATCAGTGCTGTATAAAATTCTGGAATATTCGTCAAATCTGACTTCGCCTTCTATTTGTCTTTCTAATTCGTTTACCAAATCATTCACGTATTGTGTCCTCCTGAAAGAATTATCTTTCCACAGAATACTTTATCTGAGATATTGCAACGTAAAACGTAAAATATGAAAAGCGAAATAATTACGTTTTACGTTTCACGTTTTATGCTTTACAAAAGAATAGGCTAAAAAAGATTAATCAAAGAACGCATCGCGCAGGTGCGGCAGGACTTACAAAAACCGCTCTGGATTAGTAGCAATATATGCCTCCAACTTTTTCCGTAATTCTCCGGAAATATTAGGTTGTTCGGCGGCGATATTTGAAATTTCACAAGGGTCAGCCAAGAGGTCATATAATTCTTCTTTGGGCAGATTGTTGAAGAAGTCGATTTTATCAGTAAATGGACGATTTCTATCGCCTCGCCATGGTGGGGCGCAGAGACTTGCAATGTCACGAGGTATATGTTCTGGCTCTAAAACTGCTGTGCCGCGGATGAAATATTTATATTGCTGCGTTCTAATGCCGACTTCGGCTGAACGCCACTTGCCATGCTGTTTGATGACGCCGCCATGAAGGAAAACGTATTCGTGAACCTGCTCAATTTCGCTGGTCATTAATGGCATCAGGCTTACGCCCTCCACACTTGCTGGACAATCTAATCCCGCAATGTCTAACAACGTCGGCATCAAATCAATATGTCCAACCAGCGTTTCGATCTTTTTGCCGGTGGGCAATTGTGACTCCTTCGCCGGCTTGATAATCAACGGAACATGAACAGTATGTTCGTAGACTTCGCGATGTTCAAACGGCGCGTTGTGTTCTTCCATATCCTCGCCATGGTCGGAAGTTACCACAATGCACGTATCATCATAAATATCCAATTTCTTCAGCGTGTCGATTACTTTGCCAATTTCCGCATCACAATATGTAATCTCCCCGTCGTATTGCGCAAGCCGCCTGCGTTGTGATTCGCTTAGTCGGTCATCCCAGCCCCATCGCGGCAGAAAGGCGCGACCATCGGGCGCTTTTATCCAAGCAGGCGCGGGACCATCAACATGAAGACTCATGTACGGCTCCGGTTCGTTGTATGGTTGATGGACATCCCAGTAATGCACAAACAGAAAGAAATCTTCCTGACCATATAGTTGCAGCCAGGGAATGAGACGAACATTAATTTCCTCCGCGAGGACGGCCGCGGCGAATTTGTTTTTCTTACTGATAGTGTTGACATAGAAATCGTAACCGCGCGCAAACCATTTTGGCACACAACCAAATTGCATCAAGTTATCAAACGCCGCCGTCAACCAATCCGCCTGACGAAATTGTTGTGCCAAAAGCGGTGTTTCATCGTCGATAACCTGGCCGGGTTCATTCGGATGAGCGTAAAGTGTGCTGACTATATCATGCGTCAACGGATTTTGTCCTGTCATGATAGTCGTGAATGTCGGCATGGTATGGGCTGTTTGGTTGATGCATGTCTGAAACAAAATGCCTTCGCTCGCCAGCATATCCAGATTTGGACTTGTCCCGCGAACATAGCCGTAGCAACTCAGATGGTCCGCGCGTAAAGTGTCTATTGCAATAAGTAGAATTTTCATGTTATTCTCCATTAAAGATTTTATTATTCACGGCATAGAATATATTTCACCGCGGCCCAGAGCGAAAAAGCCTCATAGTTTAGCGAAAGTATTATTCAAAGCAAGCAAGAGATTATCAAGATAGCTTTCTGGTAGTGCACCAATTTTATGGATAAGCCGTCTCTTGTCTACTGATTTAATGTGTTCGGCAACGGCTTTAGAATCTTGGTCGAGATTGGCTATTCCTTTTGGAATAAAGAGGTGACTTGGAGAGAGATGTTGTACATTGCTAGTCAATGGCACGACTACAACAATCTGACGGTATCGGTTAATCATATTGTTTGATACAATCACACAGGGTCGAGTTTTTTTAATTTCCGCACCAATAGTTGGATCAAGATTCACAAGGAATACCTCACCTTGTTCCATCTTCCCCCTCCTTTAGATATTTAATAGAATCATCAAGCGGGGATAACTCTGCAATCAACTGTTTTTCTTCTTCCACATCATCATTGGATAGGCTATAGAAATACCTGAGATATGCTTTTCTCAGTTGCTCTTTTGAAGTCTCAGGTTCCTCAGAAAACACTGTTACAACAACTTCCGCTTTCCCATCAATATTGATAGGGGAAAGTAACCTGATTTCGCCATTTTCGTAAATGCCCTTTACCGTTATCATCTTATCACACCTCCAAATTATTTTCACAACCTGAAATTTATAGTCTGACACAAAATGCTTCTCAAAATGAACCAACCATAACTTTCACGTTTCACGCATCACGTTTCATATATCTCACCGCTATCCGATACGCCGTGTTGAGTTGCTGCATTTCCTCACTGCTACCGCCTTTGTCAGGATGATAGATGCGCGCAAGTTCTCGATAGCGGCTTTTCAATTCATAAAGTTCCACAGGATAGGACTTAGCGGCTTTTCAATTCATAAAGTTCCACAGGATAGGACAGTCCTAAATATTCAAAAGAATCGCGTACCATCCCTGGCGGCGGTGTTATCACTCGCGCTCATTCATGTTTCTTCTTGGGAGTTAGAACTTCCTGGCGTATTGCATCCAGGTAAGTTTCCAGAGCTTTAGAGGACATCAAACGGATTTTATCTACATCGAAGAATAATTCTCCCATACACCTCGCCGCAATTTCATCGGCTACGCTTGAATCCGAGGATTCAACCTCCTCTTTCTTTGTGGCAAGCGAAGATAGTTCAGCCAAAAACTGCGCTATCCGCTCTTTCCGCTTTTGAGGAATGACTTTGTCATAATATTCTCTGACTTTCGATAAATATACGTGCCACTTGGGGTTAATGATACCG
>JACKQG010005991.1_pt1 | contig 13096 bp, 13 predicted proteins | sample 8237621 | NCBI WGS metagenome assembly JACKQG01 (sample SAMN15677084, study PRJNA649215) | marine metagenome | biome: marine; feature: Black Sea; material: saline water; isolation source: suspended particulate matter (SPM) from the Black Sea western gyre | collected 2013-06-09/2013-06-10 | depth...
TTGATCCTTATAAGATTAATAAGAACGATTTATCAATAAAAACTATTGAGGTGAGCAAGATTGTTTTAATGGCTAAAGAGCTTTTGAAACTTGCTTGATTGAATCGAAAATAAACTTCGCTTTAGAATTTATTTCATCAATATCATGGCCACTTTTAACCAAAACTGTATTTGAAATTTCTGCTGAATTTGCAGCTTGAATATCAGCCTCTTTGTCACCTATCATCCAGGAGGCTTCCATATTAATATGGTATTTGGTATTGGCCTGATTAAACATTCCGGGTTTTGGCTTTCTACAGTCGCAGTCTGATTCCGGGCCATGAGGACAGTAGAAAACATCAAGAATACTCACCCCATGATCCTTAAATTGGTCCAACATCCAATCAGTTACAGTGTGAAAATCTTTCTCACTATAGTAGCCACGCTCAATTCCAGATTGATTGGTAACTATAATAATCTTATAGTTAGATGATTGAAAGTCTAAACAAGCATCAAAAACACCGTCGATAAACTCAAAGTCTTCTATCTTGTGTAAATAACCAACCTCTTTGTTAATGACGCCGTCACGATCCAGAAAAACTACTTTCATTTGCACTCTAACCCTTGGGCTTTAATATTTCTTCTGGTTTTTTGTGTGTCCATTTTCCTCTAGGCTTGTCAATATATTGAAAATGCTCATTAGTAAAACTTCCTTGAACACAAACGTGTCGATAGGACTGGTCGTTGACTGGGTGATTATGTAGTGCAATTGCATCACTAAAAGGCACAGGCCCAGTCAATGAAAACACACCAATAACTTTATCACTATTAATATTGTCTAAAATGATTTCAATGGCTTGCGACAAAATAGGATGATTTTTTTCTGTAGCAATAAAATAGTTGGTATGGTCATTATCGGTGCCTTTTAAAATAAAAAGCTCCTTATCCTGACTTTTAATAACACTAGATAATGGAAAAATTAAATGTGCATCTATATCCATGTAAATGCCACCATAATGTTTTAATGTTAGTAGGCGCCAAAGGTCTGCTTGTGCCGCACCATCATTTAAACGCTCGTAAGCTTGAATTGTGTTGGCATCAGTAGTTTCTTTAATAAAAGTAAGTCGATCTTCGGTGCTAACATAGTGATAATCATAGCTAAGACTCATTAATCGGTTAAACAGGTAGTTTAAATAAATAGGAAGGCTGACTTTATTTGAATAGTTGGTTTGCCAAATATTTTTTTGAATTTTTTGATTTTTTCCCTTAAAAAGTGCTTTACTATATACAGGGATAGTAAAGCGCTTGTTAGGTAGAAGAAAATGGAATGGATAGCTTATAAATACTTTGCTAATATTGCCAATTAGTTTTGAAATTCTATTGCATAAAAGAAGTATAAAAGACATTAGATTTTTTATAATTGAATTACAATAAGTTTACATTAAAATATAAATTTTATCGTTATTAATACAGTGATCAAACAACAGCTAACCAGTAAAAAATACAAGCCTTTTGCTGAAGAAATTGAAAAGTATTTCTCTCAAAGTGGTGTTGTTTTGCAGGATGATCGAAATACGATTAAAGAAGTTGAATTTAACAATGAAGTCTTTGTGGTTAAGTCGTATAAAGTGCCAAGTGCCATCAATAGCTTTATCTATACCTATATAAAAAAATCTAAAGCGTGGCGCGCCTATGAATATGGGTTGAAAATTTCAAACTTCACCCCTAAAGTGATTGCTAGAATTGAATCTTTTCAGCCATTGCTTGGAAAAAGCTACTTAGTTTGTGAAAAATTTGACTCTGATTTTAATATGCAGGCACCTTTGTTTGAAGATCATCCAGATAAAAATGAAATTCTTAAGCAGTTTGCAAAGTTCGTATTTAAATTACACAATAATAATATTATTCACCATGATCTGTCACCAGGCAATGTGCTAATTAAAAAAAATAAACAAGGCTATCAATTTCAGATTATTGACATTAATAGAATGATCTTTAAAGTTCCAAAAGTTAAAGAGCGTGCACAAAATTTTAGCAAGCTTTGGGCGAGCGATGAAGATTTAACAACTATATTAAAGGCTTATGCAGAAACTGCTAATTTAGACTTTAATTTTGTAAGCATGGGGCTAGCATATAATCAAAGAAATAAAGATAGAAAGAATAGAAAACTTAAAATTAAAAAGGCGCTAGGCTTATGTTAGATAATATTTCTGTTGTTATTATTGTTAAAGATGGTGGCAAGACTATTAAAGCCACTTTGAGCGCCTTAAGTCAATTTTCTGATGTTGTAGTGTACGACAACGGTTCAACAGATAACACCATTGAAATTGCAAAGAAATTCCAAAACGTTAATCTTGTTCAAGGTGATTTTACAGGCTTTGGCCCTACCAAAAACAAAGCGACAACTTATGCGAAAAATGACTGGATATTAATTTTAGACAGCGATGAGGTGGCAGACGATAATTTTGTCAATTATCTCAAGTCTCAACATTTGAATGATCAAAGTGTTTATATGGTTAATATGGTTTCTTACTATAAGGACATAAAAATCAAATATTCAGGTTGGAATAACGAAAAGCACGTACGTCTCTACAATAGGGAGTTTACCCAATATAATAATAATTATGTGCACGAAGATATTGAGATAGATGGCTTTGAAGTTGTATTGTTACAAGGAAATATTAAGCACTATAGTTACCACGATATTCACGACTTTATTGTTAAGTTAGATCGCTACTCAACCCTATTTGCACAACAAAATCCAAATAAGTACTCTAGCCCAACAAAAGCAATACTTAATGCAGGTTTTTCTTTTTTTAAAACTTATATATTAAAACGAGGATTTTTAGACGGTTATGTCGGTCTTGTTATTGCGTTCTCTCACATGGCCACTAATTTTTATAAGTACATTAAGCTTTATGAGCAAAATCAAAAAAAGTGAATATTCTTATTACTCGCCATGACAAAATTGGTGATTTTATCACTTCACTACCTTTGTTTTATGTGGTTAAAAAATCCAATCCACATGCAAAAATTTACGCCCTAGTTTCAAAAGTCAATTTAGAATTGGCTCAACAGACTGATTTTATTGACGAAGTTATTTTGTATGATAAGAATCATTTTTGGCTAACTTTAAAAAACATTAGAGTGGCTAATATTGGGATTAGTATCAGCGCATTTATAGATACTAAAATAGGCTGGATGTTGTTTCTTAGTGGCATTAAAACCCGTATTGCACCTGCAACAAAACTAGCACAATTATTTTTTAACAAAACCTTAAAACAAAGACGCAGTCTTGTTGAAAAAACAGAAGTTGAATACAATTTGGATATGGCGAAATTGTTAGATGACAATATCAATCTAACCTATCAAGTGCCTTTGCTTAAATTGGACGATAATCATAAATTTAGAGATAACAATCGATTAGCTGACCAAAAAATTGTACTTTTCCACCCTGGTTATGGCGGCAGTAGTGATGGTAATTTAGTATTGGAAGATTATCTAAAACTTGCTAAAGTTGTTAGAAATCTTCCTAACGTCCAAGTTGTTTGGGTGTTTGGACCGGACGACTTAGATACAAAAGATAAGATTAAAGCATTAATCCCAGACATAGATATTATTTATCAGCCGCCAACCTTATTAGATTATTGCTTTTTGATCGGAGATAGTGAGTTGCTTATTAGCACCTCAACTGGCCCCATGCATTTAGCAGGTGCGCTCAATATTAAAACAGTTAGTTTTTTTGGTAACAATTTATTTGCCAGCTCTAAGCGCTGGGCCACGGTGAGTGAGGCTAATAAACAGATAAATATTGAGATCGATAAGAATTACCCACAAGAGCTCTTGGAAAAGATAATCAATTTAGTTACTCAAAAGCTTAATTAGCGCTATTCTATTATTTTGAGGTGATATTGTTCGTCTAATTCATAATCCTTATACACAAACGAGCTAATAAATATAAAGAGTAATCCGGTCATATGCACCATTAAATAGGAGTCACTTAGCATAATTAAAAGATATAAGAGCGGTAGAGCAATGCCTATTTTTCTAACAAATTCTTCATTGGAGTTTGCTGCAATTTTTATTTGAGAATAAAACATATAAAGCATAGCCACAAGACCAAGCAATCCAAACTGAACTAGAATTAATACATACATGTTATGAGGATTGTGAATCACAAGTTTGTCCTCAAGTTTTAGTTTGTTCTGAATGCTGGCTTTAATAAACTCATTTTTATAGTCACCTGTGCCAACGCCAATGATTGGGTTTTCTTTAATAATACTCCAGGAATTAATGGCAGAAGAAATTCTCATGCCTGTTGATGAGTGTGTGTGATTTTTATAATCTGATAGCTCTGTCACAGCTGAATCAACTCTATCGCTAAAAATTTTACTGTTTAAATAGAATGTTGAGCTAGTAATTACAAGAACAAGAAGAGAAATCAAAGATGCTTTAAATGCGTTTTTTGGAAAATATTGAAAAATTAAAACCACCAGCATTGCAAAGTACATTACTTGGCCTGCTCTACCGCCAGTAATGAACATATTGATACTCATGGTGATAATAAAGAAACCATAAATAAACTTCTTGAGTTTACTTATGGAGTGATCGAAAAGTACGTAATATGATAAGAAGTATATGGCAATAGCCAAAAATGGATTATAAGTAATATGGCTCATTAGTGGAATGGGGTCAATTAATGTGGCGCCACCGTATAGTGGTAACAATTCGAAGAATATTCCATATGACCATATTTCAGATAAAGACATAGATGCTAGAAATGCCAGAATGTAGTATTTAACATGTTCTCGTTTAACAAATAGCATAAAAATAGGAATGAATAAAAATTTTAGTTGTTTTTTGAGTGTCCATAAACCAGACTCGATATCAGCTGTCCAAAGTAGAGCGATTACATGCACTAGAAGATATAAAAATACGGCAATAATTAGTTTGTTATTTTTTAATCGATGAAAATCAGACTTAAAGTCAGCCTTTACAATCCACAGTAAAAATATTAGCACTGCAAAAAAATTTCCGCCAAATACAGTAAGTGGCAAAAAAAAGGCTGTAAGCATTAACAAATAGGAGTTGATATTGTCAATTGAATTTCTAATTTTTTGCATGACCCACAAAATAAATCTAAAAGAATGTAGTTTAATATAGTATCCTATTTTTATTTGGAAAATGTAAATGAGATTATTGAGAAAATTAAAGTGGCTATTTGGCACCTATTTAATGCCTAGGCATATTGCAACTGTTAGGACAAAAAATGGAATTTTAAGTTTTGATAGTAAAGACCGAACACTTGGTCGTGCGCTTAATGTGGATAGAGAATTTGAAAGTCAAATGATGAAAAGGACTGTCAATTTGTTAGTAAAGAGTGGCGATATTAAGCAGGTTAAAAATAGAGTGGTTATGGATGTGGGGGGGTATGTTGGCATGAGTAGTATCGGCTTTCTTAACTTTGATTTATTTGACAAGGCAATAATTTTTGAACCTAATCCTAATAGCTTTTCCTTAATTAATAAGAATATTAAGCAGAATAATTTTTCAAGTCAAATCACCGCTTTTAATGTTGCCTTATCAAATCAAAACTCAGAGTTAACAATGGAATTAAGCCATAAAAATTTTGGCGATCACAGAATTAGACAGCCGGGTGAGATAAAAAAGGGACACTATCAAGAGGAGAATAGGAAAACTATTAATGTTAGATCAGTGGCTTTTGACGAATTTATTAAGGAGCATGATCAAATAGATTTTAAAAATATATCCATGGTTTGGATGGATGTACAAGGACATGAAGGCAAGTTTTTACAGGGTGCCTGTGGCTTTTTATCTAGTCAAAAAATTCCAGTAGTTATGGAATTTTGGCCATATGGAATTTTGCGCTCTGGTACGACTAAAAATGAATTTTTAGCGAGTCTTAATAAATTATTCACTCATTTTTATATAGTTGATAGCGAATTTACAGAATTACAGGATATTTCAAATGTAGAAGGTTTGTTTGATGAGAGTGTTAAAACAGCTTCCGGGGGTTATAATTTAGCTTTCGTTAATAAACACTAAAGCCATTGCAATTAAATTTCAGATCAAAAGCGGCTTTTGCTTCTAAAAAAGCATTTACTTATTTGGCAGATAAACACCCAAACGATATTAGTAAAATTATTGTTATTCGCCATGCTGCCATTGGTGATTTTATGAATATACGCCCATTTTTGCTAGGCTTAAAGTCGTTTTTTCCTAATGCTAAAATCACCTTGAGTACGATAAATACCTATGCATATGGAACGCCTGATGATTTAATAGACGATGTTCATATTATTGATAGAACTGTTAATGGAAAAAAAACCAGCGCTTTTCAGCGCTTAAAGCAGATTAGACAATTGCCTAAAGCGAACCTGTTGTTTGACTTAACAGATAGCTCGCTGTCTTTGCTAACTTCAATTTTCTCCAAGCCAAAATTAAAAATTGGCTATTCATATCGTCCGTCTAGACGCTTCTTTTATGATATCTCAACCCTTAGAAGTGATTTTGTCCTAGAAGCCGACTCAGTTCTGCACATGCTTTATATGCTTGGGTATTCCCGCCATGGTGATTTGGAATATGGTTATGACAAGCTTTACCCTAAAAAACCTGCAAAACAAATCGTGTATTTTGCTGGCGCCTCTATGAAGAATAAGTGCTGGAGTGAAGATAAATTTACCGCTCTTATTAATCGATTGTCGGATCAATATCCCGATTATCAGCATGTCATATTACAAGGTATTCGTCAAGATGAGAAGTTTTTAGAAATATACAACCCTATTTCAAATAAGAAAAATGTAGCCCTAAAAGAGACTATGAGCCTTGAAGAGGTTATGCAGTTTTTATCCAACAGTCATTTACTAATCTCTAATGATACCGGTATTAGGAATATGGCTATTGCAACACAAACGCCAACCATTGGTATATTTTTTGATATTGCACCCTTTAAATATTGGCCTAATGAAAAAAAGCACGACTGCGTCTTTAATGAAAACTACCAGCAGCCAGCAGTCAATGATGTTTTTAGAAGCGCTATTAATATGATGGAATATTTACAGTGAGAATATTGCACCTACTTTCCCAAACACATCTTACGGGCGCAGAAATGTATGCAGTAGATTTATGTAAATATCAAATGAATGAAGGGCATGAGTGTTTTATTATCTCAGACACATTGTCAGTTAAATCTGATGCAAAGTACCTCCCGATGTCTATACACAACCGAAAGCATATTAACCGTATTCGTAATATATTAGCGCTGATAAAGTTTTGCAAAGCTCAGCGCATTGATCTAATTCATGCACATTCACGAGCCGGTAGTTGGCTAGTCAATGTTGTACGATTTTTTGTGAATATTGCTTATGTTTCAACCATTCATGGGCGTCAAAGTGTGCATTTTTCTAGCAAACGTAAAAATGTTTATGGCAAGCGTATTATTGCAGTGTGTGAGCATTTACAAAAGCATATTAAAAGCGAATTAAATATTGACGAGAATGTGTATTTGATAAGGAATATTATTGATGAACATTAGTATTATTGGACGATTGACTGGCCCAAAAGGTGATATTGCTTATCAGATTTTGTCAAAAATTGCGCCTCAGTTTCCAGCGGTAAAGTTCAATATTGCCGGAGGCCCAGTAACATCAAGATTTAAAGAGTTGGCCTCTGATAATCTTGAGTTTTATGGATTTGTTGATAATGTTTCTAAGGTAATTAAAAAATCAGATTTGGTTATTGGTGCTGGGCGTGTGGCAGTTGAGGCATTGCAATTAAATACACCTATATTGGCAATTGGTGAAAAGCAATACATGGGCATTTTAGATAAAACCAATATTACTCAAGCACAGATTAGCAACTTTGGTGATTGTGAATTAGATGAGTATCATGATTTTGACCAAATCAGCAAAGATTTGAAAAACTTTATTAGATCTAATTATCAGCAGGATGATTTATCAGAGGTGGTCAGGCAATATTCACCCGAAGTGGTGTTGCCAAAAATCAATCAAGTGTATTCACATGCACTAACAGATGTGACACTTTTCAAGAAAAAAGAAGCTGCAGTGCTTATGTATCATCGAGTGGTGAATGAGCCATTGACTGACTCTAAGTTTAATGTGTATATCACTAAAGACAAGTTAGATTGGCAGCTTGGCAGCTTGAAAAAACGAGGCTTTGATTTTATTACTTTTAAAGATCTTTTCAACGGCACCAAGGTTAAAAAGCCAATTATTCTTACCTTTGATGATGGTTACGAAGATAACTATCTTAATTTACTACCTTTATTGAAAAAACACCAAGCAAAAGCGGTTGTTTATTGTTTGGGCGACCGCACAATTCAAAGCAACACTTGGGATGAAAAATTAGGCGAGTCACGTGCTAATTTAATGAGTGATAGTCAAATTAAAGAATGCCATGCTTCTGGTCTAGTAGAAATCGCATCGCATGGTTTAAAGCACCAACATTTGCCTGATTTGGATGATACAGAAGCTTGCGAAGAATTTGAGTTGTCAAAGTCAAATCTAGAAGGTTTGATTGATGATAGGGTGATTTCTTTTGCTTACCCTTATGGTGATTACGGAAATAGAGAAGAAGCTTTGGCCTATGAAGCTGGATACGATTTCGCCATTGGCACTGTTAATGGTCCACTCAAATTAACAGATAATTATTATGCGATTCGTCGCATACAAATTTTCCCAAATGAAGACAAGTTAGGCTTTTGGAAAAAAACAAGTGGTTTTTATTTGCGACTTTGTAAGTTTAAAGGTAAGGACTTTTAACTTTATAGCAATTTTCCATCAAAGTATTTTTTACTATGTATGGATCTTTTGATGTTTGAAATTAATCCAAATTTAACTAAATTCTCTTTTATAAAGACAGTATCAGTATCATCCACAAACCAAATTTTATAATTATTATCTTCTAACCATTGAGTTATTTCTTTAATTTTTGGGTTGATATAATCTCTAGATTGGGTCTCTATACAGAGGACTTTTGGCCTGCTAATCATATTATTGATCACATCCCATTCTCCGCCCTCAATATCAATACTTAAAATATCAATATTTCCCTTGTCAAAGGTGGAAAATATTTCTGATTGAACCTCTATAAAACTTAAGCTATCTTTTGATTTTCCATCATGCATAACTGCTGGGCTAAAATCAATTGTCTCACAAAAAGAAGATGCGCCAGCATTATAGAGTTTAATAGTGCCTCTGAATGATGATAAGGCAACAGAGTGAACTTTAATATTGTACTTTTTATGAAATCTGTCGAATATTTCTTTTGCTGTTTCGGGGTTCGCCTCAAAAAGAGTGCAGGGTACACCTTCTTTTATAAAGCCAAGAGTATTTGCGGTTTCTGGCTTAAAGACACCAACCTCAGTAACATGCTCATACCGTATGTTGGTTTTTTTATCATTTTGTATAGCATTGTCATATCAATGTATCATACAGTGAAATAATTTTTTCATTTTCCAATATGAACTTTCCAGAAAATTGGGATAAATATTCCGATCAGCCTCGTATTATTACTGATAAAAAATTTAAGAAATTACAGAAGAAAAAATTCTTACTAGAATATTTGAAAATGATTTTTGTATTTGTGACTGTTTTTCCTATTTCCTTTGTATGGCAATTTTTTATGCGTTACTCCAAAGTTCAGATGCAACTGGGTATTGGTGTTAATCTGGATAAGGGTGATATTCAATATGACTTAGTTCAGGAGTTGGGCGTCAAGGAATTATTGATACGAATGCCCCTTTGGGACATGGCTAGAGTTGATGAATATGTTGATTTTGCCAAAGGCTTTGGTGGTGATAAAAATATAATGATCAACATTTTGCAAGATAGAGAGCATGTAGAGAATTTAGAGTTGTTGCGCACTGATATTAAAATTATTTTTGAAAAATTTCAATCAATCTCATCTGAGTATCAAATTGGCAGTACAACCAATCGAACCAAGTGGGGATTTTTTGCGGTTAGTGAATACTTGAGTTTTTACCAAGTGGCTCAACAAGTCAGAGATCGACATTTTTCGGCACTAAAATTAATCGGTCCAAGTGTGATTGATTTTGAATACTACTATACCGCCTCGAGCTTGTTTAACTTTAAAAACATTAAATTTGATAAGCTGTCTTCTTTATTGTATGTTGATAGACGAGGTGCGCCTGATAAGCGTCAATATGGTTTTAATTTTAAAAATAAAATTAATTTATTGGCGTCAATGGTTCATTTGTCTGATAAAGTTAACAATGAAATTTATATTACCGAAGCCAATTGGCCGCTTGAAAATACAGCGCCTTATGCGCCAACCAGTGAAAAAGAATGTGTAAATGAGGCTAGCTATTCACAACATATGCAAGATTATATTAAGATTGCAAAAGATACTAATAAAGTAAGCAAGTTATATTGGCATCAGCTTGTGGCGCCAGGGTATGGTTTGGTTGACAATCGAGATAATGTCGTTAGAAAAACACCAGCTTTTTATCAATTTAAAGAATTGATTAATATTTAGGAAAAAAATGGAAATTATTAAGCAGCTATTCAAGCATTATCTTTATTTAATAGCAATATTCTTTATTGGCAGGTTGTTGTTATTTATTTGGCAGTTTGATCGATTTTTTGAGGTTAATGAGTCTTATTGGTTGAGTTTTATTTATGGCCTAAAAATGGACACGATATTAGCGTTGGCCTTGTTGTTTCCAATGTTGTTTTTATTGACGTTATCGCCTAAATTTCTCTCCAAACTGGTTGATAAGTTAATTGCTTATTATTATTTGACTGTTTTAATGTTGGTGGTTTATGTAGAAAGTGCCACATTCCCATTTTTTGCCCAATACGATGTTCGGCCAAATTATTTATTTGTTGAGTATTTAGAGTATATTGAAGAAGTTTCAGCTATGCTAATTGCTGATTATAAACTGGCATTGTTGCTTACTTTTGCCGCCATGTTTGTAGTTGCTAAGTGTTATTCAAAAAATATTAAGGATAGATTTTTGCCTTCTTTTGAATTGGCACATATGAAAAGAATGGTACTTCTGCTACCATTGTTGCTAATATTTGTTATTGGCATTCGATCTTCGTTCGGACATCGCCCTGCAAATATTTCTGACGCCTTGTATTCATCCAACAGAGTGCTGAATGAGATTACTAAAAATTCCTTGTACAGTGTGTTATATGCTATTTATGCAAATAAATACGAGTCAAATGTCAAAGAATATGGCTCAATGCCAATTGATGATGCTATTGATAGGGTTAAGCGCAAACTTAATATTCAAGGTGATCATTCGGATTATATTTTTAATAGAGCTGTCGCAACAAATTTTGTGCAACAGAAGCCTAAAAATTTAGTTATTTTTATTCAAGAAAGTATTGGCACTCAATTTGTTGAATCTATCGGAGGCGAGGCTGGGATAACGCCTAATTTCAACAGACTGTCTAATGAGGGCCTTTTATTTACTGACACCTATTCAAATGGAACAAGAAGTATTAGGGGTTTGGCTGGCTTGGTTGCGGGTAATTTTTCTGTACCAGGAAAAGGTGTCTTAAAGAGAAACAAGTCACAACAAGATTTCTTTACCGTGGCTTCTTTGCTCAAATCTAAGGACTATGAAACTGTATTTTTATATGGTGGAGAGTCCAGATTTGATAATATGAAAAGTTGGTTCTCGGGTAATGGTTTTGATCGAATTATTGAACAGACTGATTTTATAGACCCGAAATTTGTCGGATCTTGGGGGGTTAGTGATGAAGACTTGGTAATTAGATCTAACCAGGAGTTTAGACAGTATCATAAAAACAATCAAAAGTTTGCAGCTGTTATGTTTTCCACTTCTAATCATGCACCATTTGATTTTCCCGAGGAGAAAATCGAACTGATTGATGGCATCGAGGTTAAAAGTGTAAAAAATGCTATTAAATACGCAGATCATGCCATTGGTGAGTTTATTAAATTAGCGCGCCAAGAAGATTATTACAAAGATACAATTTTTGTGATTGTTGCTGATCATGATGTTCGTGTGTATGGCGACGACTTGGTTCCGGTTAATCGTTTCCATATTCCAGCATTGATATTAGGAGAGAGTATTTCTCCAGGGAAATATGAAAAAATTGCCACACAGCCGGATATTCTAGCAACCTCTCTAGATTTAATTGGTATTGATGAATTAAACTATCCTATACAAGGTCATTCTATTTTTTCAGATAAAAAACAAAATATTGCCCTAATGCAATTTAATGATTACTATGCACTCAGAGAAAATAACAAAGTGTCTGTTATTAGGCCGGGAAAGGAAGCTTTAACATTTGTCTATCGAGATGAAAAACTTCACCCAGTAGAGCACGATATTAATCTTGAGAAAGATGTGCTGGCGTTCGTATTAACACTCGATCATTTATACAACAACAACTTGCACCGATAAAATGTACAAGGTTTTAATAGAGGTTCCAACATGGTTAGGTGATTGTGTCATGACTACGCCGGCCATTGAAAATATTGTCAACTTGCATCCAGATGCCGACATCACTATTTTTGGCTCCGCTGTTTCAACTAGAGTATTTGAACACCATCCCAATGTACAGCATATTGTTATAGATGCCAGTAGAAAGCATAAGTTTAGAATTTTTCATCTTTATAAACAAGCGAGGCAACTAGGTAAATTTGATTGCGCCATTTCATTTCGTCGAACTTTAGCAAGTAAGCTATTTGTTTGGTTTTCCAAGGCAATTTTAAAAGGAAGCTACAGGCGATATACCAAGCAGGCCATTCACCAGGTTATTCGATACAATGACTTTGTTAATAAAGTGTTTGGAATAAATACTAACGCCAGCCAATTAACTGTCTGCAAGAATTCCAAACCCGTTAAAATGCATAAATCTGATAAAAAATTGTTAGGCATCAACCCAGGTGCGTCATACGGTAGCGCTAAACGTTGGTATCCTGAAGAATTTGCTAAAGTGGCCGGTGGGTTGGCCAGTCAGTATGATATTATTATTTTTGGTGGGCCGAATGAGTCTGATATTACAGCTGATATTGAACAAGGGCTTATTGATAGCAGGATAACGAATTATCAAAACCTCGCAGGAAAAACCACCATT
>JACKQG010005992.1_pt1 | contig 13092 bp, 9 predicted proteins | sample 8237621 | NCBI WGS metagenome assembly JACKQG01 (sample SAMN15677084, study PRJNA649215) | marine metagenome | biome: marine; feature: Black Sea; material: saline water; isolation source: suspended particulate matter (SPM) from the Black Sea western gyre | collected 2013-06-09/2013-06-10 | depth...
CCCCCCACGGCCAGTATGATTGCGGTCCCCCAAGGCTCCCCGCCACGCCGGAAGCGTTCAGGGTCAACTATATTGACAACCTTGACGCGAAGATGAACCAGACGGCGACGCTAATCAAAAACGACCTCGGCGACGGCGGAAATTGGACCGGCTACCAGCGGTCACTGAAAACCCGCCTGTACCGCAATCGGGTGTTGGATAATGATTAGTTTTGAGTTCTTAGTTCAGAGTTCTTAGTTATGGAATCCCGACTGCATCGGGATGGCGGTTTAAATAGATTCCTCACTGTCACTCGGAATGACAATTTTCAGAGTACTTCAAATATTCTTTCGTTGGATTTTTGCGCCGACGGCGTTTAGGCGTTCTTCGATACGGTGGTAGCCGCGGTCGATGTGGTAGACGCGCTGTACGACCGTCTGTCCTTCGGCGGCCATTCCCGCCAGGACCAGTGCGGCCGAGGCCCGCAAGTCCGACGCCATCACGGGGGCGGCGATGAGTTTGTCGACACCAGCGACGATGACACTGGGGCCTTCCTTCCGTAGATTAGCCGCCATACGGTTCATTTCCGCAACATGCATAAATCGGTCGGGGTAGATCTTCTCGGTGATTACGCTATTGCCTTCGGCCAGCGCCAACAGGGCCATGAACTGTGCCTGCAGGTCGGTTGGGAAGCCGGGGTAGGGTTGGGTGGTGATATCGGCCGGATGGATGGGGCCGTCCAGAGCAACCTCACAACCGGTTGCTGTTTTTTCCACCTGCACACCGATCTGCCGAAAACGGTCGGTGACCGCGAGCATGTGATCGAGATTACAATTGTTGATTGTCAGACAGCTTTTTGTGATGGCAGCGGCAACCATAAACGTTCCGGCTTCAATGCGGTCACCGATCACCGCATAATCGGCCGGCTTTAATTCACTGACACCTTCGATGACTAATCGGGGCGAGCCGATGCCGCTGATTTTGGCGCCCATGGCGTTGAGGCAGTTGGCCAGGTCGGCCACTTCCGGCTCACAGGCCGCGGATTCGATGATCGTTTTCCCCTTGGCCAGCACCGCGGCCATCATGACGTTGTCGGTGCCCAGTACGGTCGAACCGAACGGTCCGCCGAGAAAGATCTCTGTACCCACCAATCCACCCGCAGGCACTTCGGCGACGATGTAGCCGCTTTCCAGGTGGATCTCGGCGCCCAGTGCTTTAATACCGCGAAGATGGATATCGACCGGCCGATCACCGATCGCACAGCCACCCGGCATAGAGATCTTGACTTTGCCGAAACGAGTCAGCAGGGGACCCAGAATACAAATACTGGCCCGCATTTTACGGACGATCTCATACTCGCCGACCGGGTTGTCGATAATCGTTGCGTCAACATGAAGGGCTCCATTCTCAGTACGCCAAACCTTGGCTCCGAGGCTTTCGATCAGCGTTTCCATCGAGCGAATATCGGACAGATCCGGGGCGTTGAGTATTTGTGAGGTGCCCGGTGCCAGCAGGGTGGCTGCCAGGATCGGCAGGGCGGCGTTTTTTGAACCGGCCACATCGATCTGGCCGGAAAGCCGAACAGGTCCATCAATTTCAAAAATGTCCATGAGCGATTCCTTGCAAAAAAATGACCGATGTACTATAACATGGTTAAATTGAAAAGGCAAGGTGACTTTCCGAAAGCATGTAGATGTTATTGACACTGATGGCTCAATCCGATACGATTCCGACTGAAGCGGCTGTTTCCTCATCCCCGGCGCCGTTCTGGGACACCCCTTCTATTGTGGTTAGCACCATCGGGCTGTCGATCCTGGTCATCTGGCTGTGCTGGTACGGTGGATTCGGTTCATTACGCCATGCCCCGGTTCGCCGCAACCGACTGTTTCTTTTTCTGCCGATGCTGATATTTAGTTTCTGGCTGATTTTGGAATATGTTGCCGTTGAGTGGGTCAGGCTTATATTTGATGGCTTCCGGATCACTTCTTTGGATACCGCAATATATGTGACAATGACGGTTCTGAGAATTTGGCTGATCGTTATGATGCTGGTCATTGCCCATCGTACATTCGCCCGCCGGTTGAAAGGTTTTGGCTTGAATTTCAGGACGGTTGGAAAAGATGCCGGACTTGCGTTGATCTATTTAGCGGCGGTTTATCCTCTGATCCTGATAGCACTGTGGATCGTGACGTCACTCGGCCGACTTGTTGCCGGCGATGGCTTTGATGTTCAAACCCATGAAAGCCTGACCTTCCTGTCGGAAACGGATGGTTTTTCTTTGAGACTGCTGATTGTGTTTTTTGCCGTGATTGTGGTGCCGGTCTTCGAAGAGATGCTGTTTCGCGGTTTTTTTCAGACAATGCTTCGCTCACTGACTCAAAATGCCTGGCTGTCAATCGTTGTCAATTCCGCATTATTTGCGATCGTCCACTACCCCAACTGGACCCATATCCCATCCCTTTTCATTTTATCCTGCGGGTTGGGGTATGCCTATGAACGGAGCGGATCACTGTTGCGTCCTATCCTCATGCATGTTTTCTTTAACGGACTGAGTGTCGCAATGACGTTTTTGGCGTCTTCTTGAAGCAGAATTACACTGACCTTATGCGATGTCCGATAAAAAAGTTGAATTTTTCAGGGGCAGCGACCCACAGCATTCTGCAATAATTTAAGAAATGCTTCATTTCCGTTAAGTATGAGTTTTTTCACCCCGATATATTGATTACAGGTGTTTTTATTAAAAAGTGATATTTCTGGAACTACGGATGAAACCGAAACAGCAAAAAGCCTTTTCTTTAATGGAATTGCTGATTGTCATTTTGATCGTCAGCATCCTTGCCGCGGCGATAATGCCCATTCTGCGGGGTAAGGTTGAGCGGGCCAAATGGGCCGAAGCCAATGCTGCGGCCGGTATGATCCGAAGTGCCTTCAAGATGTACTATGTGGAAACAGGAAATGTACTTACAGGCAGTCTGGCTAATTTCTCCATCCTGGATACGTTAGGCATCGGTCCCGGCGATCTGACAGGCAACTTCTTTGTCGCCTCTGATTACACGATCGACAGCGTTAACGCCGATGGGATTGCCACGATCACTGTAAGGGGAAGCCTGCCGAATGCGCCCACCGGCAGCATGACACTTCAGGCGAACGGCGACTGGAAGTGAGATGATTGATGTTGAAGTTAAAAGAGATTAAAATGGTTAATACGAAACGTGCTTTTACGTTAATTGAATTAATGGTCGTCATATTGATCGTAGGGATCCTGGCTGCGGCGTCTGTTCCTTTGTTAAACGCCAGGGTCGACAGTGCCAAATGGGCCGAAGCCAATGGCGCGGCAGGGATGATCCGAAACGCGGTAAAGATCTATTATGCCCAAACGGGCAATTCCATTACCGGTTCCCTGTCTGGTGGATCGCTGATGAATATTTTAGAGATCAGAACTGGCGACCTGACCGGCACGTACTTTGTCGCATCCGATTACAACATCGACAGCGTTAATGCCAACGGATTTGCCACCATCACCGTAACGGGAAGTCAGCCGAACGCGCCCACGGGCAGCAAGACACTGCAGGCCAACGGTGATTGGGATTAAACCTCAGCAGGAAAACACACAGGTGATATAAACATGCTGCGGTTAAAACATCAGATGTTCTTGCCGCAGCATTTTTTGTATTTTTTGCCGCTGCCGCACGGGCAGGGGTCATTGCGGCCGACTTTCGGTTCTTCATGCTTGATGGTTTTGACTTTTCGTTCACCCTGCGGGGCCGTCGCGGCGGCTCGCTGGCGCTGGGTCACTTCAAACTGATTGACCTCGTCATGCTTGGCCTGGCTGACGTTGTAGACATTGTGGTTGCGCTGCCCGGCTTCCAGACGCACGCGGAAGATAATATTCGTGACACGGTCCTCAATGCTCTCGAGCATCTCATTGAACATGCGGTGGCCTTCGTGCTTGTATTCGATCTTCGGGTCCTTCTCGGCATAGGCCCTGAGCATAATGCTTTCTTTGAGGTGGTCCATCGCGTACAGATGATCTTTCCAGGCACTGTCATAGATTTGCAGAAGAACATAACGTTCCAGATCGGTCAATTCCTTGCGGAGAAATTCCCTGCCGGCATTCAAAAGAAGTTCGGTTGCCTTCTCCGGATCGCCGAGTTGCTCGATGTCGAAGTGTGCGTCCAACCGCTCGTTGCCCCAGGCGGCTAATTCCTGCGGCGAGAGGCCCTCATCGATACGGCGATGGACGGCTTCGGTCAGTCGGCCGCCGTTCCAGGATTCGCTCAGTTCCAGCAACTGCCTGTGGATATCGCGAGGGGATGTGTCCTGAAGCTGTTCGGCGGTCAGCGTTGCTTCGTACTTCCTGTGCGCCCATTGGGCCAGTGCATCGAATCCGTAAACGTTAGTGCCCTGATTGCCGAACACCATGTTCATGGCAAATTCCACGGGATATTCGATCTCGCGGCGGCTGTATTTTTTGGCGACATCATCGTACAGTTTCTGGCGGATCTGCTCGGTGTTCAGATCTTTTAACTCTTTGGTTTTCAGTTCCAGGTCGAATTTGTTCTGCATCCACGCCACAAAGGATTTGATGGCGTAATCTTCTTTTAGGAATTCCGCCAGCCGGGAAGCGTCTTTCTTTTCAACCTGTTCGGCGGCGGCATCCGCCAGCGTCTGCTCGATCTCATCGGCGGACATGTGGCGCAACTTGCTTGCTGACAGGGACACGCGAAACGCGCTCATGGCCCATTTGCACAGGGCATCGATCTTCCATGTCCTGGGGTCCTCATAATCCTCAAGGTATTCTCCCAATGAGACGGAAATTTCATTGGCGACGTTCTTTGTGGCCCGTTCCTTAACCGATTCTTCGATCTGATCGATTTCCATATTGGACAGCCGCTTCGGTTCCAGCTCCACGTCGAATTCACTGCGCGCCCATTCGGTGATGCAGCGGGCCGCGTAATCGGCTGCCAGGATATTCTTGCAGGCCCCGTCGATCATGTCGGCGATCATCTGCTGAATCGTATTTTTCAGGCCGCGGCCTTCGATGATCTTACGCCGGCTGGAGTAGAAATACTTTCGCTGGAAGTCCATTACCTCGTCATACTCAAGCAGGCTTTTGCGGGCTTCGAAGTTGCGTTCTTCGACTTTTTTCTGGGCCTTTTCAATGCCCTTGCTGATGCGCCCATGCTCAATCGGCATTCCCTCTTCCCAGCCGATAAAGGACAGCAGCTTGACGGTGGCTTCCGGGGCGAAGATCCGCATCAGATCGTCATCAAATGACAGGAAAAAGATACTGGAGCCCGGATCTCCCTGTCGGCCTGCACGGCCGCGAAGCTGATTATCGATGCGCCGGGATTCGTGGCGTTCGGTGCCGAGGATATGCAGTCCGCCAAGTCCAACGACGCCGTCGCCCAGTTTGATATCCGTTCCGCGGCCAGCCATGTTCGTGGCAATGGTTACGTTGCCTCGGGTCGAGCCGTCGCGGGCGGTATGCTGATGGCCGGCTTTTTCAACGATGACGGCTTCCCGGGCGTGTTGTTTAGCGTTCAACACTTCATGTTCCACGCCGTAACGTTTGGTTAACGCGTTCGAAAGGGCCTCGCTTTTTTCAATGCTGACCGTGCCGACCAAAACCGGACGTCCGGCGGTGCATTGCTCATGGATATCATCCACGACGGCGTTGAATTTTTCCTTCATGCTTTTGTAAATCAAGTCATTGCGGTCGTCACGAACACACGGCCGGTTAGTCGGAATAACGACCACTTCGAGCTTATAGATATTCATAAACTCATCCGCTTCGGTTACCGCGGTACCGGTCATGCCGGCGATCTGGCCGTAGAGCTTAAAGAAATTCTGCAGGGTGATGGTTGCCAGTGTCTGGGTTTCTTCCTTGACCTGCACGTTTTCCTTAGCTTCGACCGCCTGATGCAGACCGTCGGACCACTGGCGTCCGTGCATGAGACGACCCGTAAATTCATCGACAATGATGACTTTGCCCTCTATGACGACATACTCTTTTTCACGTTCGTAGGTGACGTGCGCCCGCAGGCCCTGTTCGAGCATGTGGGGCCATTCCATATTGGAGCCGGTAAAGAACGATCCGATCCCGGCGATCTCCTGAGCAGCTCCGATGCCGTCATGTGTCAAGTGAACGGCCTTGCGGTCCTCTTCGACCTCGTAATACTGCGTCATGGTTTCGAGTCTGGCCTGGTCGGCCTCCATTTGCGCCTGCGTTTCATCGATGACTTTTTGCGCCTTTTTCATGCGGCTTTCGTCTTTGGCTTTTTTGCCTTCGGACAACTCGCCCTGTGCGTTGGCGACGGTTCGCTCGGCCGTATCAATTGCTTTTTGAAGTTGAGTGTAAGAGGCCTGCAGCGACATTAACTGTCGGGCGACGTTGTCAGCCTTTTTATACCGTGTTACATCATCCTGCGCCGGGCCGGAAATGATCAGCGGCGTCCGGGCCTCATCAACCAGGATGGAGTCCACTTCGTCGATCAGTGCGAACTCCAGCGGTCCCTGCGCCATGTGTTCCAGCGAGGTCTTCATGTTGTCACGCAGATAGTCAAAGCCGAACTCATTATTTGTGCCGTAGGTGATATCACAGGCATATTGCTGACGGCGTTCGCCGCCGCGAGTATCCATGTCTGCCTGGATCGCTCCGCACGTCATACCGAGTGCGTTGTAAACCGGGGTCATCCACTCGGCGTCACGTTTGGCCAGGTAATCGTTGACCGTGACAAGATGGGTTTTACGGCCCGTCAAATGGACCAGGTAAGCGGCCAGTGTTGCCACCAGCGTTTTCCCCTCGCCGGTTGCCATCTCGGCGATCTTGCCCTCGAACAGGACATGGCCGCCGACCAGTTGAACATCGTAATGGCGCATGTCCAGATTGCGGCGAGCCGCTTCACGAACCACAGCAAAGGTTTCCGGCAGAATCTCTTCGGCATTCCGCCCGTCTTGGAGGGCTTGTTTGAACGCTTCGGTTTTCGCCTTGAGAGCGTCATCGCCAAGCGATTTGACCTGTTCTTCAAACTCCCCGGCTGCCAGGGCGATCTGCATGTAAGATTTAACGACACGCTCATTCCGTGAACCAAAGAACCCGACGAGGAATTTATTAAAACCAGCTAAAGCCATAAGATGCTATCCAATATATTTAAGTTTTCAGTTGTATTCCGGGTTTACCCCAAAAAGATCGGGATATCGATATCTTACCTGACACAACACCCAAAACGCCTGTATGGATGCATGCTGATTACTATTTACTCTTCTAAATCTGGGACGACGTGTTGAAGTAAAACATAACCATTTGTCATCCCAGCCGCCATCAAAATTCTGGTTTTCGATAATCCGTTCTATCCAGCGTCTTCTGATTTTCTCGGGATGTCCGGCTTTTAACACAAAGGCGACCTTCTGGATATATATATCGACCACGCTGATATCAAAATTTAACTCGGCCGATAATCGATCACAAAGATGTTCGATTAGCACATCTACCTCCCGGCCACATTCGTTTCGTTCACGATACAGAATCAATCCCCAGAGTTGATGCGTGAGTTGCCGGCCTTGCCATCGATTTGGATTGAAGAAATCCAATTCTTTGGGGTTAGCAGAAATTTTTCCAGGCGATAACGCATACAACTCCCACTGATAGTCAATAATCAACTCATCAAACACTTCATTAATTTCATCTGTATCTATCGGCCAATTGGGATCCAGCATAGCTTTATCACATTCAGGCTTTGCGTTACTGGCCATAAATTTTTTTATTATATTGTCAAAAGCAGGGGTATATCTCAAATCACTGCAATCCTGAAGCATCCTTAAAAGCTCGATGTTGATATACCCTAAGCCACCCAATAGATTTTTTTCATTATCCACAGCCCAAAGCATTGCATCCGTTGTAGCCCGACTCAGATCCTCTGTGAAACGTTGATCGCTCTTTGTCGAAACATTGTTGTACAATAAAAGATAACTAGAAATAAGTACAGGAACGCTAACTCCCACAGTAAATATAATAGAGATAAATCGCCATGGTTTTGACGGCGTCTTATCGCCTTCGGTTTGTTCGCTGCTCAATTTGAAGTTCCTTTGACGAATTACGCGTTACGATACATCTATTTCACACCGAAGCCCAAACATTCTGAACAGAAATTTTTATGCCTTAACTGTTATAGCTGGAACAATCGGACTGTGGTTACCTATACAATTAAACAAACAGCCGAAGGACACGCAGGTACCTCAGTTGATCAAATTTCAGAGAATTAATCTTTTACCCGTGTGACGTAATCGCCGGTGCGGGTATCAACGCGGATCTTTTCACCGATCTTGATAAACGGCGGAACCTGTACCTCAAAACCGGTTTCCAGCGTTGCCGGTTTGTACTGATTCGTTGCCGTTGCTCCTTTGATCTCCGGGGCGGTGTCGGATACTTCCAGATCAACAGTGTTCGGCAGCGTTACAACAACCGGTTTGCCATCGTACATACTGATCTGGATCTTTTCATTTGCCCTGAGAAACTTCGGCCCGTCGCCGAACGCGTCATCATCCAGGGTGATCTGATCATACGTTTCCAGGTCCATAAAAACATGTTCGGTGCCGGCTGAATACAGGTATTCAAAATTGCGCTTATCGAGATAGGCCTCATCGATGTTTTCTTCGGCCCGGAACCGGATGTCCCGGATGCCGCCGTCGATCAGGTTACGAAGTTTGGTTTGATAGACGGCACCGCCTTTGCCCAGCTTAACGTGTTGATAGTCGACGACCACATATAAAATGCCGTCAATCGTGATCGTCTGACCTTTTTTCATGTCTGAAACTTTCATGGGGACTCCAAAAACACAAGTTCTTAATTTCAATAGAGTTAACATCTCTTCGCCGGCGGTTATTCCAACGGAAAGCCGGGCGAGAAAACACAGGGGCAACAGTATCGCAGAACCCCCCCAAAAAGTCAAGAAAATGTACTCAGGAGCAGCCGAGGGCGAAAAATGGTTGCCAAAGCGCCACTTGCGTGTATGATAGGTCAGCTTCAGCGTCCTTTTTTAGAAGGCATTTGTCCATTAAGGAGAAGATGCAGCATGTTGCAGTTTGAAACATTTGATGACATTCTGGATTTCGCGATCGTGCAGGAGAAGGCCGCGCAGAAATTTTACGGCAAACTTTCCGACGAAGCCGAATCCCCCCAAATGGCGATGTTCTACCGCACCCTCGAGCAGGAAGAGCGGGTTCATGAAGAAAAACTGCAAGAGCTTCGATCTGCCGAGACCGAGCTGCCGGCGCCGGATCTGACGGATCTTGAAAAAAGCGGCTACCTGAAGGCCTTGCCGCTGCATGCCGGCATGAGTCTCAAGGAAGTCTATCAGTATGCTATGAAAAAAGAAAGATCAGCCAAAATGCTCTACAGCGTACTGGCCGGTAATATGCCGCGAAAGGAACTGGCCGATCTGTTCGAGAAACTGGCCGCAGAGGAAGCCCAACACGCCGAGTTTTTCCGGAAAGAGTACGAGACAATTCCCGCGGAAGCGGACTGATATTATTTTTCTCTGGTTATATGTGAGACTGTTTGTATTTTGTTTAGCCTAATAAATAGCGAAAGAGTAAAAAACCACCAAAAGTCAAAATAGCCGCCGTAGCAAGAAAGAGCACCAAAACACGATACTTATTGTTTTGATACTTGATTTTTTGGAGTGCTATAAATCCAATGGTAGATCCAATTAGCTGTATCACTATTGCAATTAAACCTGAAAATGCCGACAAGACAGCATAACGCATTCCCTCGCATCCAGCAATGTGATATGCTTTGAAAAGTAAAGTAAAACCATAGACAATAATAAGACAGGCAATAATAGAAATTATTAAACATGTAGTAGATAATATTCTGTATGGTTTGCTCATAGGACCTCCAAGGCTTCTTGCAACCTTAAAAAATACAACCAAGCTGATTGAACAGGGCGTTTTATGATGTCGCTTGCGGCGCGGGCGTAGGCACGGAGCTGTTCGGTGTACTGTTCGGCTCGTTCGTTGACGTTGTCCTCTGTGACGCGGTCAGTTTTGAAGTCCACGATCACCAATCCTTTTTCCGTCGGGATGATCATGTCAACAATACCCTGCAGGACGACGATCTCGTCTTTTGTTTCATCATCTGCGGCCAATGCATAGGTGAACGGCCATTCGCGCAGAACTTTGTTTCCGGCCTGCTGAGCCAGCTGCCCAAGGTCGCTGTTGAAAAATGCCAGGATCGCAGCCGGATCGATCTGTTGAATAATCGCCGGGCTTAATTGCTTCTCTTTGGCTAATTGAGTGATCGTTTTTTCGATGGCCGCGGCGTCCACTGGGTTTGACAGGTCAATGTGTTCGAGTATCAAATGAACTGCCGACCCCAGCGACAGCGCATCTGCACCCGAAGACTTTCTCTTGGTATCATCCAGAACGGCGGGCTTTTTCGAAAAGGCGCCTGTCAGGTCCACGCCTGAAAATTCATCATCGGCGTGCGTCAGTTCGCTGACGGAAAGCTTGGCGGCCCGCTGCGTCATCTCCTCAAACGGATACTGCCACAGCAGATTCTGCCCGATCATCTCAAAGGCGGCCTGCGCCTTGCTATCCGCTTTTGAGCCGGCTTTCGGCGGAGTCGTATAGCTTTTCAATGAACGCTTGGCGTCCAGTATCTCCCGGGTCATGCCGTCCAGTTCGTCCCGCCCGATGCGTTCGGGATAAAACAGCGGTTGACTGTCAACTCCATCCAGATCGAACAGCCGGCACAGTTCGTTATTGCCGGCGGCGCCCATCAGCACCCAGTCCAGATGGCAGCGGACTTCGCTCAGCCGCCAGTCGGCGATCCGGTCGGCAAACGCGGCGCTCTCGATCAGCACTTTAACGCAGGCATTTTCCTTTTTGCTCGCGGTCAGGATCAGCTTTTCCCGTGCCCGCGTCAGGGCGACGTACAGGATCCGCATTTCCTCGGCCAGGTCGGCTTTCTTCCGCCGTTCGGCGATGACCTGATGGGCTAACGTTGCGAACCGTCCCCGCGCAGGGCGGTCAACGATTTGCAGGCCCACCGTGTCCTCGTTGATCAGGCACTGGCCGCTGGAGGCCCGCATGTTGAATGACGTATTTAATTCGGCAACGAACACGACCGGAAATTCCAGTCCCTTGCTCTTATGCACGCTCATGATGCGGACGGCGTTTTCGCCCGAGCTGTCGGGTTCGGCCGGAGCCCAATCCTGTTCGGCTTCGGCCAGCTTTTCCAGAAACTCCACGAACCGTGTCAATGCCGCGCCGGGCTCGGTCGTTCGAAAATGCTCGAACTGGATCGCATGGTCATGCAGCTTCAGGAGATTGGCCCGCCGCTGGGCACCGTTGGGCAGTGCCGAATAGAACGACAGAAGCCGCTTTTGGCGAAAAACCCCGTCCAGCATATTCGCCAGCGAATCCTGATGCACCTGCCGCCGCCATTGGTTCAGTTGCGTAAGAATTTCGCTTAGTTTATTTTGTAGGGTTTTATCCGGCCCGTTATCAACATACGCTAAAACGGCTTGATAAAAGCTTGCGTGTTTGTCGGCCGCCAGGCGAATTGCCGCCAGTTGCGAATCGGTGACCCCGAAGATCGGGCCGCGCAGCAGCGCCGCCAGTTCGATGTCACGGTCGGCATTGTCCAGCACTTTCAAGAGGCTCAGGCAGTCGCTGATCTCGGTGGCCTCAAAATACCCGCACGCACTTTGCGAGCTGACCGGCACGCCCGCCAGCCGGAGCATTTCGACGTAATCCTGTGCCTTGTGCGACAGCGACCGCATCAGGATGACGATGTCACGATACTGCACGTCACGAAACACGCCGGTTTTCTTGTCGTAAATCTGAAATTCCGGCTTGCCCGTCTCGGTGCCGACGATCTGCCGGATCCGCCGGGCGATGAAGGCCGCCTGCCGCTGCACTGCTGAGATGCTTTCGGTCACCCCGGATTCTTTTTCGTCGTCTTGTGTGTCATCTTCGCCGCTGTCCTCATCCAGCAGGTACATCTCGACCGGACGATCCGGCCCGCTGTCAGCATTGAAGGGCGGGTAGGGAAATCCGCTTTTCAGTTTCGCTTTTTCGTCGTAGTCCATATCCGCCACGGCGGTTGTCATCACCGTTGCGAACAGGGCGTTGACAAAGTCGACGATCTCGCCCCGGCAGCGAAAGTTTTCCTGCAGATCCACCCGGCCGGGCTTGTGCGAGCGTTCGGTAATATCGCCGGCGGTTTGCAGGCGCTGTAGGAAGATGTCCGGCTTGCTCTGCCGAAAGCCGTAGATGCTCTGCTTAATATCGCCAACGACGAACACATTATCGTCACGGCTCAAATATTCGATGATGCGCTGCTGGACGGCGTTGATGTCCTGGTACTCATCGACGAAGAGATAGTCGAAGCGTTCTTTGAGCTTTTGGACGACCGCCGGATGCGCGTCGAGCAGTTTCAGCATCGCATGTTCCAGGTCGGCAAAGTCCAGCACGCTGCGGCTTTGCTTGACGCCGCGGTAGTTGGCGTCAAACCGCTCCAGCAGTTTCATCAGCACCGTTGTCTGCAGGCCCGCCTGTGTGCCCACTAATTCCTCGTAGTCCGCATTCAGCAGGGCGAAATCGGCCAGCTGTTTCAGCTCGTTCTTGACCTTATCCACCGGCCCTTTGATCAGGGCCTGTTCGGCGGAGTCCAGCTCGACACTTTTTTTCTTTCGCAGTTGACCAAACTTTAATTCACTCAATACAACAGCGCAGTCGCTGAATCGGTCTTTCTTCAAATATTCGGCGCATCGTACGATCACCGGAAAGATTTCTTCCTGGATATGGTCTGTGGCGTACTGGCCGCCGCAAAGCTGTCCATCCAGTTCCATTGCAAACTCCAGCCGGGATCGGCATTGGGCCAGTTTGTCCAGCAGAATCTCCTTTTGGGCGCCCAGCAGTTCGCCGTAGCTTGATGCCTGCATGTCGTTCAGTGCCGCGGCACGCTGGTAGAACGCATCCCGGCTGATGACGCTGTCGAGAAACTCGCTCAAGGGGATGATGCGGTCCACGAAGCTGCCCGTGCCTGGCTGGATGCGCCGGCCCTCGAACAGAACCTCCAGCCCCTGTGCCAGCGATGGATCCTCC
>JACKQG010001449.1_pt2 | contig 13089 bp, 13 predicted proteins | sample 8237621 | NCBI WGS metagenome assembly JACKQG01 (sample SAMN15677084, study PRJNA649215) | marine metagenome | biome: marine; feature: Black Sea; material: saline water; isolation source: suspended particulate matter (SPM) from the Black Sea western gyre | collected 2013-06-09/2013-06-10 | depth...
AGTATAGAAATTGTAACCGACAAAGATAGGATAAGTCAGGTTTTTTCAAATTTAATTAAAAATTCAATTGATTTTGTACCAAAAGAAATTGGAGTGATCACAATTGGAGCAAAAGACAAAGGAGATGAAGTAGAATTTCTAGTAAGAGATAATGGTTCAGGGATGTCCAAAGAGAATCAAAAAGAGATTTTTAAAAAATTCTACCAGATCGATACCTCAACTAGTCGAAAACGTAGTGGAAGTGGGTTAGGACTAGCAATTTGTAAAGGAATTGTAGAAGGATTAGGCGGAAAAATATGGGTTGAAAGTAAAGAAAATGTACAAACCACGTTCTTTTTCACAATTCCTAAAAAATAGAGTAACAAATTAGCAAAAAATGGAATTGTTAAAGAAATCAAAGATTGCATTTAACGATTACTCATAATAAAACTGGATGAATACTACGTTCACCTTAAATTCAAAATAAATAAATTTTATTTTATTGAACAAAAAGAGATACACTAGTTATTCTCTAATACTATTATTTTTAGTAGTATCAATTAATCCAGTATTTGGGGAAGTCACTAGTCTTCAAACAAATAATGAAACATTCATCATAGGAGACAAAATAAAATTTTCAGGTACAGTAGAAGAAGACTCTACAGGTTTAGTAACAATTGTGATTCGTGATCCTAACAATGAATTTGTACTATTAACTCAAGCAACAATAAACTATGATAATACTTTTGAAAAAAGTGTTGAAATAGAAAGTAAATTTAGTCAAAATGGAATTTATAATTCAACAGGATTTATTCTCAACATGACAAAAGGAATTACTTCTGAATTTAATGTATCATCTGATGTGAATAACTCTATTGCTGAACCAATATTGGAAGAAACAGAAAATGAAATAATCATTAGTCAACAAACCAACCCAGCAGAAACTAAAGAACCCGATGGATTAGAAGAAACAAGAATAATCAACAGAGATTTTGTTGATCCAAATAAAGACCCATCATATTATATTCAAAGATATTATTCTGAACCTGAATACAAGAGTTGGTTTGATAGGAATTATCCTGGCCAAACAATAGAAGAGACAGTTATGTATACAAATAATGTTGAAAAAATAAAATCTACCGTTCAAGATATTATTGGTAAAGAAATTCTCCCTCAAGCTCAGGCATCATCCATTGTCGAATCCACTCAAAAGGATGTAGATAATTCAGAAATTGCACAAACATCACTAGTTTTAGCAGGAATAGGAATATTGTTTGGAGCAGTATACGGGGTTAAAAGACAAGCAGATAGAAATTCAAGGCAGATTTCAATCAATAGAGACAGCATAAGAATTCCAAAAATCCTGTCCGATAAAAGATTCCAAATCTAAGAAATTTTCCAAAATAGATTAGCCAAAGGAGAAATTATTTTGCAGGAATATGAGAAATTAAAGTCAAAAATACACTAATCAAGGAACGGCTAGAGAATTCTTACCTTCAGCATCATACAACATGTCTTTCCTTAGTTTTCCAAAGAAATCAGCAATCATATCAATACCTGCAACCACTTTGGGGGCGTTCTTTTTTACAAATTCAATTTTTTCAGCATATGATTTGGGCTTGTTATCCAGATAATTTTGGTAAACCTTTGCCCCATCATAATCCACATATGCTATCCTTGCACTAAAATCAGTTCTTTCTAAAACAAGACTGTCTCCACCCACTATGGCAGTATGATATGGATGAACAATTAAGGATTCAGATAATTTTTGAGATGTAGTAATATGTGCTTTTTGTAAATCAGTTGCATATGCATTAAAATCAGCTAAAAGATAAAAAGTAGCATCAGGCTTTGTTACCTTTACTCCTTCAATTGAAGTAAGGGCATGAAAAGTGTACTCACCCATTATTTGATGAATGTTTCTTGTAACTTCAAAATATTCATCAATTTCTTTACTAATTTCAAATCCTGCAACAGCAGCATATTGAATTGGAGTTGAAACAGCAGTATATTCAGTAGCAAGAATTTTTTTAAATTGTGTTCTTAGATCAATTGCATGTTGTGGAAAAATTACATATCCTAACCTATAGCCTCCAGCAGCATGTGACTTTGATAAACCGTTTGTCACAAATGTTCCTTCAGGATATATTTTCCCCATACTAACAAATTTTGAAAAATCATATGTAGTAAGAGCATAAATTTCATCAGAAATTACTATGATGTTTTGTTCTTTGCAAACATCAGCAATTTCCTCCAATTCTAATCTGTCATATAATAATCCTGTAGGATTGTTAGGATTATTCAATATCAATATTTTTTGTCGGTCTTGTAATCTAAGTGCCAATTTTCGAAGATCATTGGGGGAGATTTTTTTATTAGCACGTGTTGGCAACATGTGATAATTTTTTTTAAGAAACCTGATTTGAGGAAGATAGCCAAGCCAGGCAGGAGTTGGCAAAATAACAGTTCCATGTAAAATTTCCAAAAGATTAAAGATCAGTTCTTTTGTTCCAGGACCGACATAGATTCTTTCAGGGGCAATATCCATCTCAAAATAATGTTTATTGTATTTAGAAATTGCACTTCGTAATTCAGGTATTCCCGGAACTGCAGCATATGCCCCCTTGTCCACATTTTTGACTAAAGCCTCTTGAATCAATTTAGGTACAGGAAAGGGAGATTGTCCAAATGCAAAGCCATAGAATCCAAAATTACATTCAGGATGAGGGCAATCTGAATGAAATTCTTGTAAAAACGTGTTTAATTTGAGATTCTCAGGCATTTCAATGTCTTCTACCTGCTGATCAACTACAAATTTCAACATCATACCTTACTATAATTCAAATTATAGATGTACTGTGAAATAGAAAATATCAAAAAGATTGATTTTATCAACCCAGTTTTTCGATTTCATCTAATATTTCTGGATTTTCAAGAGAAGATAAATCTCCTAAATCCATTCCAAGTAATTTTGATTTTAACAATCTACGCATAATTTTTCCTGTTCTAGTTTTTGGTAAATCAGTTAGCTGAAAAACATATTTTGGTCTTGCCAATTTTCCAATTTTTTCTGCAATATAGTTAGAGATTTCAAGTGTCGATAATTTCTCTGTCTTGTTATCAGATACAAAGAATACCACAATTGCTTCACCAGTCAAATCATCAGGTACTGCAATAGATGCAGCATCAGATATTTTTTTATGAGAAATAACGCAATGTTCTATTTCAGCTGTAGACATACGATGCCCTGAGACATTAATTACATCATCAGTTCGTCCACGCATATACCACAAGTTATCATCATCAACATAGACATAGTCTCCATGAAACCAAATATTTTCAAATCTAGACCAATAAGTTTCCATATACCTTTGATCATCATGTAACAACCCGCGAGTCATTGCAGGCCAAGGCGATTTTATTATCAAATAACCATTTTTCCCCCTGACGGATTTTTGATCATCATCAACTATATCTAAATTCATTCCAGGGACAGGAATTCCAACAGTAGAGGGTTTTAATTTCATCCCAGGGAAAACAGATAACAATGCACCGCCAATTTCAGTGCCACCCGATAAATTCATGATGGGAATTTTTTTATTTCCAACTTTTTCATATAGCCACCACCATGAATCTTCATCAAGAGGTTCACCAGTGGTAGGGATATTTTTGATTTTATCTAATGAAAATAATTTTAATGGCTCTATGTTATTTTTCTTGAATAATCTAACTGCAGTGGGAGATATTCCAAAAATTGTTGCATCATACCCTGACAACATTTTCCAAATTCTATCAGATGCTGGAAAATCTAATCCACCATCATAAATTACAGCAGATGCGCCCATAATCAAAAGACCATAGACATTCCATACCAAGCCAGTAATCCAACCAATATCTGCAGGCCAAAATAGAATATCCTGTGCCTGAGTATCTATCAAATAGGCTGCCTGATGACCTGCAAATACAGAAAATCCCCCATGAGTGTGGATCACACCTTTTGGTTTACCAGTGGTCCCCGAAGTATACAAAATAAACAAGGGATCTTCAGAATCTAAAATTTCAGTATTGCACATACTGTTTTGTTCAGATACAAGATTATCATAGAATATGATTTGTTCTGATTCAGAATATGCATCAATTCCTTTGTAAGGTATTACAATAGTTTTTTCTACAAATGTGTCTTTAACTGCAATTTCTACAGATTTTTTTTGAGAAACAGGTTTGCCTTTACGATGAAAGCCATCTGAAATTAGTAAAATTTTTGCATTGCAGTCTTTTAATCGTACATGTAATGATTCTGAACTATATCCAGAAAAAATCACAGTTTGAACAGCACCGATTTTTGCTGCAGCAAGAATAGACAGAATTGCCTCTTCGATCATTGGAAGATATATTGCAATTACATCTCCCTTTTTTACACCTAGAGATTTTAATCCATTTGCAAGTTTTGAAACTTTAGAATTTAATTCAGAATATGTAATCTTAGAAGTTTGTCCATCTTCAGATTCAAAATAATATGCAATTTTTCCAGGAGATAATTGATTAAATTTTTCAACAGAAGATTTGTAGATGTTGGTTTTGCCATTTACAAACCACTTTGACCATGCAATTCCTTTAGAATCATCTAAAACTTTTGTATATTGTTCATCCCAAACAATTCCAATGTCTTCATCTACAGATCTCCAATACCATTCTAAATCATTTTTAGCTTTTTTAGACAAATCATCTAATGAAGAAAGATTGTGTTTTTTCATAAAATTATAAATGTTGGATTCTTTGATTTGTTTTTCAGTTGGAATAAATTCAAAACTAGACAAGATTTAATTTTTTAAAACTTTGACAGAGTAAAAAGACTTTATCTTATGAAATATCAATTCCAAGTCGTCTAGCACATGCAATCGCTGCTTTTCCAGCATCTTCATCAATTCCAACATGGAGTAATTTATCAGTCCAACCAGTTTGTGTGCCCATTGTATTTTCACGATAGTATTCTCTCAAGATTGTGCCTATTTCGTCATCCAATCTACTCCTAGTGGCATCATTCATCCCTGCTTGTAAAATTGTGGCATCAGATGTAGCCAAAATTTTAATGAATTCGATATTTTCTAAGGATAAATCAGGCATTAGATTCCAATCTGCTTCTTTAGTAAATCTAATGTTAATGAAGGATCAGCTTTTCCTTTTGTTTTCTGCATTACTTTACCTACCAAATAATTGATGGTTTGAGGATTAGATTTTGCTTGCTCAACTGCTTGAGATTCTTCTGAAATTACCTGACTGATAATTCCAGATAATTCTGATTCATCAGATACATTTCCAAGGTCTAATTCTTCAATTACAGTTGCTAAATTTTTTCCAGTTTTTAAAATTTCATGTAATGCATTTTTAGAAGAATTTCTAGAGATTCTTCCAGATTGGATTGAGTCAGCCAACTCTTTCAAATGAGTAGATGTGAATTTTGAGGCTTCCCGTTTTTCTCTCGTATCAACCAATCCCATCAAATCAGTTGTGATGATATTTGCAACTTCTTTTGCATTTGATTCTGTATGAGATTCTTCAAATAAATCAGAATAGTATTTGTCAGAAGACAAAACATCAGCTACTTGTGCAGTAATATTGTATTTTGAAACATATCTTTCTTTTTTAGAACTGATGCTTTCAGGCATTTCAGAATTTAATTTCGTTTTAATTTCAGGATCAATTGTAACCCATGGGATATCACCTTCCAAGAAATAGCGATAATCTAATTCTTCTTCTTTGGAGCGAGATGAAACAGTAATCTTTCGTTTATCATCCCAATGTCGTGTTTCTTGTATAATTTCAATTTCACGAGAATGTAAGCTTTCTTGTCTTGTAATTTCAAAATGAACCGCTTTTTCTAAATCATGAAATGAACCAATATTTTTTATTTCAACTTTTTTTCCTCCTTTGATTGAAACGTTAGCATCAGCTCTCATGGCACCTTCTAAACTAGGATCTGCCACCCCAAGATTTGCCAAAATATCAGATAAAATATTTAGAAAATCTCGAACTTCTTTAGGCGTTTCAAAATCAGGCTCTGTAACAATTTCCACTAACGGGGTGCCTGCACGATTGTAATCTACAAGAGTTATTTGATTTTTAGAAGAACTTCCCTCATAGATTAATCTCCCAGGATCTTCTTCTAATTGAATTCTGGTAATGTTGATTTTTTTATCACCTACCATTACTGAGCCAGTTCCACCAACACTGGTATCTCCATAGATATTGAGTTGAGTAATCTGGAAGTTTTTTGGAGAATCAGGATAAAAGTAATTTTTACGGAAAAATGCAATTTTTTCAGGAGTTGAACAATTTAGAGCCATAGCAATTATTGTCGCTTTTTTGACTGCTTCCTGATTTAATCGAGGCAAACTTCCAGGTAGTCCCATACAAATAGGACAGATATTTTCATTGATTTCTAATCCTCTATAGTTTGCCTTACATGAACAAAATAATTTACTATTCAGATTTGTCAACTGACAGTGAATTTCCAAACCAATCATAGTCATAGTGAAACCTCGGGCAAACTAACAGTTTGCTCTAATGCATGTGCTGCTTGAAGTAGATGTTTATCTTGATATGAATTTGCCATTAATTGAATTCCAATCGGTAAACCGTTTGAATTTGCAAAAGGAATAGAGATTGCAGGTTTGCCAGTAAGATTTGCAGTAACTGTATTTATGTCAACTAAAAATAAAGATATAGGATCATCAATTTTTTCACCTAACTTGAATGGAAGAATAGGAACCGTTGGAGAAAGTAAAAGATCAAATTTTTTGAACGCTTCATTGATTTCTTTTGTTAGTTTACTCTTTACTTTTAATGCCTTTAAGAAGTATTTTCCAGCATGGCCTGCAGATGGAACAAATCCCCCTAGGATAATTCTTCTAGTTACCTCTGGACCAAAATTACGTCTGGCCTTTGAAATGTAGGAATTAAACTCATAACCTTCCAATGAGAAATCATATCCATATCTCAAGTTATCATATCTTGCTAAATTACTACCAGCTTCTGTGGCAGTAATTGTATAGTATGCTGCGACAGAATATTTCACCATATCAAGGGATATCTCCTCACAAATTGCACCCAAACTCTCAAGTTTTGAAATAGCATCTTTTGTTGCAGTTAGTACAGCAGGATCTATTCCATCACCCATCATTTCTTTAATTATTCCAATTTTTTTTCCTTCAATGCCAGAGTCTATCCCGGACAAATAATCTTCATTTTTGTTATCAATTGTAGTGTTATCATTAGGATCAATTCCAGAAATCATGTTTAACATAAAGGCAGAATCTTTTACGGTCCTAGTCAAAGGGCCAATTTGTTCAATACTGTTAGCATATGAAATTAAACCAAATCTACTAATCAATCCATAAGTTGGCTTGTATCCTACAGTAGAGCAAAAACTTGCAGGGTTTCTTACAGAACCTCCAGTATCAGAACCAAGTGATGCAATACACTCAAAGGCACTAACAGATACAGCACTACCACCAGATGAACCGCCTGGAACATAATCAGTGTTCCATGGATTTTTGCTAGGACCAAATGCACTAAACTCAGTAGTTAATCCCATTGCAAATTCATCCATGTTTACTTTTCCAATAAATATGGCATCTTGTTGTTTCAATTTTGTTATAACTGTAGCATCATATGGTGCAACAAAATTTTCAAGCATTTTTGATGCACATGTAGTTTTAGAATCTTTAATGCAAATGTTATCTTTAATTGAAATTGGCATTCCAAAACAATCACCGACTTTTTTACCAGATTTTACTTTTTTATCAATTTCTCTAGCTTGGGTAATCGCATCTTCATTTACGGACAAAAATGCATGTAATGCGTCATCAACGTTTTTAATTCTCTCCAAGGTTTTTGCAACAAAATCTTCTGCAGAGATATTTCCAGTTTTTACTTCTTGAACATAATCAAGAGCAGATATTTTCAGATTCATGAAGACATCTTTGGTGCTCGAACGTATGTTCCCTTATAGTGATTTAGTTTTTCAATCAATTTATCATCAAATGGAATGTATTCATCTTTTCTTAAATTTAAAATAGAAATTTCAGGCATTGAAATTTCTTCAGATTCGACTCCTGCAGAATCTAAAATGTCAAAATAATCAATCATGGAATGTACTTTTTCAACAAATTCCTTATGATCGTCAATATCTATTCTCATTAATTTTGAAACTTGCTCTATTTCTTCCTCAGTTACCATAATGCATCAAAAGGTCAATCTGTTTTATATTATTCTAACAAAATTCCTAAAAACGGAATATTTTGACCATAAGAAGTTCCAGAGCCAGGACAACTTCCACCAGAACACATCTTTCCAAACATCAGTATGGGGGATTGACTAATTCCTTTTTGAGCAGGAGTTTTTGATAAGCTATTATCACCAGGAGAATCTGCTGCAAAATACACACGAGATTCTTCTCCAGGTGCAATACCAAGATCAAAATTTGTGTATGCAGTAATTGATGGGGAAGGGGTATTTGGCACAGTTGCATCATCAGCAATATAAAATGGAATTTTTGAAGAACTTGCTATAGGTAATAACACCAAGGCTGCATCATCAGCAATATAGAATGTTTCAGTAGGATCATTATTTGTGACATTTATCCTCCATACAGTGTCAGTGTTTACATTCAAATTCCATCCAGATGACCAATCACTTGTTCCTTGTGCCCATTCAAGAGATGCATAATCCACTTGCAGTACACCGGCATTTTCTACAAGCAAAGAGTCATCATCAAGAATAACAATATTAACTTGTTCTGAAATGAAATTTCCTTGTTTTGCATCATTAACAGTAGCATTGAAAGTTACTGCATCTGAATCATCTCCAGTTACAGTGTAAACCCATTTGAAGAAAGCTGTGTCACCATGTGACAAACTTTCTTTTGATGATGGAGTTGGGCCTTCTTTGTATGTAGCAGTTGCAGTGCCAGTGACATCTGGAGGATCTTCTATCTGAGGAGTGACTAATTGTAAAACACTACCGCCAGTCACATTGTTAGTTACGCCAAACCAGATTGTTACATCTTGTCCTGTGAGAACCGATTTTGGAGTAGAAAATAAATTCATTTCAAGAGAATCGTTTTGAGGAGAGGTCAACTGAACATCAAACAGGTTGCCTCGTCCAGTTACCAATCTCAAGTTATATGACTCAGACTCTAATGCGTAAAGATCAATATTTTGACCCACATCGTGTAGTATTTGGCCTGGGGATGAGACTTCATTCAACGTAAAATTTTGTAGAGGCCACGAAGAATCAGTTACATTGTTAACCCATAATCTTGTAAAATTTATTGGGAGTTGACCTGTGTTTTTAATCGTAAGATCAAATTTCCCATCATTAATTTCCACATTAATAATTTCAATAGTTTCTTTTGATTTATCTATACTTTGAACTCCTTTGGTTATCACCTCATCATTGACTCGTTCAATCAGATTAATTGCGTATGTAAAATATCCTATTACAGAACTAAGAACTATAACAAGAAAGATCATTCCAATAACATTGCTTAGCCCTCTTCGTTTTTTAATCAAAGTACACCCAACAAAAATTCTAATGAGATAAAAAGTATTATGTGTGAATTTGTGTTTGTATGATGTTTCCTCTAGTGGTTGAAGCAGTTATATCAAGAACATCAAACAATTGGAAGGCCGAATCATCAATTACAACGGAAATGCTTCCATCAGACATTATCTGTCCCTTTGATAATGATTGAACTTTAGTGTATCCAGATTGTTTATCAGATATGGTAACTTTAGAAACATCTACTCCTAGATCACCTACATTTGTTATAACTACAATTATCGTTTCACATGGATCGGAATCACAATACACATATTCAAAAGTCATGGATTCGTTAATTTTGTTAAGATAATCATTAGCAGTGTCAGCCATTTCCATTTGTTGTGAATTCAATGAAGTTTGACTCCACACTACACCTGCACCCCCCATAATTGTAACTGCGGTCATCATAATTGCAGAAGTAATCACAGTGGCTAAAGCACGTCTTTTTCTTGCCTGCTTCAAATTCATATCTTATTCCCACAGTTGGGAAATATATCAAATAGTTTGTATTGCAAATAACATACAATCCCAATTTTGGTAATAGTAAACGAGCCTGATTGTTGAGCCTGAACATTCAGATTTAAGGATTAGATAGGATGTGAAGGTCAAAAAGTGTCTCTTTGAAAACAAACATGAGGTTATCTATTTCGCCAGAATAGAAATATCATGTCTAAAGAAATGAGCAATCACAGTATGAAAGATTTGGAACAATTAACTGACAAAATACTATTAAAAATAAAACAAGTGTCAGAAACAGCTTAAAGTTAAATAAATTAAAAATCTAAATTTGACAGATTATGGAGTCAATCTATCAACATCTCTCGGATAGAATGTTGTATCACGAATATTTTCAGTACCAGTTAATACCATAATTAATCGCTCAAGACCAATTCCACAGCCAGCGTGAGGTGGGACACCATAATCAAAAGCCCCAAGATGATATTCAAATGCATCAGTTTTCATTCCTTTGTTTTTCATTCGCTCAGCTAGCTCGTCGCGCTTTTCAATTCTTGTACTGCCAGAGGATAATTCTAAATCAGCATACATTAAATCAAATGATTCAGAAACCTTTGGATTGGATTTGCTATCTTTCACATAGAATGGTTTTGGTGCAAGGGGCCAATCAGTGATAAAGTAAAATCCATCAAGACCTATTTTCTTAAGATTTGAAGGGTACAAGTCATCACCCCATTCAGTTTTTGCACCAGCCTTTTGCATTTTATCAACTAGTTCATCATACGAATATCTTGGAATAGTTTCAGGAACTGTAATTTCAGGAAACTCTGAACCAGGATTGTCTTTCGTATAATCATTTACAGTTTGAATTGAAACCTTGATGATTTCTTCAATTCTATTCATCACATCATTATAATCAACAAATGCCTCTTCCAAATCAATTGAAATTGCTTCAGCCAAGTGGCGATTTGTTCTAGATGGTTCTGCTCTAAAAATAGGTGCAATCTCAAACACTTTTTCAAAACTCATTGTTAGTTGTTCTTTGTACAATTGGGGGCTCTGAGCTAGAAAGGCTTCTTTGTTATAGTAAAATATTGGAAACAGTGCAGCCCCACCTTCAGTGGCAGTTGCAATCATTTTAGGAGTGTTAATTTCAACGAAATTTTGATTGCTAAAATAATCTCTAATTGATTTTAAAACCAAACTTCTAGTTTTGAAAATATGTTGTAGTACATCACGTCTAAGATCAATTGGTCTTACCTCTAGTCTTGTATCAATATTTTTGACAGTTTTTACAGTAGGCTCAAAAGGCGGAATTTTTTCAACATTTGAGAAAACTCTTAGTTCAATTGGAATTATTTCAAATCCATTAGGTGCTTTTTCAGAGGCTTTCACATTACCTGTAACTGCAATAGAAGAATGTGCTTTTAATGAAGAGATTTTTTCGCGTATTTCATCAGGACAATCTCCTTTTTTTGCAACGATTGATAGATCACCATTTTTGTCACGAATCGTACCAAAACTAATATTCCCATGTCCGCGAATTGTCAAAACCCAACCCATTACGGTAACCTGAGTTCCATCCATTGATGAGTTTATTTCATTTGAATAGTGAGATCTTCGTAAAGTTCCCAATTCAGTTTCAATCATGATTTACATTATTCCTGATTTCATGGTGTAATTAATTTTTATCAAAAAAAGGGACAATTGTATTAATTTTCATAATGCTTATAGCCAGTAAAAATTCCACAAGAAAATAAGATGATGATCCTTTTGGCCCTAGTAATTGCAATGTTTGTCATTGTAGGAGTATACGTAGGATACCATGCACAATTAGCATTTGAGCAGGGACCTGCTGAAGAACACAATATTACGATAGAATTAGAAATTCTCAGTGAAAAATCAGGATTAGTACAAATTTTAGAAAATCCAGAACTTAGAAAAACAATCCTTTAGAAGTCATGTCACTTTCAGATAAAGAAAAAATTATTGCAATTATTTCAAACGGAATAGCAGTATTTTCATTATTGCAAGAAAGAGACGAATTGCCAAAAAATACAACAATGTATGATTTTGTTTTAAAGGTAATTCCAGAAAATATCAAATCAGAATTAAGTGTGGAATTAATAGATGAAGTATTTCAGTACGTAACTTCCGCACATAGTTCATAAAGTACAATATTTTATAATAAATAGTGACTTCAATAGCAACTTTAGGTTCACACTGTTCATTACAGGTACTAAAAGGAGCTAAAGATGAAGGTTTGAAAACAATTCTTGTATGCGAACAAAAACGTGAAAAATTATACAAAAGATTTCCATTTATTGATGAATTAATTATCGTAGATTCTTTCAAAGAAGTATTAGATCAAAAATGTCAATCAATCCTTGAAGAAAATAATGCTGTATTGATTCCTCATGGCACACTAGTAGCACAAATGAGTTCTGAAGAAATTGAATCTATCAAAACCCCTGTCTTTGGTAACAAATGGATTCTAAGATGGGAATCAGACAGAGAAATGAAAGAGAAACTTATGAGGGAAGCAAAACTGCCAATGCCAGAACCTGTTACAGAACCAAGTCAAATTGAGAAATTAGTAATTGTGAAAAGACAAGGAGCAGCAGGTGGAAAAGGTTACTTTATGGCAGCAAATGAAGAGGATTACAATAACAAAAGAAATCAATTGATTTCAGAAGGAATAATATCTAAAGATGAAACTCTATACATTCAAGAATATGCAGCAGGAGTTTTAGCTTATTTGACATTTTTCTATTCTCCATTAAAAGAAGAATTGGAATTTTTTGGAGTTGATCAAAGACACGAATCAGATATTGAAGGATTGGGAAGAATTCCAGCAGAACAACAAATGAAATCAAACAAAGTTCCATCATTCAATGTCATTGGTAACAGTCCTCTTGTTTTACGAGAATCATTATTAGATGAAGTATACAAAATGGGAGAAAATTTTGTAGAGGCTGCAAAGAGAATAGTTTCCCCAGGAATGAACGGTCCATTTTGTATTGAAGGAGTATATGACGAAAATGCAAAATT
>JACKQG010005993.1_pt1 | contig 13088 bp, 9 predicted proteins | sample 8237621 | NCBI WGS metagenome assembly JACKQG01 (sample SAMN15677084, study PRJNA649215) | marine metagenome | biome: marine; feature: Black Sea; material: saline water; isolation source: suspended particulate matter (SPM) from the Black Sea western gyre | collected 2013-06-09/2013-06-10 | depth...
GGATTTCTCAAGGATGGTGGTAAGTCCCCCTGCCTTGTTGCCCGGTGAGGGATTATTATTTATTTCTCCACCTAACCGGCTGGTGTAGCTTTCCCACCATTGGATACGGTCTATCAGTTTTTCGCCCACCTCACGACTTACGGCTTTTCTCGTGAGCAGATGTTCAGCCCCGTAGATCTCGGGGGTTTCACTCAGGATGGCTGTACCGCCGTGTGAAACCAGGAGGTCTACCGCGGCCCCAAGGGCCGGGTTGGCTGAGATGCCAGAGAATGCATCAGAGCCCCCGCATTCCAGACCGAGTGTGATGTGACTCGCCTTAACAGGAACGCGTTTTACGCTGTCGGCTTTTGCCAGCATCTTATCTATTGCGGCTATGCCACTGCGTACAGTGTTTTCTGTTCCCCCGGATCCCTGAATGTTCATGACCTGAAACATCGAACCTTCTTTGAGATCCATATTTTCAATCAGAGAGGATGTCAGGTTTACTTCACACCCCAGACCCAATAGAAGGACAGCGGCAAAGTTGGGGTTGCGGGCATATCCTGCCAGGGCGCGCTGGAGTAAAAAAAACCCTTCGCCTTCGGACATGCCGCACCCGGTCCCGTGTGTCAAAGAGAGGACTCCGTCCACATTGGCAAACCCGGTCATTATTTCCCGGGTGAAGGAGTCTGCTATAAAACGCGCCACACTTGCAGAGCAATTGACGGTGGGCAATACTCCGATGTAGTTACGCGTCCCCACTCTTCCATCATTTCGCACAATACCTTGAAAGGAAGCACGGTCCTCCTCCGGCATCATCCGGACAGGTCGAGCGTCCACACCTATGGCGTGATCCCTGGAGAAATCGGCCATCTTTAGGTTGTGAGTGTGGACATGGTCTCCCGGTTCTATGGCTGTAGAGGCGAAACCGATAATCTGGCCGTATTTCTTGACCGGTTCTTCAGTATTTATCCTCCTGGTAGCGACCTTGTGGCCAGCAGGAACCGAATTCCCCCGAACTACGACTTCGTTGCCGATCGTGTCTCCCGGGGCAAGATCTATCAATGCGACAGAGACATTATCCTCCTGATTAAGTGTAAGTGTTGCGGGCTTTTTTTCAGTCATGTTGTTTTCAATCATTATAACCGTTCACGGGTTCAGAGGTTCAGGGTTAGAGACAAGTCCCGCGGCGGGACTGGACTCCCGCGTTCGCGGGAGTGACGGTCTTGGAGACTTTTTGCGAGTTTGTGAACAATCAACCCCGCTAAAGACGGCATCTTCGACAATCATCAATCATCAATCAACAATCATCAATCCAAGACGTATTCCTTTTCTTTGAGTTTTGCATGGGCCGCCGCTAATCTGGCAATGGGGACCCTGGGTGGAGAGCATGAGACATAGCTCATGTTGATATGGTGGCAGAACCTGATGGAGTCAGGCTGACCCCCCTGCTCGCCGCAAATCCCGACCTTCAGATCGGGCTTTGTCTTCCGGGCCCAATCCATTGTAATCCTCATCAGCCTGCCAACACCCTTGATATCCAGCACATCGAAGGGGTTATGCTCCAATATTCCCCGCTCTTCATAAAGGGGCAGGAATTTATTTTCAGCATCCTCTCTTGAAAAAGAGAAGGTCGCCTGGGTAAGGTCATTTGTGCCGAAGGATATGAATTCCGCCAATTCCGCAATCCTACCCGCCCGCATACAGGCCCTGACCACTTCCACCATGGTCCCGAATTCATAGGGGACCTTGATATTGTATTTTTTCTCTACTTCTTTGTTTATCTTGGTTACATACCGGTGTACCCATTTTAGCTCTTCAATGGTACACACCTGGGGAATCATGATCTCTGGTGAAACCTGGCCACCTTCTTTGATATGTTCGGCCGCGGCTTCGAACACTGCCCTTATCTGCATGGCATAGATCTCCGGATAGCTGATGCCGAGTCTGACCCCCCGGTGACCTAACATCGGGTTGATCTCGGCCAGGGACTTCACCTTCTTCAGCATAACTTCCTTGGATTCTATCATTGGTCCTGCGAGATGCTTGTCCTTGAGTTCCTCCAAATGCTTTATGATCAACTCGAGGTTGGTTTCATAACGCTCATTCAGTTCAGGATCAATTATCTTCAGGATGTCAGGAAGATCTGCCATTCCGTCTACCGTCTGTTTCAACTTCTTGAGTTTGCTGATCTCATCCGAGAGCTCTTCAGCAGAGGGGAGAAATTCATGGATGGGAGGGTCTAAGAGCCGGATGGTAACCGGGTAACCGGCCATAATCCGAAAGATCTCTCTGAAATCTTCTTTCTGATAAGGAAGGAGCCGATCTAAGGCCGCCTCCCTCTCTTTGGTTTTCTCTGCCAGGATCATCTCCTGCACAATCGGCAGCCTGTCGGGATCATTAAACATCCTTTCTGTCCGGCATAGCCCTACACCCACGGCGCCATATTTTTTGGCCTTTGAAACCGTGTCAGGGGTGTCAGCGTTGGCCATGACCTTGAGTTCGCTGATTTCGTCCGCCCATTCCAGGAGGACCAAAAGGTCATCGACAAATTCCGGTTCTATTGTGGCTACTTTGCCCTGGTAGACGTTGCCGGTGGTTCCGTCTACTGTAATTATGTCGCCTTCCCTGAGTGTGACCCCCGAGATAACAGCTTCCCGCTCAATATCATTTATAACGATTGCCTCGCATCCAGAAACACAGGGCTTTCCCATGCTTCTTGCAACCACGGCGGCATGGGATGTCTTGCCGCCCCTGCTTGTGAGTATTCCCTGGGCCGCAAAGAAACCGTGAATATCCTCCGGTTTGGTTTCTTCTCTCACAAGGATTACCTTTTCGCCCAGTTTTGCCTTGCTGTCAGCCCTGTCCGCGTCAAAAACCATCTTACCTGACGCGGCCCCCGGGGATGCCGGCAGCCCCTTGGCCAGGACCTCAACCTTGTTATTCGGGTCAAGACGGGGATGGAGGAGCTGCTCTAACATATCCGGCTGTATCCTTAATATGGCCTCTTCCTCGGAAATGAGTCCCTCGTTCACCATGTCAATTGAGGTCTTAATGAAAGCCGATGCGTTCATCTTTGCGTTTCTTGTCTGAAGACAGTATAATTTTTTGTTCTCTATTGTGAACTCGAGATCCTGGACTTCACGGTAGTGGTTTTCCAGGGTGTGCCTCAGCTTTTCTAATTCCGGATAGAGGTCGGGCATTTCCCTCCTGAGCTTGTGGATTGGTTTAGGTGTACGGATACCGGCTACAACATCTTCCCCCTGGGCATTGATCATGTATTCACCGAAAAAGCGGTTTTCTCCGGTGGCCGGATCTCTCGTAAATGCGACACCTGTGGCGCTGTCATCTCCCATGTTTCCAAAAACCATTGTGCAGATATTGACCGCAGTGCCATCGGCCATATTTTTGGTGATCTTGAATTCCTTTCTATAATCAATAGCCCGCTTCCCCATCCACGATCTGAAAACAGATTCCACAGCCAGTTCCAGCTGTACATACGGGTCCTGTGGAAAGGGTTTGCCTGTTTCCTTTTTCACCAGGTCCAGAAATTCACCGCAAGCCTCTTTCAGGGCTTTCCCATTGAGTTGGACATCATCTTCCACCTTATATTTTTGTTTGATATTGAAAAAAATACGGCTGAAGGCGATATCATCCATGTCCAGAGCGATGTTCCCGAAAAGTTGGATCAGCCTGCGATAAAGGTCATACACAAAACGTTCGTTTTTGGTAATTCGGATAAGTCCTGCAACAGTCTCATCGTTGAGGCCAAGATTCAGAATGGTATCCATCATTCCGGGCATGGACATGGCTGCTCCCGATCTGACAGATATCAATAAAGGATTTTTAATATCTCCAAAACCTTTCCCTGTTTCCTTTTCCAACAGTTCCATAGATGCCTGTATCTCATCCTTTAACTGCTGGTTAAGTCTTTCCTTTTTCTGACCCAGATAGGTCAGACAAGCCTGGGTTGTAATAACAAATCCTGGCGGGACAGGGAGCCCGATCCGGGTCATTTCGCAGAGATTTGCCCCTTTTCCTCCTAACAGTTTTTTGTTTTTCCCATCCCCCTCATTGAACGAATATACAAATTTTTCAGCTTCCATTATGCGCCTCCCCTTTATTTCCTTTTTCTTACATATTCAAATAGATAAGCAAAACCAAACAAAACAACACCTAACCCGAGGACTTTCAACACCGACATTTCTTGAAAAAAAAGGCGGGCAAGAATAAAGGCAAATACGCCGGAAAGAATAAGCCGGATGACAATCATTCGAGTGTTTTTCATTGAATTACACCTGACGGCCATGCTAAAAAATATTTTTTGCATGGATTTAGGGATTTATGGATTCAGGAATTTCGAATTATTATAAGAACTTAAAGTTAAAGACATTTCTCCAAATCGTGCACTTTTTGACTATTTGCGAGACCATCACACCTGATACGCCCGTAAAAGGCCTGTTTGCCTGCATAGTATCTATATAGGTTGAACGAAATAACTTCCCTATTTCATAATCTTATTCAAAACGATTATGATTAAGATTCGATTAAGAGTATGAATACAAAATAGTGCCTGAATCACGCCAAAATATGATTCAGGCACTATATAGTCAAGATTTCAGAATGTCTACCAGGTTTCAAGATTTATTTAAGGCTTTTTAAAAGGAATGACCGCAGCAGGTTTGCCAGGGGTATTCTTTTTTTGATTCGGGCCCTGGGATTGCTCAACCTCTCTGATCGTCACCTTCTTGACCTCTTCCAGCCTCATCTCTTTTCCTCCCATGGTGAATACCTCACCGTCAATGTATTTATCTCTAAGTATCCATGTGACGGTCTGGGTGGGTATGGTGAGCAGCAGCAGGGTGACGTGATACCAGTCCTTTTTCATATCGGGTTCGATATGTTCTACGCGTGCAAAAACGGTAGGGTGTTCCTGATGATAAATCAGGACAACGTTGCCTTCTATAGCCATCGTACAGACCTTGAGACCTTTGCAAAACACCCCCTTTCGCACAATCTCTGTGTTGCGTTCAGATTTTAATCCTCGAAATATTCAATATATTCCTGTGGTTAAAATCCTCACGCGTCTTGATCTTGAACGAAATTGAGCATTTTTCAAAGGTCTCACCTTGTTAAGTGGTTGATTCCCTTTCAGTCACTCTCCCTAAGAACAGAGCCTGGATCTGTCCTCAATTTTTCTAACTTCGTCTCGAAACCACTCCCCAAATCCACCCCCATCTCCTGGGCCCTTTTCTTGGCGTTCAGTCCGATGTTCCTACTATCGGTGTAGAAACTATCATTCTGATGAGAGGTGGGGTTGAAATTAGCGAGACGATCTTTCTCAGATTGGTGATATGCACCCCTGGAAATCAGTTTTTTTAGATTATTACCTTCACAACCTGGACATGCAAGGTCTTTTTCGTCCTCGGCCTTCATTAGCAGGGTTTGAAACTGCCCCTGACAGCTTTGGCATTCATATTCATAAATCGGCATCGGCCGGTTTCCTCCTTGGAGTTGGGTCAATCGTCTGTCGTATACTGAGCCAGATGAGGGCCTCATTATTCGACGATCTTTATTTGTATATCAGATGCCGGGAATTTAGGCAATAATCTCCTTTGAAATTCACACCGCGTATACTCTGATGAGGAGGCTCATTAATATTTTGCAGCTTCCCCGGTATTTTTCGTTTTTTTGAACAGGCCGACCAGAAGGTCCTTGATCCCTTTGTCCCCGGGGAATTCCTGAAGCTGTCTCTCAAGTATGTCTGCAGCCTGGTGGTAAAGGCCATAGGAGATTAACAGGTTCGCTTTTAGAAAATCCCTGTCATTTTCATCCAGGTTTCTGATAGCGTCTATCTCAGCCATTTCGGTATTCATTTTCTTAACCTGCTCCTGCCCAAGAATAGAAAACCAGCACAGTTTTGATGTGAGCGCTTTGGGATCTACCCTCCCGGATCCCGTGACTTTCCAATAATACCTGGTGCCGGGTAAAAGAGGGGGGGAGTTCTTCGGGAAGGCCGCCCTGGTTTTACCGGGTTCAACCTTGAAGGAGTATCGGTACGCCGGTGAAGGGGCTTTCAGAAATATGTCCACACCTTCCACTCCTTCTATCTTCTCCCATTCGAAACGGAGTTGATCCGAGGTTATGCATGAGTTGAAAGGATAGATCAGCATCACTTCACCATCCCCCCTCACCATGGCTTTTACGGTCGGACCTTTGCCTATGAGAGTCGTTTCACCTATGGTGTCCATCAATTTAGCAATCAGCGTGTTCCGGGATCCCGTTTCATTATCTGTGGGCAGGGTAAAATTTGCTCCCTTTTTTATTGCCAGCATTTTCCCATCCGATAAAATGACGGAAGCTGTTCCATCAAGATTTCTAATCGTGTCTCCGGGGTTTAGCCTCATACCGGTTTTGGCCGGAGATGTGCCATTGTGAGATTCTATATTGACTTTTCCTTTCACCCTCAGGAGGACGCCGGTTGCAGAAAAGGCGGAAGAGCAAAAGAGTATCAAGAGAAAAAAATAGGGATTAGAAGACCCGGGATGCTTCCGCAAAAACATCTCTTGTGCATTGGTTAACCCTCCTGTGCTATTTTGTTGTTAATCGAAAAACTCCATCCCAGCTATCATCCGGCGGGTTATCTAAGAAGTAGCGGCAACGCTCAATATAGGTCAAAGTTGGGCCGTCATCCGGCTTCAAGCCTAATCCCTCTTCGAATAACCTCAGGGCCTCTTTCCATTCGCTTTTTGTATATGCCAGGAAACCCTGCAGGTAGCAATCAAGCATTTTCTTGAATTCAAGCTCATGCCTATCGTTTAAACGACCCAGTACCTCATAGACCTTAACAGGACGCTTCTTTCCTTTTACTCTAAGGTTGTCGAGCACTCTTACCATGAAATGATCTCTTACCAGAGTGTAGGTAGAGTGGCTTATCATCAGATACGTTCCATACTGTTTATTTGCGTTCTCCAAGCGGGAGGCTAGATTCACCCCATCCCCGATAATCGTGTAATCGAATCGTTTCTGAGATCCGATGTTTCCGACAATTACCCTCCCGGTATTCAATCCGAACCTTGTCTTAATGGCAGGCCTTCCCTCGTCCTGGAATTTCAGACTTAGGCTGTCCGAAAATCTCGACATCTCCAAAGCTGCTGCGACCGCCTTGCTTGCATGTTCATGATCTTCAAGAGGGGCACCCCAAAAGGCCATGACAGCATCCCCCTCATACTTGTCAAGGGTTCCGCCATGGTCAAAAATGATTTGGGTCATGCCATCCAGATATTCATTCAACAGAGAGACGAGATCTGAAGGAGGCATTATTTCTGAAAGGGAAGTAAATCCCTTGAGATCAGAGAAAAGAACCGTGAGTTCTTTTTCTTCACCGCCCAGGGAAAGCAAATCGGGTCTTTTCAGAAGTATGTTGACGAATTCGGGAGAGAGATACATCTGGAAGGTTTTTTTTATCCATCTTTTCTGTCGGCCCTCTGTCAGAGTCCGGTAAACGGTAATTGAAATGAATGTCAAGATAAGCCCTGCCAACAAAGGGATCATGGGAAGTATCAGGTTGGTTCTTTCGAAAAAGACAAGGCAGAATACCGAATAGCCCGAGCAGAGGATTGCAAGGGCAATTGCAGAAATTATGGTATTAAACCATCTCTCCAGCAATAAAAGAGTGAGAGAAAAAAACAGAATTATCATAAATGAAACGGCTGCCGGGAGGGTGGTAATTGTCTTGCCATCCAAAATGGTAGCCAGGGCATTGGCATGGATTTCAACACCTGGCGTCATGGCATAATCATAGAGACGGCTATAGAAGGGAGTTCGGTAAGCATCCGTGTTGTCTGTATATCCCGCGCCTATAAGGACGAACTTGTTTTTGAACCATGCTTTGGGAATAAGTCCTGTAAGGACTGCGGAAGCGGGCAAAGTCTTGATGATGTTTCTATCCGGTTGTGAAGAGGCGGGAGGACCCTGATAGTTTATGAAAATTCTGTTAAGAGAATCAAGATTCATTGACGGCCATTTCTCTGAAAATCTTTCCATACCAACAAGCTTGGAGGATTTGACTTCTTCCCCCTGATCGAGAAGAAAGAGAGAAGATGAGAGTGCCGGGACAGTCTTTCCCTCCACCTCGTAATATACTTGGAGTTCTCTAATTCGCTGGTCTATAGGATCAATGGGGAAGTCTGCGACGCCCGTGGCGGATGCGGCATTAAGGAACTCTTTATGAGGAAGGTCGAGCCTGTATCGGCCGTCTTCTTCCCGGAGTGCAGAGACCAGAACGACTTTCCCACTTTCTTTTATGGCCGACAAGAGTTCATTGTCTTTATCTTCAGAAGTCAGGTTTTTGAGAAATATATCAAGACCTATAAATCTGGCGCCGCCTTCGTCTGCTATCTGGATCAGTTTTGCAAGCATCCCACGGGGGACAGGAGATCTGCATGGGAACTGATCCATAATAGCCTCATCCAGCAATATGGCCATCACATCCTTGCCAAATGATTTATCAGGGGATCTAAACCGTATTCTCCAATCGATCGTTTTGTATTCCAGTGTATGGAAGAATGGTAACTGCATGAGCAAAATAGCAGCGATTGAACAAAGAAGAACAATGCCCAGAGGAACAACTATTCTTGATTCTTTCTTAATCACTTACCAAGACCATACGTCAGGTAAAAAGGAGCCCAGTAATAGGGAGAGGGGTATTTTTTCATTAATTTAACCTGCGCTTCCTGGAGGGCTACTGCCGGTGATTTGATTTTAAGGCCGCTATAAAAATACTTCATTAACTCATAGGTGGATCTATCTGAAACACTCCAGAGGCTCGCGACCACGCCGCCTGCACCAGCATAAATGAATGCTCGGTTAAGGCTCTGGATTTCATCGCCCCCCTCTACCTTTCCGATGCCCGACTGGCATGCACTGAGCACAATCAACCGGGGATTTAAGGTCAGGGAGAATATTTCAATGGTTTCCAGGTTACCATCGTTCTTATGGTCTTCGGCAAGGAGAAGGGCAGATTTGAGTGGCTGATTGGCAAAATATCTTCCATGTGCAGCAATGTGGATAACATCTGCATCAGTTAAATCCCTCTCTTTCATAACCGACTCGTTGGCCTTTTTTCCCGTGAGTACTGTTTTGACTGGAAAATCTTTGGATACGAATTTCACCTCAGCCTCTGCGAATTCCAAATTCATCCCCTTTTTAACCCGTTCAGGGTTGCCCATTGCAAGAATACTGTTTCTGTCGGGCGAGACCTCCTTATCCATGAAAAAAAGACTGGAGGCATTGGGTAGGATAGTCAGGGCAAAATCCTGCACCAGGAATCGTTTATCCGACAGGGGCAGACTGGAAAAGGGGAGGTGGTGAAGTGATTTTGAAGGAACGATAAACAGCCTCTTTGAACCAGCTAACTGGCTTAAGAAGGGTGTGATCAGAAGCTCGGAAAGCTGCCTGCCGAGATCCGCAATAAGCATCTCTTGCTGGGAGGAGATTGCTTCCCTGTAATCGGCGATCAACTCGTCCATATTTATTGAGCCGGTCCCCACAGAAATGGCTGAGACAGACCCTTTGTTTACTACCCACACAAGGATTCTTTTCTTATGGAGGAAATAGGAAACCAGGGCGGTGTCTTTACCAAGGCGGGCAGCTATCCTGCTGGCCGGGACTGTCGTGACGGCAGTGGTTGCCGCGAATTCAAGGCTCTGTCCTTTGATGGCCTCAAGGACGTTTTTTCGTTCTTTCAGTAATTTTTTATAAGCTTCATAATCTGATTCCCGGTCCGATCCTCGGGCAGTTTTCAGCCTTGCGGCGACAATGTCGATCTTATTCTGTATTTCTATATCTTTCTTTATCAAGAGAGGGTCCACGGATTTCTTGGCCTTAACAGAACGACCGGCCAACATGTCCAGGAAGGCCCTTGCCTTGGCCCTTTCCAGATAGTCAAAACCCTCTTCAAACTGTTTCATCTCGAACAGGAGGATAATCATTTCCACATAGACATCCTGGACAGAAGATGCAAACATCTTTTTGATCGTATCTTCCCTTAATTTCGAACGGGTCAATTCAAGTACATCTATAGAACGAGTAAGATATTTTTTGGCCTCAGCAGATTTCCTCTCGTTTTTGAGCGCCCGGCCGATTTCGTAGCACATACGCCAGACGACTTCCGAACTACCTCGTCTGTCTGCCTTTTCGAGAAAAGCATCATACTCTTCAAATTTTTCCCGATCTATTTTCACAGAAGATGAAAGGAATTCGATTTTATATCTCAAGGCCTGATTAACAAGCAGCCCGAATTGCTTATTCCCTTCCTGGAAGGCATCTCTTCCCGCATCAAAATGCTTCCAGGCCTTATTAAATTGTCCTTCTTCACCGTATGTGGCACCCATGATGGTTTGACAGAATCCAATTCCCTCATAGATATCAGAATCTAACTTGATAAACATTCCGTAGAGGGGATGTTTTACCACCGTCAAAATCCGATTAATGAGTTCTTCAGCTTTTTTGAGATTTTCAAGTGCCCTGGGGTACTCACCCGCGAAATAGTAAATGGTGCCGAGGTTGACCCTGGCGTGTATGATTGCCTTGCTCTTCCTGATCATTGAAATGATCTCTTCCCCGCCTGGGGGGCTGGAGTAGGAAGTTTTAAAGACAAAGTTTTTCAGGGTCGAGAGGGCTTTCCGATAGTGGTCCTTGGCCTTTTGCGTGGCTCCTGAGAAAAGATATACATCACCCAGGTCAGCGTCTATTTCCGCAGCATCTCCATTGAGACGTACACCAATGGGATATGCCTTTCGAAACAGATGGAGCGCACTCCCATATTCCCCCCTTTCTCTCTCAATCCAGCCCATCCTTTCGAGGCAAAAAAGGACACCCTGTTCATTTTTTTCGTTTTCATACGAAGCGAGAGCTTTTTTATAATTAGCTAAGGCCCGGGCATAATCACCCGTTGAGAATAACTCTTCCGCCGTGAGAGAGTGTTGGTTCAATGAGACCTGATATTCTTTGTAGGATGTGGCACAGGACCAGAAAATGAGGGGCAGCACGAGAGGGTAAATCAGAAGAAGCAAAGCTCGAAACCGTTTGATCATGGATTTTTCCATCATTTATTCCTCCTTGAAATTATCCAGAATATTTCTCAATTTTTGTGATAATGCTTTCACCTTGAAAGGCTTCTGAATAAAACCATCGCATCCTCGATCCATTATCTCAGTTGCCTGGCCGTTAATGCTGTATCCACTGGAAAGGAGGACCTTTATATGAGGATCGATCTCTTTTAGCCTGTCATAAGTCACACTCCCACTCATATCCGGCATGATCATATCCAGAATTACTACATCAACCAGATCTTTGTTTTTTTCATATATTTCAATGGCCTCTTTTCCGCCTCTCGCGATCAAGATTTTGTAACCCAACTCTTTAAACAGTTCCCCCGCAATTTCAATTATCATATCCTCATCGTCTACGAAAAGAACAGTCTCGGATCCCCTAAGTATATCCCCGGATGGCTGCTTCTCTTCAATGATCTTTTTTGCAGAAGCAGGCAGGTAGACATCCGAAAATTTGAAAAAAGGCTCTCTGGCCTTCAGAGGGGCAGAAGTAACCAGACCGTCAATTTCACGGTTTTTCGCCTTTTCCACCATGTCCTTCCATCGGCCTGTGACCAGTTGGATATTCGATCCGGTTGATTCGTTTATGTATCGTATGAAGTCAACATCAACCCCTCTTAATATACCGTCTGTCCCCCTGGATAAAAAAGGCTCCCAGCCTTCGTCAGTACCGAGCCGTATAACCGGATGAGATTGAAGAAAGGCTTTTTCTCCCTCAGTAAGTTCAATTTGTTTATGTTGGATTTTACCAGAGCCCTGGTATTGATTCGATGATGGGTCTTGCGGTTGATCAGAAAATACCGGTGCAGCAAAAAGACAAAGGGAAGTAATAATTAACCAATGGACAGAACGTCTCCGATAGAACATATTCCCTCCATGATAAGCTATTTGATCATCTAACAGTTAACCTGCATTCAAGATCTTCCGGGCACCAATTCTGGTAATTTATTCTTGCGATAGACCTGAGGAGTCTATCTGCATCAAATTCGCCCAGCTGGAAAAAGTGCGACAAACATAAGAAGGATATTGGTCTACCATTTTCAAAAGCGACTTGAAATCCAATTCATCAATTTCCAGTTCATCTTGGGCAGGGATCATTCCACGGTAATAAAGAGTGTCTAAAACGGCCTTTTCGGGTGAAGCCATATAGAATTTATCATTATAGCTAAACCCGAAAAACAAGGCCGGGGAAATTCTTGAAAATTCAATGGTGATTCCCTGGTAATGAAAATCCCGTTTTTTACCTACGGATGTGTCCAAAGTAAGCACCGTACACACCAAAGGTGATTGCAGGCTGACACCATGATAATTTAGCGCCCACTCGCAGGAGATGTATGCCGATTGCCTCAAAAAACATGCCACCTCCTCAACGCGGGGAAATCCATAGAGGAATGAATTGATGTAATTGCCTCGATTAAGACGGTGGATCAGTTCTTGTTTGACTGCACGAGATAAAAATGTGCCCGTATGAGGCGCTACTTTCTCCGCATCCTGCTTGCGGAAAAGAGCGGGCAGGAGTTTTAAGCGTTTAAGGGTTGTCTTTTCTTCCTTCATGATCTTCAAAATACTTTTTCATTCCCTGATCTAAAAAACCAGAGGTGACTTCCTCTAAAACGGTAATAAAATCGCTGAAATTATCGTCCTGATAAATTGAGAGAATCTCTTGAGGTATGAAACGGGGCAAATCGGTTTTCATGGCATTAGCGATGGCTGAGATAGATCCCTTTTTCTTAAAAAAGTCAGCTTCTCTGTCTGGGATAAATGAAGTCTGATACATAGTAAATTTTTCTCTAATCTTAATCCATTCCGGTACCACCTTAAGTTGTTTTACGATCCACCAGATGTCATAGATATCCCTCCCTTTAAGAAATTTTCTTTCATAAACGGCCCTTATTTTGTCAGAAAGGATCTCCTCCGGGGTTTCTGCTAATACAATACTGCTTGAGTACGGTATTACCAATTCTCCGCCTGTAACCATGCCTGCTACTAATGGCA
>JACKQG010005994.1_pt1 | contig 13086 bp, 11 predicted proteins | sample 8237621 | NCBI WGS metagenome assembly JACKQG01 (sample SAMN15677084, study PRJNA649215) | marine metagenome | biome: marine; feature: Black Sea; material: saline water; isolation source: suspended particulate matter (SPM) from the Black Sea western gyre | collected 2013-06-09/2013-06-10 | depth...
TAAACACTGGTTGGTAAATGGTGAGATTATGGCGGTTGGTCAGGAAGAACTGACGTTGGAGAATATTACGGCGGATATGACTGTCGAAGCCGTCTTCGAAAAAATCAAAGCCATGCCGTGGCTGAATCTGCTGCTCGAGTAATGAGTGGCATTACTCGACAGCTGTTTCCAGTGGAGTATATTTCCAAGGAATAAGTGGGGGGATGGCTGCGAATCCAACGATTTCACGGCTTCCAAACCTTGGAACAAAATTTTCCAACCATTGGAAAATCTGATGGGGCCGAGTTTTCACAAGGCCGATGAACAGTTGGAAAAAAAGGCCGGTGTGCGGGATGTAATAGCATGATGAATGAGCAGGTTAATCCAATGATGAAGGCGGCCCTAGCGATTGCCGGGGTCGCCACCTTTTTACTGGGGCTGGCTGAAGGGTTTTTTGATTGGGATGGCGAAAAGCTATCGGTTTCTGATGATGCGTCAGCAGGTCGGCGCCCCGCTTTGACCCGGCATCTGCTTGAGGGAGTTCGTGTTCGCTCCGCGTACGAGCAAAGGAGCGGTGTATGAAAAAGGGGTTGTTGACTGAATCGCTCGTTTTGCCAAAGAGAACTCTCATCCCAGACCGGCCGGTTTCATTGGCTCAGGTTATCATGAAGAAAGCAACTCGAGGGGTTTGCGCCCGCCTGTCCATGGGACGGATCGGGGTGCTGGTGGTCTGCTTGTGGGCAACCGCAGCAACGTCGGAGGCAGAGCAGTTCGGTGATTTTACCTACACGATAAATAATGCCCCAGATACGAATACCGTCACCATAATCCGCTACACAGGTTTCCTCGACAGCGTGGCCATTCCACCCACTATTAACGGCAAGTCTGTAACTCACATCGGGGACGATGCGTTCTGCGACCTTCCCACACCACTGAGGAGCGTGACGATTCCCGACAGCGTTACCAGCATTGGAGTCGAGGCGTTCGCCAACTGCACCGGCCTGTCGAACGTCACGATTCCCGCCAGCGTTACCTCCATCGGGAGCCGTGCGTTCTATGAATGCACCAGCCTGACGAGCGTCACGATGACCAACGGCGTCATCTTCATCGGGCACTCTGCGTTCGCCAACTGCACCAGCCTGTCGAACGTCACGCTTCCCGATAGCGTCACCTCCATCGGGGACTCTGCGTTCAATTACTGCACTAACTTGACGAGCGTGACGATTCCCGACAGCGTTACCTCCATCGGGAGCTATGCGTTCTATTATTGCACTAGCCTGACGAGCGTGACGATTCCCGATAGCGTCACCTCCATCGGGGACGGGGCGTTTCTTGAGTGCCACGGCCTGACGAGCGTCACGATTGGCAACAGCATTACCTCCATCGGGAACGATGCGTTCAGGATCTGCACCGGCCTGATAAGCCTCAATTTCAAGGGCAATGCCCCTGGTCTTGGTTCGAGCGTGTTTTCAGGTTGCGACAATGCGACGGTTTATTATCTGCTCGGCACTATGGGATGGACAAATCCGTGGGGCGGTCGCCCGACTGTATTATTGGATTTGGACGGGGACCTGGATGGGGACGGACTGAGTAACAGTCAGGAGCTTCAGCTGGGAACCGATCCGCAAAATCCGGATTCGGATGGCGACGGCGCGAAAGATGGGCTTGAAGTCCGCCGGGGAACCGATCCGCTTGATCCGGAATCGAAACCCGTTCTTGCCATGCCGTGGCTCAATCTGCTGTTGGAGTGATGGATGCGGGACGAACTCCATCCGGTGATGAAGGTGGCCCTGGCGATTGCCGGGACAGGTCGCTACGGGTGCAGAATGTGTGTATACAGCCGATCTTGACACAAAGTGCGCTACGTGTGACATTTGTGACAAATGGAGGCCGAAAATGAGTGCAACAGCAACAATCAGGTTGAGCGAAACCCTGTTAAAAGAAGCTCGAGTTAAGGGGAAAGTGGAACACCGGAAGCCTGCTCAACAGATAGAGTATTGGGTTCATATTGCTCAGTGCGTCATTGATAACCCCGATCTGTCTTTCACGGAAGTTAAGGACATTTTGACAGGAATGGCCGAGGCGGATGCCGGACAGGTGTCGGATTATAAATTCGGGTGAACTGATACGGAATCAATCTGATTGGTATTGATCGGATCCGGGGAAAGATTTTTTACAACCGCTCCGCTAGAGGAACCTCCGAGGGGTGCAGGGGGGGCTTCTGAAAGATGAACTATGACAGATGAATGCGGTATTTGGAATAAACGGTGCGGTCGCGGACCGCAGCCCTGCGAGCAGGGCTTGATGTGGAACAGAGAGTCCACACACGAACTGGTTCGCGTTTGAATTCTCTGCTCCGCATCTGTTTCGTTTATTCTTGGATGTTCTCTGTATTACTCGGAAGTCACTCTAGCGAGCCTGTGAGCGGTTGTGAAAAATAGGAGTTAAGTTAATTTCGTATGACTGGTTTAAAGTGAAGAGTTCTTACGCAAGCGCGTTTGCTGTCAAACTCTGCCCTTTTAACCAAGCCCTGTGCGCAGGGCTGCGGTCTCCCCAAGGTCTCCGACGGGGTAAGTCGACCGCCCCGTTTATTAGAATCCAACAAATCCCGGTCGCGATTAGCGACACTTCACAAACCCAAACCATACCATTCTGCGCCCCATTGGGAGTGCAGCAATTAGTGCAGATAAGTGGTCAAAAACTCTCTCCCCTCTGAAGTCCCTCAGGACCCCTCTAGCGAAGCGGGTGGTGGAAGATCCCGCCGAACCTCAACTGCGTCCATCTGCGGATGGCTTTAAAAGTGAGTTTATCCATCCCGCGATGCGGGCGCAAAACAGGACTGGAAACAGTTTTTGTTACAGCTATTTCTAACCACTAATCCTCACTAATTTGCCGCTTTCGCCAACGGCGGCGGGAGGTATTGTCTCTGTTCACACAAGGTGGCGTCTAATCGAAGCCGCCAGTCCACCGTGTTGAGAAAAACAAACGGGATACGGAATCAATCTGATTAGTATGGGTCGGATATTTGGAATAAACGGCGCGGTCGCGGACCGCAGCCCTGCGAGCAGGGCTTGATGTGGAGCAGAGAGTCCACACACGAACGGGTTCGCGTTTGAATTCTCTGCTCCGCATCTGTTTCGTTTATTCTTGGATGTTCTCTGTATTACTCGGAAGTCACTCAAGCGAGCCTGTGAGCGGTTGTGAAAAAATAGGAGTTAAGTTAATTTCGTATTAAAAGTGAGTTTATCCATCCCGCGATGCGGGCGCAAAACAGGACTGGAAACATCATGTTTATCAAATAATTAATAAAGATTTTTCTTCGGGGGGGGAGGGGTAATCTTGTAGATTGCGAGCCATGGGTTTTAAACAAACAGTTTGTTTTATTGTGATCGGTGTCCTGCTGATTTCTAGCGCGGTGTTTGCTGCTGAGCCGAAAATCAGCCTTTCTGCTGAAAATCAGCCGCTGGGCGAAGTGCTCAAAAACCTCGAAGAACAGTCCGGGCTAGAGATCGTTCTCAAAGACAAAAAATGGGCAACGGAACCTGTCAGCTTTTCTGTTCGCAATGTAGATGCCGAGAAGGTGTTGGACGCAGCACTCGGGCAATACGACTACGCCCTAGAGTGGAACGCCGAAAACGGCCAACTCACCAAAGTCCTCGTCACCGTCCATGAGCGTAAATCTGTAGCCGTTCTTCAGCACGCCGGCCAGCTCGACGACGTTGATAACAAACAGCAGAGACCGTCGAGGGAGTTACTTGTTGCGATGGACGAGGTTGCTATGGCGGAAAATATAAAAGATAGTAAGTCTCGCTTGATGGAAGGGCTGGGGCTCACTGAACAGCAGTACCAGAAAATGGTGGTGGAAAATTAAGGAGATAAGGATGAAGAAGTTGTTGATTGCGTTGATTGTAGGGTTGATAAGCATGAATTCTCAAGCTGTGACAATGGGCTACCATAATATAGTGATTAAAAAAGTAATTCAGCATTTTGGCTATACTGTTTTGCAGGCCGATTCGGAGGCCGGAAACACTGAGACATTTACTGATAAGTATTTCATTGTGCCAAAAGCAGACAATACTTTGGTTGTAAATAATAGGATTCTTGCAACGTTATTATCTGCTCAGGCGTCGGGAGCGCGCTTAAAAATATGGGTACATTCTAACATCCTAGATGCAGGGGCGGGTGTTACTGGAAATTCTCTATTCTCCGTGCAGGTTATTTCTGAATAAAGGTCGATCGGCTAAGTCGCGTTAAGGGTGTCTTGTTCGGGCACCCTTTTTAATGCCTCATCCGCAGAATCTGTGGATTGATTCCGGCTCGGGTAGACAGCCCATCGTATGAAACAGGGCGATTTTAAGCACTTCGTAGCTTCTGAAGCCGAATGCTTTTCTCGTTACCAGATTCACTTTGCGGTTCAACCCCTCGACAACACCGGACGAATAGACCTTTTTGGCCTTGAACCAGTTCATGATCAGCGGCTGGTGGGTGCGAAGGGTTTTGACGAACTTCTTGATCGGTTCCAGCCGCGAGCGCATGGCGCGGTTGCACCATTTATCCAGATACCATTCGGCCCAGTACGGACTGTCGTAGTTCCAAAACAGCTGAAAGCTCTCCTTCAGCAGGTAGGCCCGGACACTTTTCAGATCGTACTCCAGCACGTCGTCGAGTTTGGTTTGCTGTTTCTCCGTCAGATTCTCCGGGTTTTTCAGGAAGCAATATTTCGTATGCTTCAGAACGGTTTCGTCATAGCCCCTGTCTTTGAGCTTGCGCACCTCGTCCACCCGCACCTGATTGACCGCTTGGGTCAGGTGAGTGTCGGCGGTCGGTTAAAATGCACCACCCCTGGTCGATTCAAAATGCACCACCTTGAGGAATAATTTTGCTTCTATTTTCCGCTTTCTAAACCAGAAAGCAGAAAGGCGGAAAATGTGAGCAATATCCTTAAGGGAAGTATGATTGAAACAGTAAAGCAGTTGGGGCAGCGTGGCTGGAGTATTCGGCATATTGCCAAAGAATTATGCATTAATCGCCGAACGGTCAGCAAGTATCTGGAGAACAATTCAAAGTGCGCCATTTCGACCCCCGGCTCCGATAAAGGGCCGGATTCAAAATGCACCATTCCGACCGCCGGGGATTCAGGCGGTTCCCCGTCAAAGTGTACCACTTCGACCGCCGGGCGGTGCAGCTTGTGCGAGGCTCATGGTGAGTACATCCGCGAGCGTCTTCAATGCGGATTAAGTGCTCAACGGATCTTTCAGGATTTGCAACTGGAGAGGGCTTTTGATGGCAGTTATGAATCGGTAAAGCGTTATGTGCGTAAGCTCGAAGAGTGCGTTGAGGTTCCATTCCGCCGTATGGAGGCGTTGCCAGGCACGGAGTGTCAGGTCGATTACGGAACCGGGGCGTGGATCGTCGGTGCGGATGGAAAGCGCCGGAAGACCCACTTGTTCCGAATCGTGCTCAGTTGCAGCCGGAAGGCCTATTCGGAGGTCTCTTTCACGCAGGAGACGGAGTGCTTTGTGCGGGCGCTTGAGAATGCCTTCCGTTATTTTGGCGGGGTGCCGGAAACCACCGTGATCGACAACCTGAAAGCGGGCGTGATTAAGCCCTGTGTTTACGATCCGGAGCTCAATCCCAAGTTACGTGATTTTGCGAAGCATTACGGAACCTGTATTCTTCCGTCACGAGTGCGTACGCCCCGACACAAAGGTAAAGTCGAGCGGCAGGTCGGCTATGCACAGGACAACGCTCTCAAGGGCAAGAGCTTCAAGTCATTGGCTGAACAGAACGCCCACCTGCGCGACTGGGAGGCCCGTGTGGCCGACCAGCGCATCCACGGCACGACCCGCCGCCAAGTGCAGCAGATGTTCAACGAGGAGAAACCGCACCTAAAACCCTTGCCGCCGGATCTGTTCCCTGCCTTTCAGGAAGGGAGGCGCAAAGTACATCGCGATGGGCACGTGGAAGTCGCCAAAGCCTACTACTCCGTTGCACCGGAATACACCCGCCGCGAGGTCTGGGTGCGTTATGACGGCCGCCTCATCGAGATCTTCAACGAGGCGATGGCGCGCATCTGTGTTCACGCACATAAAGAACCTGGGCAACGCAGTACCCGCAAAGAACACATCCCGCTCGAAAAGGTCGGCAATCCCGAACTTGGCAACGAATGGATGCTCACGAAAGCATGGAAAATCGGCGATGCGGCTCATGCATGGGCCATCGCTATGCTGGTGGAACGCGGCGTCCCCGGAACCCGCGTACTCAACGGCCTGCTTTCGCTACGTAAAAAGCATGCAGCCTCCGCGATCAACACCGGATGTTCTAAAGCGCTCGAAGCACAGGAGTTCAGCCTGAAAGGGCTTCGGCGACACATCGCCAACAGCTCGCACCAGCAAGAAAGCTTCACCTTCATCGGAGAGCATCCGCTCATCCGAGCCACCGCCGAATACGAACAAATCATCAACAGCAAAGGACTATTCCAATGAACACACACCTCGATGCCAACCTCAAACAGCTCCGGCTCCCCGGCATGCGCGACAACCTCGCCATCCGACTGCAAGAAGCGCAGGCCGCACAACTCGGGCACGAACAGTTCCTCGAACTGCTCATCCAGGACGAACTCGCCTTGCGTACTGATCGTAAAACCGCCCGCGCGCTCAAAACCGCATGCTTCATCAACCTCAAGCCGCTCGACCGCTTCGACTGGCAGTTCAACCCCAACATCGACCGCCGACAGATCCTCGACCTCGCCACCTGTGCGTTCATCCGACAACACACCGACCTGCTCATGATCGGGCCGCCCGGCACCGGCAAAACCCACCTCGCCCAAGGCATCGGCTACGAAGCCATCAAGCGCGGACACACCGTGCACTACATCTCCATCTTCGAGCTTGTACGCGAACTCATGGACGAAGAAGCCATCGCCGACGGACGTCTACTCAGTAAATACCTCAAACCCGATCTGCTCATCATCGACGACATGGGGCTCAAACAGCTCCCCTCCCGAGCCGGAGAGCACCTCTTCGAAGTCATCATGCGACGTTATGAGTTACGATCAACCCTCATGACCAGCAATCGGCCCATCGAAGACTGGGGGCATTTAATCGGCGACGTCCCCGCCGCCGGAGCCATCCTCGACCGGCTGCTCCAAAGTGCCGAAATCATCCCCTTCAAAGGGCGCAGCTACCGGCTGCGCAACAAAACCGCAAATCCATCGGAACCACCGGTTGACAACCAGGAGAAAAAAGGCGACTTATGAGGCCTCTGGGGTGGTACACTTTGAACCGCCCACAGGTGGTACATTTTAAACGCCCGGTGACAGTCCAGATTGCGGTGAGCCAGACCGTAGGCGACGACTGCTTTTACCGAGCGATAGACCGTGTCCCAACAGGTTCCAAAGCTCGTCGCCGTTTCCTTCCAGGAAAGCTTTCTGGCCCACTGCGCTAGAAACAGTTCGAAGGTTTTGGTCGTATGGGACTTCCCGTCGGCCCACGGCACGCGCTCGACGCGCACACCGCATTCAGGGCAATGGACCCGCCGCATTGGGTACTCCAGACGAACCGGGATATTCCAGAGCGGAACAAAGTCGAACTCCCTCGTGTCCAAATGATCATAGCAACGACAAGCGTTGCCGCAAACAGAGCAATACACCTTCCCGTTCTTGCGCGGTTTGATGACGGCCACCAATGCCGGGCGGACATTTCGAATTTCCAGTCGGCATTTCGTATAAACGAATGATTTGAGCGGATGGCAATAGTTGAGTAAAGTTTCGATTCGCACTGGGCACTCCTTTGTGTCGTTTTAAGCGACAACACTTTGGAGTTTAAATGCTCGGTGTGTTAACTCTTTTTACCCACAGATTCACCGGAAGACCCTTTTTAATTAATAGACTTTTCCTGGTCTAAATTTTCCACTTGGTGATTGTTTCTACTATGCGCTGAGAGGCTTTCCCGTCGCCGTAAGGTGAAATATTTCTAGCTAATTGTTTATATGCATATGGGTTGTCCAGCAAGCGTTGCGTTTCAGATATGATGTTTTCAAACACGGGGCCTACCAATTTAACCACGCCAGCTTCGACGGCTTCCGGCCGCTCTGTTCTGTGGCGCATTACGAGAACTGGTTTGCCGAGGGCTGGGGCTTCCTCCTGCACGCCACCTGAGTCACTAAGGATTATATGCGCGGCTTTCATTGCTGCCACAAAGGGTAGATACCCAAGGGGATCACAGAGAATAATTTGAGAATGATGTCCGAGCAATTCATGGGCTATTTGATGAACATTCGGGTTCGGGTGAACAGGAAAGAGTACTTGAATGTCGGCATTATGTTCTACCAGATGCAAAATGGCTCGGCAGATTTCTTTAATGGGTTCTCCAAAATTTTCGCGTCGATGTGCGGTCACAAGGATTAAGCGCTTTGAGGAGTCTAGAGGAATGCCAATTTCGGGAGAGGAATCGACGACAGAGTGGAGGGCGTCAATAACCGTGTTCCCAGTCACCTGAATGTCATTCTCATCAACACCTTCGTTCAGAAGGTTTTTTCGGGCTCTTTCTGTGGGTGCAAAGTGCCATTTTGCTAGTTTTCCGGCGACGACCCGGTTCATTTCTTCGGGAAAAGGGTTTGATAAGTCTCCAGTTCTCAAACCGGCCTCCACATGGCCAAAGGGAATGCCGTGGTAAAAACAGGCCATGGCGATAGTCATGACAGTGGTTGTGTCTCCCTGCGCAAGCACCGCGTCTGGTTTCTCAGAGTGGAAAATACTGTCGAGGTTAAGAAGCAGGCGGGCTGTCAGCGTAGTCAGAGTCTGGTTAGGGCGCATGATATCTAGATCAAAGTCAGGAACAATATTGAAAATATCGAACACCTGATCGAGCATATCGCGATGCTGGGCGGTAGCAAGAACCTTGCAGTTAATATGTTCTGACTGTTTTAGGGCAAGAATGACCGGTGCCATTTTTATAGCTTCCGGTCGCGTTCCAACTGCGCAGATTATTTTTTTCATTAAACAGTCTCGTTTGTCGTGGTTTTAATTTGAGAGGGTTTTCGGGCGGTAATAACTCGAGATGCAGGCCCCCAGTTTATTCCATGCTGCGGGAGATTCTCATCATGAACTACAATGTCGGTAAAGCCTGTTGAGCGAAGTTCATTGATGAGACGAGATCGATTAAATAATCTAACTTCTAGCGTTTGGCCGGGGCCACCATGAAACTTCGGATCCTTATCGGTTTCTTTATCCCCATTACTATATTCCAAGTCCGCGACCCATTTCCTAGAGATTAGCCTTTTTCGCGCGATGCAATTAGTTAGATCTTCCCTGTAATGCTCAATGGATTTTCCTTTATTAATAAATGGAACGGTTAGGATTAAATTGCCATTAGGCTTTAGAATATTAAAGGCCCCTTGGAATGCTTTGATACTTGGTCCAAAAACGTGCTCAAAAACTTCCGTTGAAATTAAAATATCAAAAGCTTCGCGATATTCATCAGGTGGGCTAGTGATATCAAGAAATGGTTCGCGGTGGTAAAAGCTATTTATATAATCATATTTCTCGTTTAGGATTCTCGCATAAACAGGGCTGTCAGAAAGGCCGATAATTTTCTTAGAGGTTTCCTTGGGATGTTCAATTAAAGGCGTCCCGCTGGTTGCTAAGATTTCACTAAGGTAATGCGCAATTGCCTGTGCTCGTCCGGATGCGCCACAGCCAGGGCAAAGCTTCTCCTCTCTACTTGGTTTTGTTAAGTCTAGCAGATAAAAAGTGCCGCATACTGGGCAAATGGCATTTGAGATATTATTTCTTTGTGCATTTCCAAGGCTCAACTGCTTGTGTAAATTTTTATCGATAGCGGGCCCATTTGATTGAGGCTCAAGGGGGGTGTTTGTTATGCAGTGCATGATGAACTTGATCCATGGAATAGTGCTGGCCGGATACGTGGTCATGTTAGGGTGGTTTCCGCTAAGGATTGTCGAGAATAGATACTGATGCCTAGTCGTCATAAAAAAATCTCTTCTTATTATTTCATTTTGAGTTTCAAATTGCTTTAGGAAGTTTTCATGTATTTCTGTATTCATGACTACGCCTGGACCCTTGAAGAGGGTCTCACATTTTTCCAAAAGTGCAGAGCGACATTTGTTAGCCCAATTTTTATTGGTCTTTTTTAATAATAATGATATCAGTGCCAGGTGTTTAATAACTCTGGCATCAATAGTTTTATTTGAATTTTCTTCGGTGGTTCCCGTCGCTTGTAGAGAAACGTCGATCTGGTTGAGGAAATCACAGCAGACATTGCCTTCTGGGAAAGTTGCTCGATCATATACCCGTACTGTTAAATTTTTACCAAACGAAGACCTCAGGTTGTTCAAAATTTCTAGATAAGAAAATCGGTATGGTACGGCATTAAATACGGGCAAAGGGTTTTCTAAGTCAAAGCTCGATAGGTTTCCGGATTTTACAGCTTCGCTAAATAAACTTAGGCGAAACTGATCTTGTCTTCGGAGATAGATAATTACGGATTTGATGCTGCCAATTTCTTCGCATATCCGCTTGAAGTTCAGGAGGGTTTCTTGGCAAGAAAGATGCACATTTATGTGCTCGTCGCTAATTATAATTTGACTAGGTTTTGTTTTTTGAATCTCATTTTTAATGTTAGTCAGCGTATTTGTTTTAAAGTTTATAAACTCTACAGGGTCTTCTATTTTGAGCAGTTTTCGTATGGGATGTGTAGGCTGGTTCTCAAGAGCACAGGCTGTTAGATTGATATGGCTAGGAGCACCTATCGATTGCGGGAATAAAATGCCCTTTTCTAGTAGTTCGCCGTATGAGGCGCCCAGCACCGATTGGATACTTGTTGTCCCTGTTTTTTCAGTTCCAACATGTAGAATTATTTTTGGGCGCATTCTGATTCCTTTGCGAGAGAAGACTCGCCACGTTTTTCCCTATACACATGAGGCATCCATGTTCCCCATTTTTTTTCGAATATTTTTTTATTTTCGTTAAATAGGTTTTCTTTTTCATTGGCCCCTATTTTGTCAAATGTTGCTGAAAGATGATGGTGAATGAAGGCATCTTCGGCAAGTGCGCAGGAAAAGCCTTTGGACCGGATTGTTGCGCAGTGGTCATCATCTTCAAACATGCCTCGCCCATACTCTTCAGATAACAACCCGAAAACATCAAAGTCTGTCTTCCGAAACATTGCCGCAAAATATGCACAGACCTGGATACTTGTATGTTGGCCGCGGTATCCTGTTGTAGCCTCCCGGGCTACCTTAAACATTTCTTCGATTGAGCTGTATTCAACAAACAATTTGGCTTCATTGCCGATATTGTTGGTCAAGGGGCCGATGACACCGATGTCAGGATGTTTTTCGAGATGACGGACCATGGCAAACAGAGCCCCCGGCGCGACAACGGTATCGTTGTTCAGAAGCAGTACAAATTCGCCGGTTGCTTCCTGGATGCCGACATTATTTCCTTTGGCAAATCCGAGATTCTCCTTGTTTTCGATAAGGCGTACCCCGGGTAATTTTCTGGCGAACTCTTCGATTGCAACAATGCTTTCGTCGGGAGATCCGTTGTCGACAACGATAACCTCCATGTTTGGATAGTTTGCACCCGATTCGTATAGTGAGTGTAGTGTAGCCTTTGTCAGTTCCGGATCCCCGTAAGACAGAATCACCACAGAAATTTTCGGAAACGTATTCAGGGCCTCTTTAAATACGACTATGCGATGGGTCCATGTGTTTTCAGATGCATATAGCTGAAGCTTCTGCACAAACGATTTGTCTTTTGCGGCCTGATGAGCCTCAAGAATCTTTTCTACGAACTCCTCAGGCGTATTAGCTATAAAAGTTAGATGAGACGCTCTTGCGAGCTCTGGTAGATTGGTTGATACAGTGGGTTTGCCCGTGGCTGAGTATTCGTAGAACTTCACAGGATCGCAGGCATGAATGATGGGTAGCAGTTTGAATGGGATGGTTAATACATCCATTGAATTCATAAAGGCGGGTGCCTCTGAGTATGGGATTTCTCCATACATGAAAATATTGTCGAGTTCATCGAGCTTTGCAGGTTCCGGTGCTGTTACAGCTCCGCATAGATGAAATTCGAGATCCGGACAGTTTAGCGCAACATATTTTACGAGTTCTGTATCGAACCACTCTGCAATGGCACCGATGTATCCGACTTTAATTTTTTTGTTTTGGGGACTACTTTTCAGGAACCCAGGTGGATAGAGCATTTTGTTTTTAGCTGAGAAATGATCTAGTTCGGCTGCATTTCGAATAAGTTTCGGTGTTTGGTAGTGTTTGTATTTATTGAAAAGGTATTGAGAGCTGACGATCAACTGGTCGCAGTTTTTTAGGAGATCATGTTCTAGATCCAGCAAGAATTGTTCGGTGTTTGAGAATCCCGAAATGTCATCCATACAGTCAAATGTAATGTGAAACTCCGGAGGAAGGTGTTTTGCCAGCTGCCACCAATAAGGGTGCTGGATTATTATTTGTTTAAATGAAGTTGAGACAACGTTATCGCAGAGTGCATAGAATGCATCGATCCACCCTTTTGTTTGTTTTACCGATGGCTGTCCGGTATATGGCTGAATATGACCAATGTGTTTAGACGATAGTCTTACTTTGTAGAGGTTCTTTTGGATTTCCTCAACAGATAATTCTGAGTCTAATTCCATCTCAACGTAAAAAACCCGTTGGTTTGCATTCGCTAGCCCGTTTGCCATATGTTGAGGTCTTTGATATCTAAAATTCCAGTTTATAATAGATAATACAAAAAGATCGGGTGGCGTGTTGGCCTCCGGTTTAGAGAATTCAGGAAGGGTATGATTTGGCTTTATTCCGGTTACTGATGCTTTGCAGATAAGGTGGCTGGGAATCCCTTCGGGATTAGGAATATGCTGTTTAATTTTATCTACCCAACGGTTTGGAATTACCTTTCGAAGATTTTCCCCCGCCTTTTTGTATATGTTGCGGTAAATTGGTTTTAATACAGTTAACTGCTCTTTTTTATATCTTAAGTACAATTGCTCTATCTCTTGGTTGGCCTGTTCAAGCTGAACACTGGTTTGCTTGAGCTGGTTGCTGGTCTGTTCAAGTTGAGCTGTG
>JACKQG010005995.1_pt1 | contig 13086 bp, 7 predicted proteins | sample 8237621 | NCBI WGS metagenome assembly JACKQG01 (sample SAMN15677084, study PRJNA649215) | marine metagenome | biome: marine; feature: Black Sea; material: saline water; isolation source: suspended particulate matter (SPM) from the Black Sea western gyre | collected 2013-06-09/2013-06-10 | depth...
GAAAGATGCAGAGGGGGCGCCCGCGTCGCCGTCGAAGATCCGAGGGGTGTTAGTGGCGGCGTGCGCGGTCGTCTTTGCCGCGGGTTTCTGCTGTCCCCGCCCCCTCGAACCGGCCATCGAAAAGATCGAAGGTATCCCCGGCTTCTATCCCCTCTATGGATTCATCGGCATCGCTCTTCTGGTCCTTCTCTCCCGCGGCTTGAGAGCCGTGGTCTCCAGAGAGGAAGGGTACTACGATGATTGAAGGCTTATACCCGGTACTCCCCTTCATCGTGGGCGCACTGCTCTGCTTTGTCTTGAGCGGTATCCCCCGTAAAATCGTGGCGCTGGCCACTCCCGTCATCGGTCTACTGGCGCTGCTCGGTCTTCCAGAGGGCACCTCTTTTCAGATCTCCTTCTTTGGGTTTGATCTGATCCTCGCTCAGGTCGACAAACTTTCATTCCTGTTTGCCCTGTTGTTTCATATTGCGGGCATCATCGGTGTGATCTATGCCCTGCATATCAAGAGCCGCCTTGAGACATCCTCCGCCCTCCTCTATGCAGGGAGTGCCGTCGCTACTGTTCTCGCCGGAGATCTGGTCACTCTGTTTCTGGGTTGGGAAATGCTGGCTCTCACATCAGCGTTCATCGTCTGGGCTCGGGAAGATAATAAGGTTCTACCGGTCGGCTCACGGTATCTGGTCTTCCAAGTACTTTCGGGTCTGTCACTTCTCGCAGGACTCTTGATCCACCACCAATCCGGAGGATCACTGTTGATCTCCGACTTGGGCGTACTCGATCTCGCCTCCCCTGGCGTTCCGTGGATTCTGCTCGCCTTCGGCATCAAGGCCGGCTTCCCGATGTTCCACACTTGGATCGTCGACACCTACCCAGCAGCGAGTGCCACAGGAACGGTGTTCCTCTCGGCATTCACCACCAAGACAGCGGTCTATGCTCTGGCAAGATTCTTTCCCGGCACGGAGGAACTGATCACCATCGGTGCGGTGATGACTTTCTTCCCCATCTTCTTCGCCGTCATCGAAAATGACCTGCGCAAGGTGCTCTCCTACAGCATGATCAACCAGATCGGTTTCATGGTGGTCGGTATCGGGATCGGCACCGAAATGGCGGTCAACGGCGCGGTCAGCCACGCTTTTAACGATGTCCTCTTCAAAGGCCTGCTGTTCATGTCGATGGGTGCAGTGCTGCACGTCACCGGCAAGACCCGTGGTACCGACCTCGGAGGCCTGTGGCGCAAGATGCCGATCACTACTGTGCTGTGCCTCGTCGGTGCGGCATCGATTTCGGCGGTACCCCTCTTCAGTGGCTTCGTCAGCAAATCGATGATCATGGCGGCCGCGTTGCATGAAGGGCACACCTGGCTGTGGTTCCTGTTGCTCTTTGCTTCGGCGGGAGTGCTCGAACACGCAGGAATTAAGATCCCCTACTTCGCCTTCTTCGCCCACGATTCCAAACTGGAAGCGAAAGAACCCCCGGTCAATATGTTGGTGGCGATGTCGATCGGTGCAGCGTTATGCATCTTCATCGGTTGCAATCCTGGGTGGCTCTACAGCATGCTCCCCTTCACCGTCAGCTACGAACCCTTCACCACCACTGATGTGTTGACCCAATTACAACTGCTCTTGTTCGCATCGTTGTCAGTAGTGGTGCTGATGAAAACAGGAACATACCCACCCGAGTTGGTCCGAGAAAATCTCGATTTTGATGTCATCTACCGCAAGGGCGGCCGCTTCCTCGGCTGGATCGTGAATAACCCCATCGCTCATGGAACCCGAACCATCTCCCACTTCGTCCTCGACGAAGCCCCGGCCAAACTCCTCGGACTGGTGCAAAAGATTCCCGCCCAGCCGCCGGTGCACTGGCAGATGGTCCTCCCCGGCCTGCTCCTGTTATTGGCGCTGCTCGCGTTCCTGTTTGCGAACCTGTTCTCCAGTTCCTGAATCGGCAGCGACTTCAAGGCAAGCTCTCGAAAAACAGGCATCTGAGTCCACTATTGATCTGTGTGTCAGGCGTGAAGTGGGTTTAGATTTCTCCGCAAACATTCATCTTGTCGAGCCAAAGATCCAGCAGTAATGTTGGTTCTGAGCCTCCAGATCAAGCGAAGAACAGGGGGAGTCCCTGAACAAATGGAGGATAGATGACATCGTTTGAATCGATACGCACGACACCTTTCGGGTTGCTCTTTTTGTTGCTCTGTAGCGTGCTGTTCCTCACTTCAACATTGCATGCCCAACAAATTGTGAATGAAACCATCGTCATCAATGGTGCCACTCGAACCTACCTGGTCTACACACCCGTGAACTTTGATCCCGCTGAAAATTTGCCTGTACTGTTCGCCCATCACGGTGGAGGAGGTACTGGAGCGAGCTTCCTCCAATTCGAAGCTGATTTTCGCTCACTTGCGGATAGCGAAAGATTTCTGGCGGTGTACCCCGACGCCGCCATCGATGCCGATGGTTGTCGTTGCTGGAATACGGAAGGCCCCTACGACAACGGCATCGATGATATCGAATTTGCGGATGCCATGATCGATGCCATGGTGAGTAACTACTCAGCAGATGCTAACCGTATGTATGCCTGTGGTTTTTCCCTCGGAGGAAGCCTCATGTGGGACTACGGCTGCTATCTCGGAGATCGCTTTGCGGCATTCGCTGTCGTCGCGGCCAATATGTGGGAATGGACCTACAGTGCCTGCTCTCCCGCAGGACCCACGAGCCTTCTGCACATCTTAGGAACTGACGATTTTTATGCCCCCTATGATGGAAACACTTACTCCATCGCCACCAGCCTTCAAAACGATTATTGGGCGAACATCAATGGTGCATCCAATGTCCCTACAGAAACGATTCTAGGAGGCGGGATCTCACGATTTGATTGGGCCCCAGAGAGTGGCTGCCATGCGGTTCAACATTTCCGTACTCAAAATGGTGGCCATGTGTGGCCCTCATTCGCCAATCAAAGTATCTGGGAATTCGTATCTCAGTTTGATCTCAATGGAGTCATCGGCGGGTGCAGTGGAGAAACCCTATTCAGGCGTGGTGACGTCAATGGAGATGGTGAGTTTAATATTAGTGACCCCGTCAACATACTGATCTATCTCTTTGATAACGGGACTCTCAGTTGCGAAAACGCCACCGACAGCAATGACGATGGATCGATCAATCTAGCGGATGCCATTCAAGTCTTAGGATATCTCTTCAACGGATCGGGTCCGCTCCCTGCGCCCTTTAGCACCTGTGGCGATGATCCCACCCCCGACACTCTTGAATGTGCCAGTTACGACGGTTGTTGAAGCTTTAGAAGTGTTGGAACCGGCCAGACTATTCGGCATTGTTTCGGAAAACTTACGCATCGATGCACTGGCAGATGGTGCTGCCGAGGTCACTCAGCGGCGACAGTCTATCCATCACTGTTGCGGAAGTTCTTGAATAACACGGCATTGCCGACCGAACCGAAGCCCGCCTCGAGACCCTCTGCAGCATAGGTCTGCATGCACTCCACGAAACGACCATCGAGACCCGCATCTTTTCCAACCGCAACGACCTGTGCCAGCGCCCCGGCACTGGTCTCGAGGGTGCTGTGCTCTGAGGCATAGTTGTCGGCGGAAATCATCTGGACCGCTCGTTCCAGGACACCGCCAAATACTGGCATCAGCGATTCGGTCAACTGCTGGAAGAGCGGCAGCGGCACATTCTCCGCATCGCAGATGGCAGCACCGTTGAGAACACCAAAGGTGTAGCTGAAGTAGATCGGCAAGACGGCATTACTGAGGGCAGCCGCCATTCCCGGATCGGTTCCCAGCATTTGTGCTGTACCACCAAAGGCGCGAACCATTGCGTCACAGGTTTCAAAACCGTCGCGGTCACCCGAGTATAGAATTGCGCAACTGTCGGTCCCAACCGCATCGGGAAAGCACATGATCTCGCCATCGAGATAAGTGGCGCCGATGGACTTGGCCCATTCTGCGGCGACACGAGCCTTGGCAGGCGTCCCCGTCGAGAGTTGAGCAAAGATCTTCCCGGCAAGCTGATTCTCAACGGCAGCATCCTGAAAAAGTTCGGCGGTCGCCTCGTAATCACGTATGCAGACAACAACGATATCACTGGCGGAAACCGCCTCGACGAGGGTGTCGGCGACCTGGACTGTCCCCGGTTCAAACAACTTCGCCTTTGCGGGATTTCGATTCCAGACCGTGACTTGCAACTGGGCCGCAGACAGAACACGAGCGAGGGCTGATCCCATCAATCCCAACCCGATGATCGTAACGCTTTCTTTTGTCATAGTATCCTTCCGTAAGATGATGACGGTTCGAGTATCCAGAACGGGTACAACCTGTTGAATTGTCCCAACAAACCCCAGCCAGCCCCTCCAACGCTACTGTGGAATCACTCCATCGGAGCCGGCGGCGGCATGGCGCTGAAGGGCGTCCGGGGCCATGTCGACGATGGCCTGGGCCCAGCGCGGATCCGCATTAAGGCAGGGAATCATGTCAAACTTCTTACCACCCGCTTCGATGAACGTCTCCCGTACTTCCATGTCGATCTCTTCGATGGTTTCGAGGCAATCCGCCACAAAAGCAGGGCAGATCAGTTTGAGACTGCGGATGCCTTCTTCCGCCAGTTTTTCGGTGGTCGGCTCAGTGGCGGGCTCAAGCCAAGGATCGTTGCCCAGCCGTGACTGAAAAGCCACCGACCATTTGTCCTCCGCCAGCCCCAGATCTTCGGCAAGGAATCGCGCGGTCCTACGACACTGTGCACGGTAACACATCGGCGTCGCCGGGTGATCGGTGAAGCAGCAGTCCTCGGTCTTCAGGCAGTAACAATCGCTGGGATCGCGCTTTTCGATGTGTCGGACGGGCACGCCATGGAAAGAGAAGAGCAGGTGATCCCACTCTCCATCCAAATAAGGCTTCGTGACTTCAGCAAGAACATTGCGATACACCGGGTGGTCGTAAAAAGGCTGCAGAAAGTGGACTTTGATCGGATCCGCCATCTGGGGCAGATCCTCAAGAACTTTGGCCACCACTGTCTCATAGGAACTCATCGAATAGTGCGGATACAACGGAACCACGATAGCCTCATCCGCTCCCGCTTGACGAATCTCTTCGAGAGCATGAGAGATCGAGGGATTCCCGTAACGCATCCCCAAAGCCACCGGGCCATCCCAAAGTGAACGGACTGCTTCCGTTAATTTTTGGGAAGTGACAATCAACGGAGATCCTTCGTCAGTCCACACCTTGCTATACGCTTCCGCTGATTTTTTGGGACGAGTATTCAGGATGATGCCACGCACCAACAGATTACGCAGTAATACATTGACGTCGATCACCCGCTCATCCATTAGAAATTCGTCGAGGTACCGACGCACATCTGGGGTTTTCGGAGAATCGGGTGAACCAAGGTTGATGAGAATCAGACCGGTCTTTGCCATCACGCTCACATTTCCAGTGTTCTAAGTTTCATTCTGCAATATTTCAAAGTCGCCATCATCGTCGATGAGTAGGGTCTTAGTATGAGTATCCCAGTCCCAGGTACAACGCTTCAGAAAAAGTGTTGTAACCCGTATCCAAAACCCAAGAGTTTCCCAATTTGAACATGGCTCCAGCGCAAGCTTCCAAATCAAATGACTGACCATTAGATGTATTGTAGAAACCGGCACTCCCCAGAATCAAATCGGAATCAAACTGCTCCTGCCATGTCTCGGAAAAACCGAGCCCCAATCCCGCATGGATCGAACACGTCTCATTGATGTCCCAGGTCGTCCCCGCACTCAGACACCAACCCAGTTGTTCCTGTCCGGTCACGGGATCTCCACCACTGCCAGGGGGTAGATCAGACAATTCTTCTCCACCCACCACTCCATTGCGTAATGTTTGCAGTTGAAGAAAGACTCCTGGCTGATTTTCCCGAGTCCAGTATCCGGCAAATCCAACCCCAGTTCCTTCGAGGGATCCCTCTGCTTCGAAATACTGAACCGTGGACGCGGCACTCCCTTCCCCCTCAGGAAGAATGACACAGCCGGTCAAGGCGACCAGTCCAAGAAGGCCAATCATGAAGAAGAAATTTTGCATCGGTGATGACCCCTCTCCTGAATTACCACTTGAACGTTGCCAGATCTTACCCTGAAGGCCTCAATAGGTCACTGTTCTGATCACTCGGAAGCAGTATCCTGAGGTCGAATTTGAAATTAACCGGACCTCATCACAGCGATCTTCGGACTGTGACCTCTGCAATGTGATGCATCTTTGAGCTTTGCTATGAGATGCACCCTGAACGGAAGAGAAACGATGACCTCTCTCCCTCTGAATCCTCGACTTCAGTTGAAAAGTCCGCTGCTGCCATTTCTGCTGCTTTCTTTGCTACTGACACTGGCTTCTTCCACGGCGAGTGCGGATCAAAATTGGCAAGACCTGTTCGATGGAAATTCTCTTAAAGGATGGCAGGGAAACACAGAACTCTGGCGTGTGGAAAATGGCATGATCATCGGCGAGGGTCCCGATGGAGGCCCCGTCCCAGTCACGGAATTCCTCTGGCATGAGCAAGAATTTGGCGACTTCGTTCTCGAAGCCGAATTCCGGATTCATGGAGGTAACAGCGGGATCCAGTATCGAAGTGAGGCCTTGCCCAATGGCAGAGCCAAAGGCTATCAGGCAGATCTTGATGCGGGTCATCAGTACACCGGCATTCTTTATGAAGCGAGTGGCCGGGCCATCCTCGCTCCAAGAGGTGAAGTTTCACGGCTTCACGCAGATGGAACACGTACCACTGAAGGGTTTCTGACGGGCACAGATGCATTGATCGAAAAATTTGACACGAACGCATGGCATCGATACCGCATTATCGTCCGTGGGCAGCGAGCACGTCACGAACTGGACGGAGTTCAGGTGTGTGCCTTTGAGGACCAGCATTCAAATCACCAAGCGCAAGGTAAGATTGGCCTGCAGATTCATGCTGGGGAACCGATGCGCATCGAGTGGCGTCAGGTCAGAATTCGCCCTTGGGATGTTTTGGATGGAGACCCCTTCACCGATGTCAGTATGGCAAAAGAAGTCGTCGAGAAAAAAAGTGCTCATTGGATCTGGAGTTCCGAGGCACCCGACAGTGGCGTTGAGGTCACTCTCTCCCGCCGTTTCAACACGACAAAAACCTCCACCGCTCAGCTGACGATGACAGCGGATAATCACTTTATCGCATTCCTAGATGGAACGCCGATCCTGCGCGGAATCGACTGGAGCCAAACTTACGAACATCGCTGGACTCTTCCTGCCGGAGATCATGAGTTGACTGTGAGAGCCAGTAATGAGGGAGGCCCCGCGGGACTTCTGGGAACTCTCCGTTGGCAGATCGAAGGGTCAACTCCTCAACAACTGCACACCGATACAGAATGGACAGTCCGTCGCTGGACGAAACAACCCCAGCCCGCCAACTCTGGGACCCCCTATGGAGAAGAAGAGTCTTGGAATCTGGACGGACTCGATCCTCTACCCCATCAGGCCGCGATTTCTCTAGGAACGATGGGAGACCCCTCCCTTCCTTGGGGCGGGATCAAGTTTTCGGGAAGTCCTTCTCGCAGTTGGAATCTGCCCATGGGATTCGAGGCCAAGATCATTCACGAAGTCGATCCTACTCAAGGATCTTGGGTCTGTATCGCGGCTGAGAACGATCAAGATTTCATCGTCTCCCCCCAATATGGTCCTCTCAAAAGGCTGAAAAAAGAGGCGAACGGTTACAGTGCCAAAGACTGTGCCAACATGGGTCATGCTCAGGGAATACTCAAAGTCGGTGAAGAACTCTGGATTCACGTCAATGGCGATGCCAAAGACAAAGGTGGCTTGTGGGTATTAACCGATACCGATGGTGACGATTTTTATGAAACCGAGGAAAGGCTCTCAAGTATGGGGCCCGGTTGGGAACATGGAGTGCACGCTCTGGTGATGGGCCCGGATGGTCATGTCTGGACTGTCGTCGGCAATCACATCAAAGTTCCTGAAGAGATCCTGACCCGTGACCGCTACCGTAATTGGCAAGAAGATTTATTGTTCCCCAGAATGTGGGATCCTTCCGGTCATGCGGTGGGATACCTTTCACCGGCAGGACAAATCTTAAGGATAGACCCCGCGACTCGTGAGTGGGAAAGAGTGGCAGGCGGATTCCGTAATCCATACGACCTCGCCTTTCATCATGACGGTTCTCTTTTCACCTACGATGCCGATATGGAATATGACATCGGTTCTCCCTGGTATCGTGCACCCCGTATCGTCGAAGTCGTTTCCGGAGGTGAAGCCGGTTGGAGAAGCGGCGATGGCAAGTGGCCCGATGGTATTCCGGATGCCGTCCCTCCTGCTGCCGAATCGGATCTCTCTTCTCCGACGGGGGTTGCCTCCGGACTCAAGAGTCAATTTGAGGGTCGTTGGAAGCATGCGATCTTCATCGCCGATTGGGCCTACGGTAGAATTTTGGCGTTTTTCCCCAGGGAGCACGGTTCTAGTTTCACCGGAAACATTGAACCCTTCGCAGCCGCTCCTGCCTTGAATGTTTCTGACATCACTATGGGTCCAGACGGAGCTCTCTATGGTGTCACCGGAGGTCGAGGTACAGGAAGTACCGTCTTTAGGATCACTTCCCAACGCCCTCCTGAGAAGATGTCAGCCCCACTGACACGAGAGGGGAAAAAAGCACGGGGCATCCGCAGAGAATTGGAAAAGGGACATGTCCAACCGATGCCTGACCTGCTCGATCTGGCCCTCCTCGAACTCGCTCATGAAGACATGTTTATCGCCGCCGCCGCAAGAATCACCCTGGAACGACTGTCTCCCGATCTCTGGCGAGATCGAGTGCTCGGCCTAGAAGGAAGAGCCGCTCTCCAAGGATTACTCGCCCTCGCTCGGGTCGGTAGTACCGAAGATAAGGAGATTCTTCTGGAGAGACTCTGTGACCTTCCTCAACTTCAAGGAAGGGCGCAAGAATTAGCCGCTCTGCGAGTGGCGACTGTCGCTATCGCAAGACACGGAGATCCGTCGGGCAGTACTCGAACACGCTTGCTGGCACGACTCGATCAGGATTTCCCTAGAAGAGATGCCGCTGTTGATCGATTACTAGGAGATCTTTTAGTGCGACTTTCTGCACCGGGATTAGTGACACGATTGATCGACTGGTTATCTCTTGCCGAAAAGGGACCCGAAAAGATGGCCGCACTGCGTTGCCTTCAATGGACCACCATCAACACCGAGCAGAGGGATTTGATCGCCCCAGAAATAAAACGCCTCACTGCGCTCTCTGGAGGCAACAGTTACAACGGATTTATTCAGCACATGACTCGCCAAATGGATGACGGTAGTGGAGCACTGGTTCCACCGCCCCTTCCCCCCGTCGTCATGGCTCCTTTTGTTCAACAATGGACTCGTGAAGAAATCTTGTCGGCATTGACGAAAGGAAAGGGAGATCCAGAGAAGGGCAGAATAGCTTTCGAAAAAGCGCTCTGTTCTCGTTGTCATCGATATGATCAATTTGGCGGAGGAGTGGGGCCGGATCTCACAGGCAGCGCATCCAGATTCACGCATGACGACTTGCTCACCGCGATCCTCGACCCTTCACGTGATATCTCTGACCAATACAACTGGACAGTTCTCGAATTTGGAGAAGATGGTCTAGAACTCGGAAGACTGCTCTACCGAGACGAGAATAAGTGGATCTTGAACACGGATCCTTTCGGCTATTCACCGGTAGAAATCAGTGTTCCTGTAACGTCAGCCACCCCATCCATCGATTCTCCCATGCCTTTAGGCCTCCTAAATGTGCTGGATGAAGTGGCAATTCGTGATCTTTGGGCCTATCTCGGCATGACTTCCCGGGAATAACTGCCTCACAATATACTGACTTGCCTGACTTCCCTTTAAGGCGAGAATAGACATGGGCTTGGCTCAAAAGAGCACAACCATATAAATCAGAGTCTGGATGTGGAATCGCACCCCTCTCGAAGGGTGTGTTTCCACGTTCAGTTTCGTGAACCTTCCAATTTGATTGGGGAGCAAGCATGTCACCATTCCGACATCTACTTGTGGTCATATTATGTATCACAGGTTTCACCACTTTCGGATCAGCACAAGATTCGATAAAAATCGTTCCAACCATCAGTATCGATTCTCTCGATCTTGTGGCCTTGGAAGCAGAAGACTCTTTGAGAGATGCTCAAGGTCTCGCACCCCGCTTTGCGGTTCCACACGATGTCAGTATCACTCCAGCGACACACGGTCACTGGGAAAAGATTAATGACGACGTCGCCATGTGGAGACTTCGAGTCACCTGTAAGAACGCCATCAGTATGAACTTTGGCTTCGAGCGATGGATGCTTCCCATCGATAGTGAAATGTTGCTCTACAATGTCGAGGGAACTCACAAAGTTCGCCCTTTCACCATCGACGATTACTCCGATAGCGGAGAACTTTGGACTCCTGTTCTTGCAGGAGGAGATGTCATCATCGAGATTCGCTGCCCTCAAAACGCAGAAATCTTGATCAAAGAAGAGATTAAACTGACCCGTATCAATCCGGGATACCGCGGGTTCCATGAGAACTTCGGAACAACCCCGACTCAGGGTAACTTCCCTTCTCTCTCCGGATCTTGCAATGTCGACGTGGCCTGTCCTGAATCGGTGACGTGGGAAAATGAAATCGACTGCGTCGGAGTGATCTCCACCGGTGGATCCACCTTCTGTACAGGATTCATGGTGAACAACACCTCACAAGATGGCACTCCGTATTTCATGACCGCAGACCACTGCGGCTTGAGCGCCGGAAATTCCCCCTCGTTGGTCGTTTACTGGAACTATGAAAACTCATTTTGCCGCGCACCAGGATCTGCGGCTTCCGGTGGAGCGGGCAACGGCACACTGAACCAATTCAGTTCAGGGGCGGTCTTCAGGGCAGGGTCAGGGACTTCTGATTTCACACTTGTCGAGTTGAACTCTCCTCCTAACGCTGCATTTGGAGTCTCCTTCTGTGGGTGGGATGCCTCATCAGCAGCACCGACGAGTGCCGTGGGTATCCATCATCCCGCCACGGACGAGAAACGTATCTCTTTTGAAAATCAGGCTCCCAGTTTAAGTACTAACTTTGTCACGGTGAACGACTGGGATTTGGGCACTACCGAGCCAGGATCATCGGGTTCTCCCCTCTTTGACCAAAACCATCGTGTCATCGGACAGCTCTGCTGTGGAGGCGCGGCATGCGGCAATAACCTCAGTGATGATTACGGTCGCTTCTCCCGTTCCTGGACTCTCGGCCTCTCTGCATGGCTTGATTCCGCTGGAACCGGATCACTCTTTGTCGATACTCTCCCCGCTGGTGGTGGCGGAGGTCCCATCGAGTTTTGTTCCAATGGTGTCGATGATGATTCGGACGGCTTGACCGATTGTGCCGACCCCGATTGCGCCAGTAGCCCTGCCTGTGGAGGCGGCGGTGGCGGTGGTGCTCCTGCCAATGATGACTGTGCCAATGCCACAGCTGTTGGAGAAGGATCATTCGCCTTTGATAACTCCGGCTCTATCATCGAAGGTCCAACCGACTGTGACACCAATATGGGAACAGATGTCTGGTTTGCCTACACAGCCACTTCCAGTGGAACTGCAACCATCGAAACCTGCGGAACGGCGGGCTCACTCGATGACTCTGTTCTCATCGTCTACGACGGTTCAGCAGGGTGTCCGAGCGCTGGCTCCGCTTGCCTGAGCAGTGACGACGATGGCTGCACCGCACCGAACTTCAGTTCAACAATCGCCCTCCCAGTCGTTGCGGGTAATACCTACCTGATTCAATGTGGCGGCTGGAATGGCGCTACAGGATCTAGCGATTTGACCATCTCGGTCGGCGGCGGTCCTGCTCCCACCGAAAACTGTACCAATGGTGTTGACGATGATGGAGATGGACTCGCGGACTGTGACGACCCCGATTGCGCCGCAGTCCCAGTATGCGGTGGCGGTGGCGGCGGAAACGATGACTGCGCCAATGCCACTCCAGTGGGCGAAGGCCTTTTTGCCGTCGATAACACAAACTCTATCCTCGATGGCCCCACTGATTGTGACACCAACATGGGCACTGACGTCTGGTTCGAATACACCGCCAGCGCCAGTGGAACAGCCACTATCGAAACATGTGGATCCCTCGGTTCCATGGATGACACCGTCCTCATCGTCTACGACGGTGCTGCAGGCTGCCCTGTTGTAGGTTCGGCCTGTCTGGCCAGTGACGACGATGGTTGTACCACACCCAACTTCAACTCCACCTTAGCAGTGCCAGTCACTGCTGGCGGCACTTACCTGGTCCAAGTGGGCGGCTGGAATGGAGCCACCGGTACTACGGACCTCAGTATCTCTCTCGGTGGAGGCCCTGCCCCTACTGAAAACTGTACGAATGGTACTGACGACGATGGAGATGGACTGGTGGACTGCGTCGATCCTGATTGTGCCAACAACCCTGCCTGTGGCGGGGGTGGCGGCGGATACGACGAATGCTCAGGTGCTCTCCAAGTCTTCGACGGTGCCAATGCTTTTGATACGTCAGGATTCACCAACAGTTTGGACCCCCCCCCCACCGGCTGCACCGGCGGAGGATTCGGCGGCTTAAATAATGACGGCTGGTTTGCTTACACTGCAACGGCCTCTGGGACTGCCACCTTTAATACCTGTGACGCTCTCTCCTTCGATACCGACCTCGCGGTCTACGCCGGCACTTGCGGAGCACTTGCTCTTCTGGGTTGCGACGGAGACGGTTCAACCCTCGCGGGTTGCCAAGGTTTTGATTCCGAAGTTGCAGGAATCAATGTCATTGCTGGAGAAACCTATCTCGTTCGCCTCGGCGGCTTTGGTACCGCAGATGCGGGTGCCGGAACCCTCACCATCACTATCGGTGGCGGCGGCGGTGGCGGAGGCGGAAATGATGACTGCGCAAATGCCACGCCTGTAGGCGAAGGACTTTTTGCCGTCGACAACACAAACTCCATCCTCGACGGCCCCACTGATTGTGACGCCAACATGAGCACTGACGTCTGGTTTGAATACACCGCCAGCGCCAGTGGAACAGCCACTATCGAA
>JACKQG010005997.1_pt1 | contig 13081 bp, 10 predicted proteins | sample 8237621 | NCBI WGS metagenome assembly JACKQG01 (sample SAMN15677084, study PRJNA649215) | marine metagenome | biome: marine; feature: Black Sea; material: saline water; isolation source: suspended particulate matter (SPM) from the Black Sea western gyre | collected 2013-06-09/2013-06-10 | depth...
CGGTTAAATTAAAGGATGTAATCCCATTATAATCATCATCACACTCCTGAAGAGCTGTAGGTACTATTACTTCGGGAACAGGATCAACTGCTATATTAGACTCAGAAGAATATATTATACATCCATTGCCTTCTCTATCAACTAGAGCTCTAAATACTATATTATTAAAACTGATAGGGGTTGTAAGAATTTCTAATGTTGAACTGTTTACTCCACTATAATATTCATTATCAATCAGGGTATTCCAATTTACTCCATCATAAGATGATTCCCACTGGTAGAAATCGATGGTAGAAGAGACAATTGACAGTTGAAAACTAGAATTTTCACAAATCAATACTTCATGTTGCGGTCCTTCATCAATAACAATTGTACCGTCAATTATATAGTCAGTGCTAGGAGTACTATATCCGTCACTTGCATTATTTACTAAACCATTTGAATCTACAGTTACAGTATCATTTCCTAGTAAGCCATCTGCATTATCATCAGAATATCCTGCTTCAATAACATCACTACAGTTATCTTCATCAGATTCTAAATCAATATAGTTGTAAAAACCATCTCCATCAGTATCAGCAACTGAGAAATTAGTTGTCCCTGAATCTGGACTAGTTTCTATACTATCGAATAAACCATTATTACCAACATTTCCAGACGAAATATCTATTACACCATCTAAATCTGCATCTGTAATTGTTGCACCTGATTCTTGAGAATCATATATGCCATCATTATCTGAGTCTAAATCTAAGTAGTCCAATACTTCATCCCCATCAGAATCTATTGGCGTAGATTCAAAACTAAAAATATCATCGTATCCATCACCATTAGCATCGATATTTGAAATAGGTTGATAGTTAGACCCAGAAGATTCTATAATATCTAAGATACCATCATTATCACTATCACTATCTTCTGCATCAACTACTGAATCACCATCAGAATCTATTGGAACACATGTTGCAGTAACATTGAATACAGCCTTATTTACTGTATTAGATGAATTAAAATGTGTCATTTCAAAAAAGTCAGTTAAATGAGTGTAGAATTTAAATGTAGAATCAGCACTGTTAAGACTTGTTCCATTTATTTTAAAACGAATTTCAAAATTTGAAAAATTAGTTATTCCACTTTCAAAAATCCCATCAAAATTAGTGTCAATTAATATTTGATCATCTGGGTCAAGAAGAGTTATAGTTTTTTCATAAGGAACTTTTAGGCTAAACCATTCTTCATTATCCATTGTATCGCAATCTATCGGTAAACCGGTATTTATATCAGTAATACAGCTGTAGCTAATTTCTAAACTGATTTCACTATCAAATGTCATTGAACTGGATATATATCCATCTTGCTCAATATTATCACTATCAAGATATGGCGTTGGAGAAAAAGTTTCCCAATTCCCTATATTATCTCCTATCCAATTTGCAGTAGATGCGTCTGAGTTTTCATAGCCAAATGTGTAATTATATAAATCCTCTATACTATTACCTGTTTCACCAGTTAAATCTATTAGCTTATCACCTAAAGATTCAAAACAATCTAGAATACCATCATTGTCATTATCAATATCAATATTATCATTTACTCCATCATTATCAAAATCATTAGGACATGCACTAACAGGAATGTTTTCTGAAAGTATTGCCCCAGGACAATTTTCAATAGATCCTGAAAGTTGATAATATCCGGGATCACTAGGAGTATAGTTAATACTGTTAGCTCCAGCTATTGGGTCCCCGTTATAATACCATTGATACTCGTCGTATGTAGAGATACTATTTAGACTTAAGGTCAGGTTTGGTATACATGAATAATCTTCAATACTTAGAGATTGTAATAATATTTCTGGTTTAAAAGCAAAACCAGAGTAATATCCACCAAATGTAGCATAAGTATAGGCGCCAAACGAAGCCACATATACTTGACTTGTAGATTCTATTGAGACATTTCCTGTTAGGTACTCAATTGTATAGCTTACAAAATCATTATTCCAAATTACTGGTTGAGCGGTAACACTATAATTTGAAATGTCTAAATCATTGATTAACACACTTGATCCTGCTTCAGTAACTAAGGTTATAACTCCAGAAAATGATGCCGTACCAATTTGATTTATGAAAGGTATGTTATCAACTATTTTGGGTGTTTGACAATTTATTGGTGGAACAAAAAAGAGTCCTTGATTAGGAATTCCACTGTACCCTCCGCTACCTCCAGGCCTTTCACCTCCAATAACTTGAAAAGCAAAGACAGGATTAGACGTGTTAACATACATATTACTTGATTGTCCTAAAGGAGGACCTTGATTTCCATCAGATGGATAGGAAACACCATAATAGCCTGCTTCAATTGAAACAAAATCTCCTCCATTTAGAGTAGCATATAATGATCCATTTACGTATACCTCAGTATTATCTTCATGAGCTACAATTAGAGGTCTCTCTATTTCATCTGGACCAACTCCTCTAACAAAAATATATTCTGAACCAATTCTCTCAACAGGAGCTACTTGATCAATTCCAACATCTTGGCCATAATCACCATCATCTAAATTAGCATTACTTCCTGTAATTGATCCACTATTTACTGCAATTGGTTTATCTGATTCAACTAGAACTCCAATAAATCCTTCTGCATTATCTGGATTTGAAGAAGGTGAAGCTGCAATAACATAACTTTCACCAGTATTTAATAGAATATTACTTGTTACCGCATCATTAATTATGGTTACGCCATTTCCAAAATTTGAAAAATTAACTGTAGTGTTATCTTGAGTGGCTAATACACTTACAAAATTTAAATATTGAGATTGACTTCCCGTTAGATTTCCTAGATTTCTAAATGTACCTACTCTAAATTCTTTCCCTAGAGCTGCTAACCCCTTACTTACAACACCACCTGCTTGATAAAGTTGTGAACTTGTAAATAATCTGACAGATACGTAAACTAAATCTTCAGCTTCAATAATAAACCCTTTATCTGTAAGGTTTTGACCAGAAAGATTTGTTTGAGCAATAAAATTAGTATCTACTCCATCACCCACATAATATTCGTAGGGATTTGCATTTGAAACCTGTACAGTTATAGGTGTTCCGCCAATTGGATTTATTGTAACGTTAAAAGGGGTTTCATTTGGAGTGGATATATAGAGATGTTGTGTTTGAGGTGCAGCTGGTCCTGAACCAGTAGTTGCAATTGGAGGTATATAATGAGTTTTACTAAATTGAGCACTTATGTTTTGAAAAACAAAGCAAACTAATATAAATAGGAGTATTTTTAAATATCCTTTAAATCCTTTCATTTTATCCTACTAAATTCTTGGTGGATAAAGATAATAATAATACTGATGTAATTTGTATAAAAAAAAAGCCCTTATTATAGGGCTCTTTTTTATTGATAGTAATTTAATTACTTGATTATTTCAAAGCTTCTTTTAATAAAATTGGTTAATTCTTCTCCTTTAAGTAGTCCATGAGATAATCTAGCTAGGTCTAAACTTTGATTTATTAGTCTTTCTTGTTTCTTTTTGGTTTTAGTTTTTAAGATTTCAACAACTAAATCAGAATTTGTATTTACAACTAAATTATATATATCAGGCATATTACCAGCTCCGAACATTCCACCACCACCAGTTTGTTGCATTTCTTTCATTCTTCTCATAAATTCAGGAGTTGTTATAATAAACGGGTGTTCTTTACTATCTAATGACTCTAATTTTATTGTATATTTTTCATCAGGAATAGTATCTTTTAACATTTTCTCAAGATTGGTTTTTTGATTATCGCTTAGTTTTGAAACTTTGGAATCATCCTTTTTTATAAGGTTATCAATATGATCAGAATCAACTCTAGCAAATGAAATTTTATCTTTTGAAGTTTCAAGCTTTTGAATAAGGTGGCCAATAATTGGTGAATCTAAAAGTAAAACTTCATATCCTTTAGCTTTTGCATTTTCGATATAGCTATGTTGAGCCTCTTTATCGGATGCATATAAAATAACTAATTTGTCATCTTTGTCAGTTTGTTTTGCTTTTATCTTGTTGAATAACTCTTCATATGTATAATATTTTCCATCAACAGAGGGATATAGAGCAAATTTTTCAGATTTTTCAAAGAACTTTTCTTCACTTAACATTCCGTATTCAATGACAATCTTTATATCATTCCATTTTTTTTCATATTCTTCTCTATTTTTTTTGAATAATGTTGCCAATTTATCTCCTACTTTTCGAGTTATATAGGCTGATATTTTTTTTACAGCGCCATCAGTTTGAAGATATGATCTTGACACGTTGAGTGGAATATCTGGAGAATCAATTACTCCCCTAAGAAGAGTTAAAAATTCAGGGACAATTCCTTCAACATTGTCCGTTACAAAAACTTGATTTTGATAGAGTTGAATTTTGTCCTTTTGAATATTTAAATCATTGGTAATTTTAGGGAAATACAAAATACCAGTTAGGTTAAATGGATAATCTACATTTAAGTGTATATTAAATAAAGGTTCTTCAAATTGCATAGGATATAATTCCTTATAGAAATCTTTATAATCTTCGTCTTTTAAATCTTTAGGTTGCTTTTTCCAAGCAGGTTCGGGATTGTTTATAATATTATCTACGGTTACTGTCTTAGGCTTTTCATCCTTTTTTGCATCTTTTGAAAGTGGAATAGTCACTTCTTTTGTCCCAAACTTTATAGGAATAGGCATAAATTTATTATACTTTATCAAAAGTTCCGAGATTCTACTTTCTTCAAGAAATTCTTTAGAATCTTTATCAATATGTAATATTATTTCTGTTCCTATAGTCTTTTTATCAGACTTATCTAGGGTGTAATTTGGAGAACCATCGCATGCCCAATGTGCTGCAGGTTTATTTTTATAAGATTTTGAAATTATCTCTACTTTAGATGAGACCATAAATGCAGAATAAAAGCCCAGACCAAAGTGTCCAATTATTCCTGTATCTTTTGCTGAGTCTTTATATTTCTCTAAAAATTCTTCGGCACCAGAAAATGCAACCTCATTGATATATTTTTCAATTTCTTCAGCACTCATGCCAATACCTTCATCAATAATGTGAAGTTTTTTCCCTTTTTTATCAATTTTTACTTCAATTTTAGGATCATTTAATTTTATTTTTTCTTTTCCCGTACTGGATATATGTTTTAATTTTAAAGTAGCATCAGTTGCATTACTAATAAGCTCTCTAAGAAAAATTTCATGGTCACTATACAAGAATTTCTTGATTAGCGGAAAAATATTTTCAACCGAAACATTAATATTACCTTTTTTCATTTTTTACTATTTTTAATTAACATTGATCTAATGTCAATAAAGATGCCAAAATTGATTTACTGACAAACTGGCATAACTAATAATTACTCCTTATTTCTAGATAAATAAAGTCCTACAAATGTTATAAGTCCATTTATTGGCAGTAATTCATATCCAAACTGATATAGGTTAGATAATGCAAAACTTTTAGCACATAACCATTTTTCCTGACTACATTCTATAATATTTAAATCAAAATAATAGGCATATAGAGAAGGAGATATACTTAAAATATATGTTAAAATTGGAGCAAGTATAACTACAGCATAAATATTTTTTTCTCTTAGGCTATATTTAGTATATAATCCAAAGGCAAATAATCCAAGCAGTGGACCATAAGTATAAGAAGCAACTGTAAGTAGACTGTCAATGACATTACTACTAAGGACATATTTAAATAATATGATTATTATAATTAGAGTTAGACTCATTGCTACGTGTACTTTTTTTCTAATACTTTTTTGTATGCTAGCATTTTTATTTTTAATATCAATAAAATCTATGCAGAATGAAGTTGTAAGTGAAGTAAGTGCGCTATCTGCACTACTATAAGCTGCAGCTATAAGACCAAGAATAAATGTGACAGACAACAGTATGCCTAATTCACCATTTAATGCAATTTCAGGGAACAACAGATCAGTTTTAGGTTGGCCATCCATTAGAGGCATTAATATTTCATTATTATTTTTAAAAATGAAAAGAAGACTACCAAGTATCATGAAAAAGTAAGTAACAATAACCAGTACAATACTGAATACCAGCATATTTTTTTGTGCATCCTTTAGTGATTTACAAGTTAGATTTTTTTGCATCATATCTTGATCTAATCCAGTCATACAAATAGTAACAAACATCCCTCCAATAAATGATTTTAAAAAATGATGTCTTTCCATTATATTATCAGTAAAAAAAACTGTGTTGTAATTGCTAAACTCATCAGATTTTAAAAATTCTATAAAACTCCAGTTTAGATTATTTAAGATTTCAGAAATTGAAATAAGTACAGCCAGAATCATAAAGAATGTTTGCAAGGTGTCAGTCCAAACAATAGTCTTTATTCCACCTCTATATGTGTAAATCCAAATTAAGATAATTGAAATAGTAACTGTTACAGGAAAAGGAATATTCCACTGATCAAAAACAAACTGTTGTAAAACAATAGCAACTAAGAATAATCTAAATGATGCACCTAAAAGCCTAGAAATAAAAAAATAAAAAGCACCAGTTTTGTGAGCAACTGTTCCAAACCTAAAATTTAAATATTCATAAATTGAGGTTAGATTAAGTTTGTAATACACAGGTAAAAGCACTTGACTGACAACTATGTAGCCAAAGAAATATCCAAACACAACTTGTAAATAGCTAAATTGAGAACTTTCAATCCAACCAGGTACAGATATAAATGTAACTCCTGATAAAGATGCGCCTACCATTCCAAATGCTACTATATACCACGGAGCATTTTTTCCAGCACTAAAAAAAATAGAATTACTATCATTCTTCCCTGTTATATATGAAATTGCAAAAAGGAGAATGAAATATCCAACAATTAAAATTAAAATATTGCTTGCGTTCATTAGGGGAATATAATTATTCAAATTACATATTATTTGTATGATTTACCAAATAATTCTTTATTAGAAACGTTTTATTTTTCAATCTGTAAAATTTGTAAGTTTGCTAAATGGAATTTTCATCAAAACTTATTGAAACAGCTGTTAATGAAATATCAAAATTGCCGGGTATTGGTAAGAGGACTGCGTTAAGACTTGTATTATTTCTTTTACGCCAACCTTCTGATCAATCAGACGATCTTGCAAAAGCTATTTCTGAAATACGTCATAAGGTAAAATTTTGTAAAAATTGTCACAATATATGTGATAATGAATTATGTGATATTTGTTCAAATCCTAACAGAGACAATTCCGTCATTTGTGTTGTAGAAGATATAAGAGATGTTATGGCAATTGAAAACACTAGTTCATATAAAGGTATGTATCATGTTTTAGGAGGAAAAATATCGCCATTAGATGGAATTGGACCTAATGACTTAAATATATCAAGTTTAACAGATAAAATTGAAAAGGGAGGAATTAGTGAGATAATATTTGCATTGGGCTCAACAATGGAGGGAGATACCACTAATTTCTATATATATAAGCTTATTAATAAATTCAATATTATTACATCAACAATTGCAAGAGGAATTTCAATAGGTGACGATTTAGAATACACGGATGAAATTACATTAGCTAGGAGTATAACCAATAGAATTCCTTTTGAAACTTCAATAAAAAATTAAATTTGGACTTATCAGTCATTATAGTTAGCTATGATTCTAGATTTTTTCTAGAATTATGTTTAAGAAGCCTTAAAGCCTCTTTAAACAAAATAAAATCAGAGATAATAGTAGTTGACAATAACTCAAATGATGACACAATTGATATGATTGAATCATCATTTTCTGAGGTTATTCTAATAAAAAATAAATATAATGTAGGTTTTTCTTGTGCAAATAATTTAGCTGTTAAAAAAGCTAAGGGTAAAAATATTTGTTTCTTAAATCCAGATACTGTTGTTCCAGAAGATTTTTTTTATAAGATAATAGACTTTAAAAAATCAACTAATAATGTAGGAATAATCGCTTGTAAGATGATCGATGGTCAAGGTGTTTTTTTACCAGAAAGTAAAAGGAACTTACCTCATACATCAATGGTAATTAAAAATTTTTTTGGTTTAAAAAACAGCTATTATTCAAATAAACAGTCAGAGGATGCTATTGGGCAGGTAGATGTATTATGCGGAGCAATAATGTTCATGGACAAACAAGTATTTGAGGAGACAGGAGGATTTGATGAAAAATATTTTATGTTTGGTGAAGACATTGATCTATCATATAAAATACTTAAAAAAGGCCTAAAAAATTATTATTATGGAGATACATCGATAATACACTATAAAGGTGAGAGTACCAGTAAAAATTTTAAATATTATAAAAATTTTTATGGAGCTATGGGTATATATTATAGAAAGTATATAGCTAAGAATATCTTTAGCAAGATCTTATCATTTTTGACACTTGAATTAATTATATTTTTCAAATCATTTATGATTACATCTAAACTAAGATCTAGAACTAAGCCTAATGAATGTTTTTTAATATCAGACAATGATTATGTTGGCTTAAGAAATCGGGTAACTATAAAAATTGATTCAATTGAAAAACTATCAGATAAATTAGAAAACTGTGAAATTATTTTTGATTCTAATTATCTTACTTTTAAAAATATTATTTCTACAATGCAAAGACTGTCAAAGAAAAAAGGAGTTATATTTAAAATTTTACCACAAGCATCTAACTTTCTAATAGGAACTTACAGTTCTAGAGAACATGGTCAAGTAATTTTATTTGATTTAAATAAATAATTTATTACATGTTTTTTCATTAATTTTGTCTAGCATTTTAATCGATTATATTTTACTGTGGGCAAGTTTGAATTAAAATTACCAAAGATGGGAGAAAGTGTAGCAGAGGCTACCTTAACTTCTTGGTTAAAAGATGTAGGAGATAGTATCGATATGGATGAGGCTGTAGTAGAAATTGCTACGGATAAGGTTGATTCTGAAGTTCCGTCTGAACATAAAGGAATTTTGATAGAAAAATGTTTTAAGATTAATGAAGTAATCAAAGTAGGCGAAACAATAGCAATTATTGAGACTGATTCTGAAATTAAAACTACTGAAACAATAATTGAAATAGATCAAAAAAATGATTTAAATACAGAAAACAATAAATTAGAAAATAAAAATATTCCACAAGATAATGTTCCTAGTAAAGAAAATGTTATTGAAATAAAAGACAGCTCTAATAATAGATTTTATTCTCCTTTGGTAAAAAATATAATTAAAAAGGAAAAAATCACTGACAATGAACTTCAGCTAATTAAAGGAACAGGTAAAAACAACAGAATAACAAAAGCTGATATTTTAAATTATTTAAAATCAAGATTACAGCAAGAAGATTCTCCTGCCTCTGATATCCATATAAGCCCAGAAATAAACATTGATAGAATTGAAAATGATCAGATAATTGAAATGACTAAAATGGGAAAGATTATTTCAAGACATATGTCAGAATCAATTAAAATTTCTGCTCATGTTCAATCTTTTATTGAAGTTGATGTAACAAAGATCTGGAATTGGAGAAATAGAGTAAAGGATAACTTTCAAAAAAGAGAAGGTGAAAAGTTAACTTTTACCCCAATCTTTATAGAAGCAGTTGCGGTTAATTTAAGATCATTTCCTATGTTAAACATATCTGTTGATGGTGAGAATATTATAGTTAAAAAGGATATTAATATTGGAATGGCAACAGCACTATCAGATGGAAATTTGATTGTTCCTGTTATAAAGAAAGCTGATCAACTTAATCTAGTAGGAATGACAAAAGTTGTTAATGATTTATCATTTAGAGCAAGAAACAATAATTTAAATCCAGATGATGTTTATGGCGGAACTTATACTATTACTAATGTAGGGGTATTTGGCAGTGTAATGGGAACACCAATTATAAATCAGCCACAGGTAGGTATTCTTGCTTTAGGAGCTATTAGAAAGGTGCCTGCCGTAATAGAAACTGATCAAGGCGATTTTATTGGAATAAGACATAAAATGTTTATATCGCATTCCTATGATCATCGTGTTGTTAATGGAGCATTGGGTAGTAAGTTTATAAAAGGTGTAAAAGATTATTTAGAGTCTTGGGATGTCAATAGAGAAATTTAATAAAAATGAAAATTATCTGTGTTGGAAGAAATTATGTAGATCATATAAAGGAGCTGAACAATAATAAACCTAAAGAACCCGTATTATTTCTAAAACCCCAGACTGCAATTATTAATAAAGGGCAGCCTTTTTTTATTCCAAGTTTTTCTAACGAAATACATTATGAATTAGAGGTGATTATAAAGATAAATAGACTGGGTAGGTTTATTGAAAAGAAATTTAGCCATAAATATTATGATGAAATAGGTCTTGGTATAGATTTTACAGCTAGAGATTTGCAGCTAGAGTTAAAGAAAAATGGATTGCCTTGGGAAAAAGCAAAAGCTTTTGATGGATCTTGTCTTATTGGGGATTGGAAAAATAAAAAGGATTTTAATAATATTGATAATATTGACTTTAGATTAACAAAAAATGATGAAATTGTACAGAATTCAAATACTAGCTTGATGCTTTGGAAGGTCGATGAATTAATTGAATATATATCTAAATTTTTTACATTAAAAATTGGAGATATAATCTTTACAGGAACCCCAGCTGGAGTAGGAAAAGTTCAATTAAATGATAAACTAAAAGGTTATTTGAATGATAATGAGCTTTTAACTATAAATATAAAATAAAACTAATGTCTTCTTTAGAACAAATAATAGCATCTAAATTTAAAGAATTAAAGAAGACTCTTTCTGTTGCAGAAAGTTGCACTGGTGGTTCAATATGCTCTAGAATTGTTTCTAATGAAGGAGCTTCTACTTATTTTAAGGGTGGAATAGTTTGCTACTCAACTGAGTCTAAGACAAATATTCTTGGTTTAGATGCTAAAACTATTAATGATTATTCAGTTGTAAGTAAAGAAGTTTGTGAATTAATGGCTATTTCAGTTAAAAATCTCTTTAACTCAGATTTTTCTATATCTACAACAGGGAATGCTGGCCCAGAAAAGGGCGAATCAAATGTAAAGATAGGTAAGGTGTTTATATCAGTTGCAACAGAAAATAATGTAAATACATATGAATTAAATTTTGATGGTAATAGAAAAGAAGTGATAAACAATACTGTTGTAAGAGCCTTAGAATTGCTAAAGGATAACCTATAAAAAATTGATAAATTTAGCTTGTGGATTGTAAAAAAATTGTAAATTCGCGGCTGATAATTTATATTTTATAATAAGTTTAATATTATGTCTAGAACTTGTGAACTTACTGGTAAAAAAAGCATGGTAGGGAATAATGTTTCTCATTCTTTAAACAGGACTAAACGAAGATTTGATGCTAATCTGATAAAAAAACGTTTTTATATTCCTGAAGAGGATAAATGGATTACATTAAAAATATCTACCTCTGCTTTAAAGACTATAAATAAGATTGGTATTCAGGCAGCTCTAAAAGACGCTAAACTTAAAGGATTTATTAAATAGTCTTTATCATGGCAAAAAAGGGAAACAGAGTTCAAGTAATTTTAGAATGTACAGAGCATAAAGATAGCGGTATGTCTGGGACTTCTAGATATATTACCACTAAAAACAAGAAAAACTCACCTGATAGAATTGAATTGAAAAAATTTAACCCAATTCTAAAGAAAATGACATTACATAAAGAAATAAAGTAAAATTTATATTTATCATGGCAAAAAAGGCGGTAGCAACACTTCAAAAAAACTCAAAAAGACTTACAAAAGCAATAAAAATGGTTAAATCTCCAAAATCAGGAGCATATCTTTTTGTTGAGTCAATTTTACCGGCTGAAAAGGTCAATGATTTTCTAGGAAAGAAATAAACAACAATTTCTCATATCTTTTATAATAGGTTTCTAAAGCAAAGCAGCATTTGTTATATATTTACGTATAACAATATTAAGCAAAACTAAAATATGGGTTTTTTCAAGAAATTATTCTCGATTTTTAAGAAGAAAAAAAAGTCAAAAGAAGACGAATTAAAGAAAGAGGAGGTAAAAAAGGAAGATATATTAGAAGTTCCTGAGCCAGAGCCAGAACCTGAACCTGAGCCAGAGCCAGAGCCTGAACCAGAGCCAGAACCAGAACCTGAACCAGAGCCAGAACCTGAACCTGAACCTGAACCAGAGCCTGAACCAGAGCCAGAACCTGAACCTGAACCTGAGCCAGAGCCAGAACCTGAACCTGAACCAGAACCTGAACCAGAACCTGAACCTGAACCAGAGCCAGAGCCAGAACCTGAACCTGAGCCAGAACCTGAACCTGAGCCAGAACCAGAACCAGAGCAAGAAGAAGTCAAGGAAGGATTTTTTAAAAGAATTTTTTCCAGGAAGAAGAAAGAAACATTAGACAAGGGTTTAGAAAAAAGTAACACCTCGTTTTTATCTAAATTAAACAAACTAGTTACAGGAAAATCAAAAATTGATGCTAGTGTTCTAGATGAACTCGAAGAAGTTTTAATTACTAGTGATGTAGGTGTTAATACGACTATAAAAATAATTGAAAGAATTGAGGAAAGAGTTGCTAAAGATAAGTATAGTACTACAAAAGAATTAAACAATATTTTAAAGGAAGAAATAGCACAACTATTATCTGAGAACAGCAATGGTGAATCTATTGATTTTTCTATTCCTAAAATCAATGGTCCATATGTTATTATGGTTGTAGGAGTTAATGGGGTAGGTAAAACAACTACCATAGGAAAACTAGCAAATCAGTTTAAATTGAAGGGATTAAATGTTGTTATTGGAGCAGCAGATACTTTTAGAGCTGCTGCAATTGATCAATTAAATATATGGGCTGAAAAAGTAGATATTCCTATAATTAAACAAGAAATGGGAAGTGACCCAGCATCTGTTGCTTTTGACACTCTTAGTTATGCTAAATCAAATAAAGTTGATGTAGTATTAATTGATACAGCTGGAAGATTACATAATAAAATTAACTTAATGAATGAATTAAGTAAAATAAAGAGAGTAATGCAAAAAGTTATAGAAAATGCTCCTCA
>JACKQG010005998.1_pt1 | contig 13081 bp, 12 predicted proteins | sample 8237621 | NCBI WGS metagenome assembly JACKQG01 (sample SAMN15677084, study PRJNA649215) | marine metagenome | biome: marine; feature: Black Sea; material: saline water; isolation source: suspended particulate matter (SPM) from the Black Sea western gyre | collected 2013-06-09/2013-06-10 | depth...
ACTTTCTACTTCAATAGTTTGTCTATTGTATCGGATAATTCTTTTTCAAAATCTTCGTCTTCATTAAATCCTTGTTTAATCAGTTGGATTGTTTGATATTTGTCAATCACAAAAAGGCGGGGCAATGTTTCTACGCCGTATCGTTCTTTTGCCACCCCTCTGTTGTCGTTCAGTACCGGCACGTCGATTCCCTTTTTGGTAAGAAATGGTCCGGCTTTGGGATAATCTTCAAACCCGGAAATGGTTCGCGTGGCTTCGGTGATATCAATCAGAAAAAACTTAATTTTTTGATCTGAATATTTTTCGTACAAATTTTGGATATGCGGTAACTCTTTCATGCAGGGTTTACACCATGTTGCAAAAAAACTCAACACTACCACATGCCGATCCGGTTGTGTGGTAAATTTACGCAGACGTTCATCTTTCCCGACGGTCCATGTTTTCAAAAACTCATAGTGTAGGATTTTGGGTTTTATCTTTCCCGTTGGCAATTCCTGTAACGCCCACGATGGGGCAATATCTCCAAGGTTTAATACCACGATTTCCGTTCCGTTTGTATCCGGCACAGATACTTCCGTTTCTTGTCCAATGACGAGTGAAAGCATTCCAATTCCGATTAATAGTGTTTTCAATATTAATGTTTTCATGTGTTTTACCGCCTCCGGCGGGTTAGGTGTTGTCGTGTTTATGTGTTGTGCGTTAGGAGTTAAGTGTTTGTGGTTCAATATTTGTTTTATTTCCCTATTCAAATTTGTTGTAATCTACTAACTTTTTCTGTCTTCCCCGTAGAAATAGTTTGTTCCTCACATTTCACTGTGCAAACTATCTCCTGTCTTAATCTTAGTCCAATACGACGATCACTCGACAATCTTTCAACACACCGTACGAGGATTCTGCAGACCGTAGAGCTGAGACATCTTTGTTTCCAACGATGACATCCGTTTTATTCGTCCCGCTGACGGCAACAGCTTTTATGACTAAGGGATTCCCTTTTACACGTTGATCCGCAGCTGCAGATTCCAATGATTTTGAATAACCAACTACACCATTCATAACTGCATATTCTCTGGAATAATCCCCGGGTCCATAAAGAACGTTCTCACTTTGATCCAAAATCTTCGGAGACATCGCCGGACGGCAGCCAAGTCCTGTGGCATCTAAAATAATTCCGGTAATCGAAGATGTTGTCGTTGACGCCACCGTTGAAGATTGTGGTACCGTTGATGCTCCTTCAGAAATATTCACGGTTGCAGGGGCAATTAATATCTCTGAGATCCCGCTCATCTTGACCTCGTATGTAACCTCTAACGACGTGTCACTCAAGTACGTAGGTTCGCCGACCTGATACGCCCCACGAATAGCACCTTTTACCTGACTGCGAATGACATCATCAAACATCGCCCCGGAAATCGTCGTTTCACTATTTACAACGACTCCGTTCACAATTTCAATTAGGTTTCTTAGAGCGTCTTGTTTGGCAATCCGCAATGCCGACCGCCTCGCCTGCCCTGCATTGATAACATTTTCAGGGATAAAACCAATCCCAACGGCGGAAATCGTTCTGTCAGAATAATTGATTGCCCCTTTTTCAAATGTATCACCGACAAAACTTTGAGCGGATACAGTCGCACTCAAAAGGATGATGGTAATTATACGTGTGATATGTTTCATGACTTCCTCCGATTTATTCTATAATTTCTGTGGTGATTCTATTTCCAGACAGACCGGTTACTTTAATGGAGAAACCATCCGGAGCAGTTCGGGTTAATCCCATGGCAAGGTCCTTGGCTTTTCCTTCAAATTCCACTTCATATTCTGCGACACCATCGTTCAAGCTTTTTGCATACGCATTTCGGATTCCTGACACAGTTTGAGCTTTCAGAAATGATTCAAACATCATGTAGGATCCAAAGTCCGCATTTTTCAAAATAATGAATACTTTGATAAAATTCGCCTGCTGTGTACTCCATTTTTCGATAAGCTGACGCATAATCTGTTTCCCAAGTTTATCTGCAGCATCGTTGACTGCGTTAATGCCTGCCGTTGATTCGGAAATGTGTGGTTTTTTTCCTCGTGCTTGCGGGACTACCGCCAAAATTTCTCCGGTATCTGCACGGATAATCTTTCCGTTAATATCCGCCTGTCCGGAAAACATTGGGGAGCTCAGAATTTTTCCACCTGAAGATATTTTCGCCGTTCCAAGCACGATGATTTCTGCACCAAGTTGTATGGCAATCTGAGCTGCCGCAGACACGTCGCCTGCCAACGCTTTCTCATAATCCGGTTTACCTCTCATAGCAGAAACCAATTGACGGTCCACTACATCGAAGCCTTTGTTATGGAAAACACTCATTAATTTTGTCTCGGCAAAATCCGTCGGCACTTTGTCAATTAAATTGTCCTCTCTGAACAAAAACAAAAGTCGTGGGCGATTCATACTGTTTAAAAGAGTTTGGAATGCCGCCTCATCCTGCATCACTTGGTCTAAAATATCCGTGACCTGAGCACGGATGGTGATTTCCCAAGAACCATCAGGCGTTTTCTTTTCTGTTACTATCTCAAATGTTTTAACAAACCCGGCAGCTTTTGAATAAATATTATCTGTCAGCGATGTCGCAGTCACCACGGTTTCAGAGGAAATATATGCACCAAGTCCCATTTCCACGGCATCCCGCTTTGCTTGTTCTACCGCTGCGTCTTTTGTTAAACCCAGCCCGGTTCCTTGCACGGTGACCACATCTGCAAAGACTGTCGACGCCAAGATAATAAACGCTAATACTCTGATTTTTTTCATCAACATTGGATGTATCCCTCCATTCTCCCTTTCATAAGGGCAAGTTAAATTATCCATACATCCGACAGAATGCAACATGATTTCACAAAAAGTGGCGTAGGTCACATATCTCATTTCTCTCTATTTTATTTCAGATAATTTACTCCTATATTCTACCGTCCAATATGCTCAAAGAAAGCTTTAAAAAGGAGTTCCCCATGAAGCTAAACAACTTATTCTTATTCACTATTTTAATTGGCCTGTTTATCGGATGCAGTCAAAAACCCCAAAGTGATGTGGATACCCCCGAGTACCATTTCCGCGCCGGAATGCGCGCTGTTGAACTAGGAGAGTATTCCAATGCAATCCCCTCTTTTGAGCGTGCCGTTGCTTTGGATCGTAAATTTGCCCCCGGATTTGCCGGATTGGGATTGGCGTACGCACACCTTGGACAAACTAAAAATGCGAAGAAATTCATCGGAAAAGCCGAAAGTAAAGGCGGAAAAGACCCCGATGTACTCGCATTATGTGCCCGTGGGTGGATTGCCATGCGACATGACGAAAAAAAATGGTTCAAGCGCGCTGAAAACCTCTTAAAAAAAGCATTGAAAAGAGATGAAAATCATGAGGCGTCTCTTTATCATTACGGCGTGGCACATTTGTTTCACTATGATTTTACCGACGCGGAATCCTACTTCCGAAAGGTGGTAGAAAAAAGGGGGGATTTTGCGGGAAAAGCGGATGACAAATGGAAACAAGTACAAAAAATCGTCCGTGCAATGCCGGGAACAGCTATCGGGAAAAAAGTGGCTCTTCATGAGAAAATCACAAAGGCTGATCTTGCCGTAATTTTTATGGAGGAACTCAAACTCGGTGAGCTTTTTGCAAAGATGCCCCAAACGTCGTCTCCCGGATTTTATACACCCTCACAAGCGGAAAAAATTGAATCCGTCGCATCACCTCCCGACACAAAAGACCATTGGGCTGAATCTTGGGTGAGAGATATGCTGAGATATGGAATTATGGACGCAAATCCAAACAGCAACTTTTATCCGGATGCCACCATTACACGAGCAGAATATGCCATGGCTGTCCAGCGCCTTTTGGTTGCTGCTACTCGAGACCAAAGTTTAGAAATCCGTTATTTCGGAGAATCACCAGCTCGTTTTAGTGATGTCCCAAGTAGCCACCCGGCTTATAATGCCATGGCACTTTGCACAGAACGCGGCATTATGCAGGCGAATGTCATGACCGGCGCTTTCAATCCTATGGGATCTGTCAGCGGGCCGGATGCGTTATTGATCATTCGCACACTGCAATCATCATTGCGCATGACGTTCTAGAATCTTTTTAGCCCCGCAACACCCCTTGCGGGGCAATTTTCTTCCTTGAAAAGATTGTCCATCCTCCGTCCGGTTGATCAACTTTTTCTGATCTATTTTACCTCCATTATACTTTTATCGTTTTTTCAGATAGCCGGATTTTTATTCCACACAGGATATTCCGTTGGTCTTGTCGTCCTCATTTTTCTTCTTCGTTCGGCAAACCGTTTTTTCGATCATCGTGCTTGGTCTTTCATGTATCTGTTTTATCCGATCTTCTTTTTCATTTGGTTGTATCCACAAGCCTGCGCATTACGGCACAGTTTTATTACGGCTGATTTTGATCCGCGGCTTCTTTCTTTAGAAAAATCCCTCTTTGCGCTTGAATGGTATCGTGTCATTCCAGCCGTTTTCCCGATGTGGGCAATGGAAATAGTACACGGCATTTATTTTTCTTATTACATCACACTGGCAGTGTTTGCGATTATTGCTTGGGCAAGACACCACCGACTCGTTTCTGAGTATATCTTTGTTTTGTCATTTACAATGATTCTTCACCAATGGATGTTAATTCTTTTTCCGGCTTCGGGACCGGTTCACCTCCGAAGCGCTACTATGCCGGAGGGCGTACTTTTTATCCCTGCAATGAATTGGATTTACAGCACACTCGATCAAGGTGGAGGTGCCTTCCCAAGTTTGCACGTAGCCGCCGCATTTGTGATGACCCGCTACAGCATTCGGTTTTTCCCTAAAAAACAATTGGTGCTGATACTCTATTTTATTCTGATCGCCTTTTCCACAATTGCCGGGTCTTACCACTATGCAATTGACATCGTTGCCGGAGTGATTACCGGCTGGATTTCACTGCAGATTGGTGCCTATATTTATTCGTATCTTACACGGCATGAAGAAACTTAAATACTTCCTCGTTCTGTTATTCGTTACTGTTTCCTGCGTTGAGCATGTGATTACAGTGCGCATCCATCCTGACGGTCACTATACAATGCAAATAAGGTCCTCCGGAGATTCTACAGACGTATTTGACAACGATTTTTCCCATCCAATACCGAATGATATCTGGATGAAATCCATCCAATCATCCGTGGAAGAAAACGACACCATTTGGACAATGACCACTCAAGGATATTTATTCGGTTTCACACGATTTAATGAAGACTCTCTTTCCCTTGCTCCGCTTCGGTACCCGGTGAATTTGATTAAAAAAGAAGGATGGATATCCACTCGATTTATTTTCAGCCAAATATTTTCCGGCAGAGGTGCTTTCCGTAAATATCCGATTCTGGCAGAAGCTCTTCGATCGAACGCAAAATTAGATTCCATCCGCTGGATGCCGGAAGCAATGGAGTATATTTGCACCCAAGCAATTCATGATATTCAGACAACTCATCATTTTGATATCGAGACGATATTTTTGGAACGTATCCGTCATCATTTGCAGAATTATTTCATCCATGTAAAAAAAGAAAAACTCCTGAAGGAATTAGATGAAAATCGTGATATTTTTCTACGGCGGGCATTCTCTCCTTTTTTAACACAACTTCCGGACGAATTTATTCCGGCGATGAGTCAGGCAATGAAACCGCATGAAGAGGAGCTCCGCATCACGATGGGATTGCAGGATGATTCGTTTGAATATCGTGTGTTGATGCCGGGGATGATGACCCATACAAACGCCGACACTATTATGAATGACACCCTTAAATGGATATTTGATTTGGAGACATTTTTGAATGATGATGTAACAATAGAGGCGGAATCCGTTATCTTTTCGCAAACCAGACTCCAACAACTCATTTTACTTCTTGTTTTATCGCTACTGATTTTCATTGGCGTGATGTGGAAACGAAGCAGATGATTTTCGTATTAACGAATACAAAACCTCATTAAATTTCCCCTGTTCACAAAAGGAAAAATGATGGATTCCCTATCGAAAATCCAAAAAGACTTTATCGGATTAAATACAAAATACACGTTGGCAAACGGTGAAAAGACCCGCCGTATTTACTTGGATTCTACTGCATCAACGCTCATGATGGGCGCAGCAAATGATGCCATTAAGTCCTTTTACCACCACTATGCAAACACGCACAGCCTTTTGCATTTTTCCGCAAAAATTTCTACAAATGAGTACCGGTTTGCCCACGAACGAATTCTGTCCTTTGTTCAAGCCGATCCAAATGATTATACATGCTTTTTTACCGGAAGCGGTACCACAGCCGGCATGAATCGTCTTGCTCGTGTTTTCAGAGATTACCGGCCGCACCATCCTATTGCCGTCATTTCACTTATGGAACATCACTCCAACGACCTTCCACACCGTAAACATGCAAAAAAGGTTGTCCACGTTCCGCTCACAAACCATGGCGGAGAGCCGGGATGTATCAACATGGATGCATTAGAGGAAATACTTCGAAAACACTCCGGACAAGTGAATTACGTGGCCATGACCGGAGTAAGCAATGTTACGGGGATTATCAATCCTATTTACGATATTGCCGAGCTTGCGCATACATACGGCGCATTAATGTTGGTAGATGGCGCACAGATGGTGGCGCATCTTCCGGTGAAAATAAGCGGATATGAAAATCCATTGCGAAATATCGATGCATTCGTGTTCTCCGGTCATAAAACATACGTTCCGGGCTCCCCCGGAGTAGTCATCTGCAGAAAGGATATCCTAAGCTCCATCGAACCGGAAGAAGTCGGCGGGGGCATGGTAGACAGAGTTTTTGTCGAAAAATACACAATCACCGAAACCTTCCCTGACAGAGAAGAAGCCGGGACGCCAAACATCCCGGGGGCAATAGGTCTGGCAGCCGCACTGGAGGTGATGGACAGAATCGGCATGGAAACTATTTTTGAAGAAGAAACTGAATTGATCAGCGACGCAATGGAAAAAATGAAATTGATTCATGATGTGCATATCTATGGCGAAACCGATTGCAACATCTGTCCGCGTGCGGCGTCTATTTCATTTAATATCGCCGGGATGGATCACGGTTTGGTCGCTGCTGTGTTAAACGATTACTATAATATCGCTGTTCGAAATGAATGCTTTTGTGCCCACCCTTATGTGCAGGAAATGATTCTCGAAGATGTGATGATTGAATATCCCGAAATCAATGACAATGTCTATAAACCGGAATATAAAATTAAAGCCGGGATGGTCAGAGCCTCATTCGGGCTTTATAATACAACAAAGGATGTGGATTTCCTAATCAATGCCTTAAACGATATCATTGTCAAACGTGAGTTATATAAAACAAAATATTCCATTAACGAAGACGGGAATTATGTTCATGAATCGTTCCGCCCGAATATGGAACGGGAGTTTACCATATCCGGCTTTGTAGATGACTATTTTCAATCGCGATGAAATCAATTATCCCATTTTTATTTTGCACGTTCCTGTTCGCGGTTTCTCCAAACGATTCTTTGTCCTCACCTTTTCAATGGTCGCCACGGCTTTTGCATCATCCACCCGAAATTGTTTTTACACATCGCCCGACAGATCTTGAATTATTTGTGGAAATCCCCCTTGACAGCATAGAATCGGTCAGCCTTTTTCTCAAGACCGACGCAATAAATACCGCTCGTGAAATTCCGTTACAGTTTTCCAAAGAACGGTATGCATATCGTTTTGATCCGACAGTGTGCCAATGCACATTTATTCAGTATTTTTTTGTCGTACGCCTAAGTGATTACTCCATACTTTCTGTTCCGGTTAATGACCAAAAAGAACCGGAACCCGTTGAACGTCCACTAATCAATCCACAGGAATACTACCAACAAAAATGGGATCAAAACCGTTGATGGATATTCTGAATAAGATTCGGGCTCTCCGAAAACAAATCCGTGACCATAATTATCGATATTATGTTTTGGATGATCCCGTTATTTCTGATGGCGAATACGATGCACTTTTACGAGAATTAGAATCCCTGGAAACACAGCACCCGGAATTCATAAGTTCTGATTCCCCAACACAGCGCGTTGGTTCAACACCTCTGTCGAAGTTTGAATCTGTCCCGCACCGAACTCCGATGCTTTCACTGTCGAATGCCATGAACACCGAAGAACTCCTCGTGTTCGATGAACGGGTACAAAAAGGATTGGGGGTTAGTAAAAAGATTGAATATGTCGCTGAACCAAAATTGGATGGGCTTGGTGTTGAGCTAATTTATGAGAACGGCGTATTTATCAGCGGTTCAACTCGTGGAGACGGATTCACGGGCGAAGACATTACACAAAATTTACGGACCATTCGCAGTTTACCTTTGAGACTCCGCACAGAGTTTCTCCCAGCTCCGAGCCTTCTTGAAGTACGGGGAGAAGTTTTTATCTCAAAAGCCGGTTTCCAATCGCTAAACAAAACAAGGGAACTCTCCGGAGAACCGTTATTTGCCAATCCTCGAAATGCCGCCGCCGGCAGTTTAAGGCAATTGGATTCCACGATAACTGCCGACCGTCCATTGTCCGTTTATTGCTATCAGCCCGGTGTTGTTAAGGGAAAATCCTATGCCAATCACTCAAGTTTTTTGCGTGATCTGAAAAATTGGGGATTCCCGGTAAATCCCTTAATCCGGACAGTAAATGGCATTGATGCCGCTGTGGCTTATCACAGAGATATGGAAGCAAAACGAAATGACCTCCCCTACGAAATTGACGGTACGGTGTTCAAAGTAAATTCATCTTCATATCAAGATGAGTTGGGGTTTCGCAGTCGATCTCCAAAATGGGCAATTGCCGGAAAATTTAAAGCACAACAAGCCACGACAACCATTTTGGATATTGCTGCCCAAGTCGGGCGGACAGGTGCGGTCACCCCCGTCGCCACCTTTGAACCTGTTTTTGTCGGAGGCGTTACGGTCACCCATGCCACACTTCACAATCAGGATGAAATTGACAGAAAAGACATTCGCGTCGGAGATACCGTCTTGATTGAGCGTGCCGGAGATGTTATTCCAAAAGTGGTAAAAGTGATTTTAGAAAAACGCACAGGAGACAGTCAACCCTATATGCTGCCGGCGCAATGCCCATCATGTGGTCATCCGATTTACCGCTCCGAAGATGAGACGGTAATGCGATGTCAATATCTTTCCTGCCCTGCACAAATCCGAGGAAGGATTGAGCACTTTGTCTCAAAAAATGCGATGGATATTGACGGTATCGGGAACAAATTAGTTGATCAGTTCGTCGAAGCAGAGCTTGTAAAGACAGTCAATGATCTCTTCACGTTATCCTACGAAGACCTTCTTCCGCTTGAACGCATGGCAGATAAATCCGCTCGGAATATTTTGAATGCAATCAACGCATCGAAAAAAACAACCTTCGCTAAATTTCTCTATGCTGTTGGAATTCGAAACGTCGGGGAACATTTATCCAAAGTACTGGAAAAATATTTTCAAGGTGATTTTCAACGCTTTATGGAAACCTCCGCTGAAGAGCTTGAAACCATTTATGAAGTGGGTAAAATTGTCGCTGATGGAATTGTCCGCTTTTGGAGTGACTCTGAAAATATCCGTGTCGTGGAATCTTGTTTCCGCTCGGGAGTAGAACTTGTTGACGTTCAGACATCTTTGGAAGACCAGCGGTTCTCCGGAATGACGTTTGTGTTTACCGGTTCGTTAGAAATATTTACCCGAAAAGATGCCGGTGAAATGGTAGAAAAACGCGGAGGTCGGTCAAGCGGCTCGGTGAGCAAAAAAACAAACTATGTTGTTGCAGGTCCCGGTGCGGGTTCAAAATTGAAAAAAGCCGAGTCACTCGATATCCCTGTTTTAAGCGAAAAGGAGTTTTTAGAATTACTTATTTAGAAAATTCAAGTAGATCGAATATTTTGTGATTGGCTTTCGGGAACGGATAGCAGGGTATTTCTGACGGTTTTATCCATCGAAATGGACCATGGCTCTGCAGGGATTCTTTGTGTTCAATAAAACAGTGAAACACGGAAAATGTCATGGAAAAATGGCTGTATACATGATGAACAGAGCCAATCTCTTCTCCTATTGTAACGGTAAGTCCGATTTCATTTTTCATAATGGATTGGAGTTCCTTCGACGGATGTGAAGCTGATGTGATTTTTCCGCTCGGGAATTCCCACAAACCGCCCAGCATTGCTGTATTGGGTCGCTGAAGAATTAAAAACGTGTCCTTAAACCAAACCAACCCGGCGACAACCTTTATGTGGGGAATTGGTTTCTTCTTCTTTCGTGTCGGATATTGGTTCGGAGTGCCCAATGCACTCGCTTTGCAAAAATCAGATAAAGGGCAGCCGATACAGTTTGCCTTATTCGGGCGGCAAATTCTTGCACCTATGTCCATCAGTGCCTGATTAAAATCTCCCGGATGATCCGTATCTATCCACTTCTCCAGTCTGTTTTTAATACGATTTTTATTATAAGGTGTCAGATGTTTTATACCAAGGACACGCGCCATCACCCTATACACATTTCCGTCAATTGCAGGCAGGGGTTTATGAAACGCAATCGACATGACGGCAGCGGCGGTGTAATCTCCGACTCCCGGCAGTGCGCGGAATTGCTTCCATTCTGATGGTACATTTCCACCATGATTTTTTACCACCTCTTTCACCGCGCTGTAAAAATTTCTACACCTGGAATAATATCCCAATCCTTCCCATAATGTTAAAATTTCCTGAATGTTTTTTTCGGCAACACATTGAAGATCTGGGCAGGATTCAAGCCATCGGTTATAATATGGAATAACAGTATCTACCTGCGTTTGCTGCAACATCACCTCCGATAACCACACTCGGTATGGGGCTAAGGAGTTTCGCCACGGTAAATCCCTTTTTTCTTTAATATACCAACGAATAAGAGACGTTGTAAAAGGTGATAAATGAGAGATTTTCAAATGATAGTGTCGTGTCAAGTGTGTAGTGTGTAAAAAGTCGCCGGTATTATTGTTAGTAACAAGGCGAATGTTTTATTCATAGCCGGAAGCTATGATTAAGATATTCAACGAAGTTAATGATAAAAATAACCAGACTTGGTTACGTCAGTACAGGCTTGACACGACACTAGGGGAGATGGTTCAGGCGGTCGCAGTGTTCACGATATATCGTAAATATTTCTTCACGTTCTTCATCCGTAACTCCGTGACCAATAATCTTCCAATGATCTGCAGAGAGAGGCCCGAATACGTACCACTGCCCGGGAATCAACGGTTCATCTTCATGATATTCTGCAATTGGGTCCGGTCCGGTAAGCCCGGTTGTCGGTCCAAACTGACTAATCGTATTCACCACGCCGTCGCTCTCAAACCACGTGGAATCGGTGACGGTTCCGTCGTCCCAATATACCGTTTTCTTCCCCATTTGTCTCGCTTTGGCTTTTAGTATCAAGCTCGTATCGTCATTGGGGAGGTGATATCCGGTGGCAGAGTCTACGTGCGTAGAGCTCAGTGCAAATGAAAAATAATAGATTTCCGGGTTTGCCTGAAGATACCCGTTCAACTCACGAGCGCCGTCAATACTGAGGTCCCACGCACAAATGTTTTGGGTATTCCAGGCAGGATGCTCCCGCACTCGCCGAAAATACTCCATCCACGTTTCTTCTTCTTGTCTGTCGAAATTCCAATGCTCCAAATCGAAATCATAAAAGTTAGTGCCAACTACCGCAGCGAGTCCGATGAAATTCTGTAAGAACGGAATACTTTTTGTGATGATGTCAGACAAGGTTGTGCCATTATGCGGCGTTGCAAATGTCGATATAGATTTTATCCAACCTTGGCGGGATTGACCCAAAAGATCACCGGCTTCCGGGACAGTGTCTTCTTCTGTATAAAAGATTTCTGTCAACAGATATGAAAGCATACGGATGGTCTGTCCGCCCATACTGTGCCCAATCAAATGGACGGGATGATTTTCATCCCACTGGGGGTAAAGCCCCTCGTAAACTTTCCCTTTAGGCATTTGGACAATTCCCCATTTTTCTGCATGAGATTTCCCGTAATCCACCTGCCCGCCTTTGATCTGAGTATAGGCTTCGACGGCGCGTTCCCAGTTGGAGGATACAGGACCTACCGATACCTCATAGACTTCATGTCCTTGTAATTCAAGGTAAGCCACCAAATCTTCTTTGCCTCCCCAATAATGGTATCCGCCCATTTCTTCGGGACCCCAACCAACAAACCCATGAACCAGAACAATGGGGTAATTATTTTCGGCTGAAAGCTGTCCAACCAGTAAGGGAAGAATGAGCATTAAAATGACTCTGCGATAACTTTTCCTCGTTCTTTTCAGCTTTAATTTTAATGAATGTTTAAAATATTCAAATTGATAAAATAACCCCAACAGAAAATGCACCTTATTCCTTTGTTTATTATTCATTCTCTCGCCTTTTTGTATGTATCAACCCAAAAAGCCCTGACAAAAACAAGACAATAGAAAAACCCCAAAACCCGATTCCGATATTGCCTTGGTTTATAATCATTCCAAGACTAATTGCAAGAAAAATAAAACCTGTGTTCAGTGATGTATTTGTTTCTACAATTTCACCTTTTAATATTTTTATGTACCCAAATCCAAAAACTACTGTTGTAATGAGCATGGGAAAACCCTGCAAATATTCATGGTCGATAAATATTTTTGGCAATCCTACAATCAAAAAAAGAATTGCGGTTAGTCCAAGAAGTGTTTTCCAAAATGTGGTGTTATTCTTCATGATCTGTTAGATAGACGGTTTCTTTCCCCTTCCCAAATTATCCAAATATTATTTGTATTTTATCCGATTAGCTCTTTTCTTAATGTGCCGCAACAGTTAGTATATGGGGCGTTTGGCATTTTGGAACACTTTATTTTCAAGTTACCGATAATTTTATTTATTGCTAAAATATTCATTTTTACTACTATCTGCTAAATGCCTTATATTTTTTGTTAGCGGGTTCTTGTTTTTTCGTTATACTCCGTCAAATTCTTTCGGATATTGAACTACTCCTTTTA
>JACKQG010005999.1_pt1 | contig 13078 bp, 11 predicted proteins | sample 8237621 | NCBI WGS metagenome assembly JACKQG01 (sample SAMN15677084, study PRJNA649215) | marine metagenome | biome: marine; feature: Black Sea; material: saline water; isolation source: suspended particulate matter (SPM) from the Black Sea western gyre | collected 2013-06-09/2013-06-10 | depth...
AAAAATTTAAATTAAAAATTGGCGTTATTACTTTTGAACCAATGCCAAAAATGTACTTTAACAATCATTTAAAAAATTTTAGGATTTCAAATATAGTTCAAAAAATAAAAATTTTAGAAAAACTAAACATAGATTTTTTAATAATTAAAAAATTTGATAAACAATTTTCAAAAATTAAGTCTAAGAATTTTATTAAAGAAATTTTGTGTAAAAAATTAAAAGCCAAATATATATTTGTCAGCAATAATTTTAGATTTGGTAATAAAAGAGAGGGAGATGTAAATCAATTAATTAATAATGAAAAAAATTTCAATTACAAAATAATCAAACCAAAACCTTTGAAATTAAAAAATAAAGTTATTTCTTCAACTTTTATAAGAAAATTATTATTTAATGGCAAAATAGAACTTGTAAATAAATTGCTTGCTAGGAACTGGAGCATTGAAGCCAAAGTTGAAAAAGGAAGACAACTAGGAAAGAAAATTGGTTTTCCAACATGCAATTTAAACATTAAAGATTATATCATTCCGCAGCTCGGGGTTTATGCAGTAAAAATTTATCAAAAAAATAAAAATTTTTCCTTGAAGGGAATTGCAAATCTGGGATATCGACCCACTTTTAACCAAAAAAAAATACTTTTAGAAGTACATATATTTAATTTTTCTGGAAATCTTTATAATAAGCATTTAACTATTGAGTTCATAAGCTTTATAAGAAAAGAAAAAAAATTTAAGAACATTAACCAGTTAAGAAAACAAATTAATTTTGACCTTAAGTTAGCAAAAAAAAAATTGAATTAAAGAATGAGCAAGCAAAATATAAACCTGCCCAAAACTATTTTTTCAATGAAAGCTAATTTGCAAAATAAAGAACCAGGTATAGTTGATTACTGGGATAAAATTGAATTATATAAAAAATTAAGATCATTAAGTAAAGGAAAAGAAAAATTTGTTCTTCATGATGGACCTCCATATGCAAATGGAAACATACATATGGGCACAGCACTTAATAAAATTCTTAAAGATTTAGTAGTTAAATTTCATCAAATGAGCGGAAAAGACTCTGTCTATGTTCCTGGCTGGGATTGTCATGGTTTGCCAATCGAATGGAAAATTGAAGAACAGTATAAAAAAAATAAAAAAAATAAAAATGAAGTTCCTATCAATGAATTTAGGAAAGAGTGCAGAGATTTTGCTACCAAATGGATAGACGTACATAAAAAACAATTTAAAAGATTAGGTGTTATAGGAGACTGGGATAATTATTATTCAACAATGAGCTTTGACGCAGAAGCTCAAATAGTAAGAGAACTAGGAAAATTTTTAAAAGAAGGAAGTTTATACAGGGGTTATAAGCCGGTTCTATGGTCCACCGTGGAAAAAACAGCTCTAGCTGATGCGGAGGTTGAATATCAAGATCATAAATCAGATACAATTTTTACAGCTTTTCAAGTTAAAAAATCAAAAATTATAGAACTTGAAAATAGTGCAATTATAATTTGGACAACAACTCCTTGGACAATACCTGCAAATAAAGCATTAGCATATAATGAAAATTTAAAATATGTGATTATAAAAATAGAAGATGAAACAGATTTTAAAGGTAAAAAAATTGTTGTAGCCGAAGATTTATTAAAACCTATTTTAGAAAATTGTAAAATTAAAAAATTTAAAAAAGTTTCAACTTTTTATGGAAAAGATTTTAAAGGAACTATTTGTAGACATCCGTTTTCTGAAATTGGATTTGATTACGATATTCCTATGTTGGAAGCTAGATTTGTAACAATAGAACAGGGCTCTGGAATAGTTCACTGTGCACCTAGTCACGGACCTGATGATTTTAATTTATGCTTAAAAAACAATATTAAGGCAGAAGAGACAGTAGATGATGATGGAAAGTATACAAATAATGTTCCTTTATTTGAAGGTGTTCATATTTTTAAGGCGAATAAAATAATTATTGAAAAATTAAAAGAACAAAAAAAATTATTAGCTAGTGGAGAATTGGTGCATCAATACCCTCATTCTTGGCGTTCAAAAGCTCCTCTTGTCCATCGCGCCACACCTCAATGGTTTATTTCAATGGAAAGTCATGGATTAAGAAAAAAAGCTTTAAAGGCAATTGATGAAACTAAATTTTATCCTAGGAAAGGAAAAGAAAGATTAAAATCAATGATTGAAACAAGACCAGACTGGTGTGTTTCAAGACAAAGAGTTTGGGGAGTCCCGATTCCAGTGTTTATATCAAAAAAAACAAATGAAATTTTGCTTGACGAAGAAATTACTGAAAATATTGCAAAAATTTTTGAAAAAGAAGGTGCTGATTGTTGGTTCGCGGGCGACACTCAAAGGTTTTTAGGAAAAAAATATAAAAGTGAAGACTATGAAAAAATGACCGACATTGTAGAAGTATGGTTTGATAGTGGATCAACTCATTCATATGTTCTCGAAAAAAGAAAAGATTTAAAATGGCCAGCCTCAATGTATCTTGAAGGCTCAGATCAACACAGAGGATGGTTTCATTCATCATTATTAGAGTCTTGCGGAACTAGAGGTAAAGCTCCATTTGAATCAATTTTATCTCATGGGTTTGTCGTTGATGGAAAAGGATTAAAGATGTCAAAATCACTTGGAAACATCATGGCCCCTGAGGATATATTAAAAAAATATGGAGCAGATATTTTAAGAATTTGGGTTGCTGCGTCTGATTATGATGAGGATTTACGTATAGATTATTCAATTTTAGATCAACATGCAGAATCTTATAGGAAGATTAGAAATACATTTAGATATATTCTTGGAAATTTAAATGACAAATTTGAAAAAATAGATTTTAATAAATTAAATATTAATGAATTACCAGAGTTAGAGCAGTATATGTTGCATAAAGTTTGTAACCTTAATTCAACGTTTGAAAAGAATTTTGAAGTATATAATTTTCACAACCTTTACAAAGAATTATCAAATTTTTGCACATTAGATTTGTCAGCATTTTATTTTGATATTAGAAAAGATACTTTATATTGTGATCCACTTGATAGTAAAAAAAGAAAATCTACAATTATATTTTTAAATGTTATTCTTGAGATACTGTTAAAATGGTTTGCTCCAATATTATCTTTTACTACTGAAGAAATATATTCATTGTTAAAAATTAAAACAAATGAGAGCATACATCTTGAAAAATTTTCAAATATTCCATCTGAGTGGAGCAACAAAGACTTAAATGCTAAATGGACTGAGCTTTTAAAAATAAGAGATAAATGTAATAGCAGTATTGAAATTAAAAGGGCATCAAAAGAAATTGGTTCGAGCTTAGAAGCAAATTTGGAAATTACTTTGAGTGATAAATTGATTAAATTCACTGAGGGAGTAGATTTTTCGGAACTATGTATCACTTCTGGAGCAAAAATAGAAAAAATGCAAAATAATGAATCCGAAAAAATAATGGTTAAAACAAATAAAGCAGAGGGTAAAAAATGCCCAGTTTGTTGGAAAATTAATACAAAACCATGTGAGCGTCATTTTTCATAGTTAAGATGTATTAATGTTAAAAAAATATTTTAATAAAATTTTATTAAATTTTTTTATTGTTATTTTTATCTTTGCTTTTGATAGAATTTCAAAATTGTATGTTTTAAATTTAGCCGAAACAGATCAATTTGTTAATATTTACATTAATCAATTTTTAAATTTTCACTTAATCTGGAATACAGGAATAGGTTTTGGACTATTTTCTTCAAGTGCAAATTTTTATTATAATTTTATCACACTTTTAATTATTTTAATTAATTTCATTATTTTAATAATGATATTTAAATCTAATAATTATAAACTTTTTTTATTTTTGATCATTTTAGGAGGGTCACTTGGCAATTTATTTGATCGAATTTACTATAAAGCTGTGCCAGATTTCATAGATTTACACTACAATGATTTTCACTGGTTTATTTTTAATGTTGCAGATATATTTATTACAGTAGGTGTGATATGCCTCATTTTTGCAGAACTGTTTTTAAATAAAGAAAAAACTAACTAATGAAGATAAATAAATTATACATAATTGTTTTAACTTTTCTATTTATAGTAAATGCATGTGCAAAACTTTCAGAAGGAATGACAGGATCAAAAAGATCAAAAAGCTCAGATGAATTTTTTGTACATAAAAAGAAACCGTTAGTGTTGCCTCCAGATTTTACCGACATGCCAATGCCAAAACCAACTCAAAAAAAACAAACTCAGGATAATGATATCGAAAATTTACTAGGTATAAAAACTCAAGCTCAAACTCAAAATGATAATGATATAGAAAATTTGCTAAAAACTAAAAAAAGCACAAATAGCAATACTTCTCAAAGTGCAAGTGACAAATCTTTAGAAAACTCAATTCTTAAAAAAATTAATAAAAATTGATGTTAACAAATAATATTAAGTTTAAAAATTTTTCAGAAAAGTCAAAAAATTTACATCTTAATAAAATTTTTAAAAATTTAAAAATAAATTATTTAAAAGGCCAGATAAAAATCCTATTAAGTTTTTCAAAAAATTATAAATATAGTTATAGTAAAAAATTAGTTCATAAGTATAAAAATTTTTTTAATTTTAGAGTCATAGGAATGGGAGGTTCGATTTTAGGAGCAAAAGCAATTTTTCAGTTTTTAAACCACAAAATCAAAAAAAATTTTTTTTTTATAGATAATTTACAAAATAGATTAGATTCCAAGAAAAATAAAAAAAGTTTTGTTAATTTGGTTATTTCTAAATCGGGCAATACATTAGAAACTATTTCTAATGCTAATATTTTAATTAAAAAAAATAATAAAAATATTTTTATTATTGAAAATAAAAATAATTATTTAAATAATTTAGCCAGTCAGATTAAAGCTGAAATTGTTGAGCACAAAAATTATATTGGAGGGAGATATTCGATTTTATCAGAAGTTGGAATGTTGCCAGCAGAGCTAATGGGGCTAAAAGAGAAAGAATTTAAAAGATTAAATTATTTAATAAGCAATAAATCATTTATAAATCAATTAATTCAGAATGTTGCAAGCACTCTAAGCCTAGTTAATAAAGGCAAATATTTATCAGTAATTCTAAATTATGACCATAAATCAGAAAATTTACTCAAGTGGTACCAACAGTTGTTAGCTGAAAGTTTGGGAAAAAAATCTAAAGGTATATTGCCAATAATTTCAACAATGCCAAAAGACAATCATAGTTTAATGCAGTTTTATTTGGATGGGCCAAAAAAAAACTTTTACACGTTTTTTAGTAGTGCAGAAAAAAATTCAAATCAAATTAATAAAAAATTATTATTAAAATCACATTCTTATTTAAGTAATAAAAATATAAAAAAAATCATTTATTCTCAAATGTTAGCAACACAAAACATATTTAAAAGAAAAAAAATTCCCTATAGAAGCTTTGAAATTCTACAAAGAAACGAAAAAACTTTAGGTGAAATTTTTTGCTTTTTTATATTAGAAACTATTCTTCTTGGTAGAGCGTTAAAAGTTAATCCTTTTGATCAACCATCAGTAGAACTAATTAAAAAAGAAACAAAAAAAATATTATTAAGAAATTAATTTCCAAAGATAATCTTTGAAATTCCATAGGTTTTAATTTTTAATATCTTAAATTTTTCAGGATAAATTTCTTCTTCTTTTTTGTGTCTATGAATAATAATAACTCCATTTTTTTTTAATAATTTTAAAGAAATTATATCATTCAATAAATTTGTTAATTTTTTTTCTTTATAGGGAGGATCTAAAAAAATAATTTCAAATTTTTTATTTTTAAAATAATTTATATTTTTTATATTAAAAATATCTTCTGTTATAATTTGAGTTTTTTGTTCACAATCTAAATCTATTATATTTTTTTTTAGTACTTTGGTTGCTTCTGGATAATTTTCACAGAATACTATGCTTTGAGCTCCTCTAGAAATACATTCTAAACCAAAAGAACCAACGCCAGAAAATAAATCTAAAATTTTTGATTTTTCTAAATTAATCATAATTAAATTAGAATGTTTTAATATATTAAATATTGATTCTTTGGTTAAATCTTTTAACGGCCTTGTAAGTTGATTATTTGGCTGACTTATATTTCTTCCTCTTAAGTATCCTGATATAATTCTCATTATTTAATAACTTTAAAACCAATATCTTTTCTATAAAAACCATTGGTCCAGTTAAGTTTTTTAATTAATTGAATAGCTTTAATTCTTGATAATTTAAAACTATCTGAAAGAACAACAAAATTAAGAACCCGACCTCCAGTAGAATAAATTTTATTTTGACTATTTTTTGTTCCTGCATGATAAATAAATTCTCCATCTTTTAAATTAATTGTTTCAATATTTTTTATTATAATATTATTTAAATATTTATCTGGATATCCTTTTGAACAAACAACGATGCATAAACTTTTTTCTTCATGCCATTCAATATTAATTGGTGAAAGTTTTTCTTCAACACAAGCTGTAAATATATCAACTAAATCGGTTTTCAACTTTGGTAGAATGGTTTGGCATTCAGGATCACCCATCCTTACATTATATTCTATTAAATAAGGTTCATTTTCAACAATCATCAGACCAGCGTATAGGAAACCTTTAAATTTAGCTCCCAATTCATTAAGACCTTTAATAGTTGGCTTAATAATTTTGTTAATAATTTTTTCATCTAAGTCTTTACTTATTAATCTTGAAGGTGAATAGGCGCCCATTCCTCCAGTATTTTTTCCTTTATCATTTTCTAACACACGTTTATGGTCTTGTGCAGTTTGAAATTTTTTAAATGTTGTCCCATCACTAACAACAAAATAGCTCATTTCTTCACCAACAAGAAATTCTTCAATTAAAATATTTTCAGCTTTACCAAATTTACCATTAAATATTTCTTCTACGGCAATTTCTGCAGATTTTATATTTTCGCAAATGTATACACCTTTTCCTGCAGCTAAACCGTCAGCTTTGACCACTAAAGGAAATTTACTAGTTTTTAAAAATAGTTCAGCTTGTTTTGATTTTTCAAAAATACCAAACTTAGCAGTTGGGATTTTGTATTTTTCGCAAAGTTTTTTTGTAAATATTTTTGAACCTTCAAGTTGTGAGGCAATTTTTTCTGGTCCAAATATTTTAATATTTTGTTTTTGAAAAAAATCAACAATTCCATCTACTAGTGGTTTTTCAGGTCCTACTACCAGCAAATCAATTTTATTATTTATTACAAAGTCTTTTATTTTTTCAAATTCATCAACTTTAATTTCTACATTTGTCGCTATTAAGTTAGTTCCAGCATTACCTGGAAAACAATATATTTTTTTAACTTTTTTTGATTCTAAAATTTTTGCACAAATAGCGTGTTCTCTTCCACCACTTCCTATAATTCCGATTATCATATATATTTAATATATATCTTAAAAATGAAAAATAAATTAGCCAAATTAGAATATTTACCTAATAACTTTAAAATTTTGGAAGAAGGAGATCACGTAATTTGTGCTGTCTCAGGAAAAAAAATTTACCTTGATCATTTGACATACTGGAATGTTGAATTACAGGAAGCTTATTTTTCTTATAAAGAGGCTTTTTTAAAAAATGAATCAAATTTAAAGAATAAGTAAATTATTTCCACCTATTGTGAGACCATATCCATTGTTTTGGATTTTTAATTATCATTTTTTCTAAAATTTGATTAATTTTAAGAGTAATATTTTTTGTATCTTGGTCTTCATATCCTGTCTTTTTAACTTTATATGGCTCATGAATAGTCATTATAAATTTAATACCTTCTTTTCTTTCGAGTGAAATAGGCACTAATTTTGAGTCATACTTCAAAGCTAACTGAGCAGGGATTGTAGTTGTATGTGCCGGCTTATTAAAAAAAGCCTCTCTTGGGCCTTCGCTTACGCGTTGGTCTACCATTAATGCAATACTATAACCATTTTTCATTTTACTAATTATTTCTCTCATACCTATTCTTCCTTTTGGAATTTGGTTTGGGCATATATATTTCATTCTTAAATATTCCATCACTGGATTTAAAAAAAAATTATTTAATGGCCTATAAATAGCTGCACATTTAATTCCAAATTTATCAAGTTCCATTGCCATCAATTCAAAATTTGCAAAATGGCCAGAATAAAATATTACTGATTGATTATTTTTTTTAATTTCATCAAGATATTTTGTACCGTTAATTTCAACATGATTAAAATTTATTTTATTAAACTTAAAATCTTTTAAAAAAACATATTCAGCAAAAGTTCTTCCAATATTTGACCACATACCATTTATAATTTCTTTTTCATTTTCTTTGCTTATTTCACCTAATCCAATTTTTATATTTTTCTTTGTAATACTTTTTGATCTAAATAATGGACCAAAAAACTTTCCTATCATGCCTCCAAGATTGGAAGCATTTTTAAGGCCAATTATTTTAAAAATAAAAAATAAGGTAATTACAGTTATAAATTCAAAAAAATATTTAATTGTTTTCATAGTTTTTTATTTAAAAAATTTATTAATTCTTCTTCATTTAAAATTTTTAATTCAATTTTTAAATATTCTATACCTTCAGAATTTAATTTATTTAATCGATTATAGTCTTTTTCAGTAGTTATAATTTTTGCATCAAGATCTTTTGCAGTTTTTCTAATTTTTATTATGTCTTGATCAGAATAATTATAATGGTCTGGAAAATCTAAAGTTTTTACAATTTTAAATTTACTTTTTTTTAAAGTTTTTATAAAAGAATCTGGATTGCCAATTCCAGAAAATGCTAAATAATTTTTGTTATGTTCTAATTTATCTATATTAGTGGGCATGTATTGTGCTTCAAATATTTTTATATTCGGGCTTGTATGTTTAATAATATTTTGAATTTTCAAAGATTCTTCCCCATTTCCGTTTAAAAAGACAGCATCATATTTTTTAATATTTTTTAAATTTTCTCTTAGTGGTCCTGACGGAAGACAAAATCCATTACCTATCCAACTTTGAATATTAAAACAAACAAAAGTAATATCGTAACTTAATCTTTTATCTTGCAAACCATCATCAAAAATAGCGATATCAATGTTTTGATTTATTGCTTGTTTTACAGCGTCAATTCTATTTTTTTCACATAATAATTGACCATTAGAAGATAATAATTTTTGTTCATCTATCTGATCGTAATAATTTTTTTTTATAAAAGCAGTTTTATAATTTAAATTATTTAATATTTTATTTATCTTAACTGACATTGGGGTTTTTCCCGTGCCACCAATATAAATATTACCTATACAAATAGTTTTAATTTTTTGAGGTTTTATTTTATTTTTATTATTTAAAAAATTAATAAAATTTATTAAAAAAGTTATAGGCAATAAAATATAAGCAAGAATATTTGGTTTTTTATAATCCCAAAAACTGGGTTTTCTAAATTTCATTAATTTATAAATAATAGTTAATATCAGCCAAAGTATGATCTAATATATTTGAACCTATTTTTTTTAATTTAATTGCTTTATTAGTATAATTCTGATTTTGTTTAAATGATTGATCGATTAATTTAACTAGTTGATTAACGTTGTTAAATTTAGAAGATAAATTATTTTGGTTTAACAATTTATAAATTTCAGTAAAATTTTGAATATATGGACCATGGAGAATTTTGCAACCAAATCTTGCAGGCTCTAATGGATTTTGACCACCGTGATTTATAAGCGAGCCTCCTAAAAAAACAGTTTTGCAAATTTTAAAAAACGATTTTGTTTCCCCGTAAGTATCGACAAGATAAATTTCAGTGTTTTTACTAATTTTGTTATTTGTACTGTGAGTTTGAACTTTAAGATCTAAATTTTTAATCTCATTAATTATATCATTTGTTCTTTGTATATGTCTTGGGATAATTATAGTTAGCAAATTACTATATTTATTTTTTAATTTTTTATGAGCCAGTACACAAATTTTTTCTTCAGCATCATGTGTGCTAGCAGCACACCATATTTTTTTAGATTTAAATATTTTTTTTAAATTACTATCAAAATTATTATTTTTTTGAGTTTTGCTTTCAGAGAATTTTAAATTACCTATAAATTTAATTTTTTTTGAACCTAAAGATTTAAGATATTTTGTTGTTTCTTTATTTTGGCTAAAACAAATATCAAAACTTTTAAATAATATATTAGAGGTAGTGGGTATCATCCTCCACTTACTGTATGATTTTTTAGTTATTCTTGCATTTAAAAGTATAAGAGGAATAGATTTCTTTTTAATACTCATTAACATATTTGGCCAAATTTCCGATTCTACAAAAATTGCAGCAGAAGGATTCCAATAATTAAGAAATTTTTTTGTTAAATAATTTGAATCTATTGGAAAAAATTGATGTATAGTTTTTCTTAATTTAAACCTAGATAAAACTTTTGAAGAACTTAGAGTAGAAGAAGTTACTAATATTTTACTTATTGATTTTTTTTTTTCCAATTTTTCTATTAAAGGAATAATACTTAAAATTTCCCCAACACTGGAGCCATGGAACCATATTAATTTACCATTCCCTCTTTTTTTTGAAAAAAAACAAAATTTTTCTTTAAATCTAATTTTATCTTCTTTATTTTTTATTAATCTTATTAAAATTATTAACGGAGAGATTAATATTATTAAATTAATTATTATTCTATAAACAAAAAACATTAATTTTTTCGAATTTGTTTTTCATAAAAATTTTTATAAACCTCTGAATTTTTTATTAATTCTTCATGTTTTCCTTCGCCAATTACCGATCCATTATCAATTACATAAATTTTATCGGAATTTAATATTGTAGATAATCTATGAGCAATTACTAATGTTGTTCTATCTTTTGTTAATAAATTTATAGCCTTTTGAATTTTACTTTCTGTTTCAGCGTCAAGAGATGAAGTGGCCTCATCTAAAAGAATAATTTTACTATTCTTTAACATAGCTCTAGCTATTGATAGTCTTTGTTTTTCTCCACCAGATAATCTTACGCCATTTTCGCCAATAATAGTGTCATATTTATTTGGTAATTTATTTATGAACTCTTCTGAAAAAGATAGTTTAGCAACTTCTACAATATCTTTATCTGTAGCATCTAAGTTTGCATATGCAATATTGTTTCTTACTGTATCATCAAACAATGTAGTATCCTGACTAACTAGAGAGATATATTTTCTTAAAGATGAAATTTTTGTTTTATAAATTGATGTTCCATCAATTAAAATATCACCTGAAATTCGGTCATATAACCTAGGTATTAAATTTAGTATTGTTGATTTTCCAGCTCCACTATGACCTACAAGAGATGTCATTTTTCCACCTTCTATATTTAAATTGATAGAGTTTAAAATTGCACCTTCTTTGCTTTCATATTTAAAGTTGATATTTTTAAATTCTACATTGCCTTTTAATAATTCAAGTATTTTATCATCTTTATTTTCAATAATATTTTTTTTGTTATCAATTATTGGTAAAATTCTGGCTGCTGCAGAAATTCCCTGGTTAACAGATAAATTTAATGTGGCTAGAGACCTCACAGGTTGGTAAGCCAACATCATAGCGGCAAGAAATGAAAAAAAGTTATTAATATTTAATTCGTTGTTTAATATAAGCTTTCCTGAATAAAATATTAGAATTGCAATCATAATACCTGTTAAAGTTTCCATTATTGGAGTAGCTCTTACAAATACTATTGAGATTTTTTTATTTTTTTCTTTAAGTTCATTAACATATTTTTCAGCTCTTAAATTTTCATACTTTTCTCTTTGAAAAATTTTAATTAATTTATGATTTTTAAAAATTTCTATTAAATAGGTTGTTAAGAAGCCAGATTTTTCTTGGGCTTCAGTGGTTACTTTTTTAATTCTTTTTCCTAGACTTCTTGCGGCTATTGAGGCCAAAGGAATCATTATCATTGCTACCATTGAGAGTTTCCAATTTTGATAAAACATAACACAAAGCAATCCAATTAGAGTTAAGCTATCTTTAAATAAACTTAGCAAAGCATTAGTTAACAAATTGGTAATCATAGTTACATCATAAGTTAAGTTTGAAACATATTTTCCCGTATGTTTATTTTCAATAAATTGAGTATCTGCCTCAATAAAAGATTTAAGCATATCTGATTGAAGCATCTTTTTAACCTCTTCACCTACGCTTATCATTATTGTTTTTGCGAAATATAGAGAGAGTCCTTTTGTAGCAAAAGCAATAATTATTAAGATAGGTATGATAATTATTAGTGCCTGATCTTTTTCAATAAAGATTTTTTCTATAGCAGGGTCCAATAACCAAGCAATTGCCGATGTACCTCCAGCAACGAGAATTGAAAAAAAGCCTGCAAAAAATATTTGTTTTAAAAATTTTTTAGAATAATCACTGTAAAGACGACTTAGTATTTTTTTAGTATTCATAAAACTAAAATAGCTTTCCAACTAATATATTCATACAGACTATTAGGCCTAAAACATTATTACTTTTAAAAATTTTTAGACAATCTTCAGGCTTGTTAATATTTAAAAAATTAATTTGATAAAAAAATAAATGGCAGAAAGGAATTATTAGAAATAAATAAAATATATTATTAAAATTCATAAGAACCCCAATTAATATGAGAGAAATTAGTAAAAATGAATAGCACAATGTTAAAAAAGTTTTTGGGTTATTTTTAAATTTAATAGAGGTTGATTTAATTCCTATAATTTCATCATCTTTAATGTCTTGGTATCCATAAATAGTGTCGTATCCAAGTGTCCAAAATATGGCTCCAATATAAAACAGTATTGGGGTAAGGCTAATGCTGTTATTTATTGAAATCCATGCCAAAACTAATCCATAATTAAATGTTATTCCCAAAAAAAGTTGTGGCCAATAAGTGAACCTCTTCATTAATGGATAAGAAAAAGCAAATGGCATTGAGGCAAGAGCCAAAACAATTGTTAATAAATTAAAATTTATTAAAATTAAAAAAGCACAAAAACACAAAACTAAAGCGTATAGCAAAGCTAGCTTTATGGATATTTTTTCAGATGCAATTGGTCTATTTTTTGTTCTCTCAACTTTT
>JACKQG010006000.1_pt1 | contig 13078 bp, 9 predicted proteins | sample 8237621 | NCBI WGS metagenome assembly JACKQG01 (sample SAMN15677084, study PRJNA649215) | marine metagenome | biome: marine; feature: Black Sea; material: saline water; isolation source: suspended particulate matter (SPM) from the Black Sea western gyre | collected 2013-06-09/2013-06-10 | depth...
TAAGCTACCTTCCCAAAACCTGGTCCCTACAGCCGTGCGGATGTTCCCAGCATAAATCACATCTATCCGGGAGACTTAGATGGCACAGGCTATTACCAGAGCATTGTCATAAAAGACGACAGTCCTGCTGGCGGTTGGACGTTTTGGGTTTACGATGCTTCATTGAATCTCAAGTGGAAAAAGAACTTGAATCTCCCACCAATGGGACACAATATCACTCTGCACGATGTGGATAACGACGGCCGGGAGGAGATACTGGCCGGCTACCATTGCTATAACGGCGATGGAGAAAAATTGTGGACGGTCGAAAGATGTCAATATTGGGACGCAATCCAGGGTGCTCGCCATCCCGATTCTGTCATCGCAGGTGAATTTGTACCCGGCTGTGAGAAGAGAGCGGCTTATGCGGGAGGTGGCGAAGGATTTGTACTTGTAGATGCGACAAATGGAAAGCTATTGCGCAAGGAACGTGTTGGACACGCCCAAGGAGTCATCGTCGGGAAATTTGACAAAGATATGCCAGGACACCAGATCTTGATAGGTACACGACATCAAAACTACGGCATCCTCTGCTATTTCTCCGGCGACGGCGAACCGATTGGACGCTACCAGCCGGATTATATAAGCCAGGGAGGCCCCACCGTCAACTGGACTGGTGATGGAACTGAATATGTGCTTTTGACCACCAGCAGGCGTGCTTACGGATTATGGGATATACATGGCAATTATGTGATGGACTTTAAGGAACTTCCGATTTATGACGACCCCGAATCCGCCGGCGTAAACTTCGTCAGCCACCCAGTTGACATCATAGGCGACCCCAGAGATGAATTTGCGATAATACACAAAGGCAGGCTGTTTATTTTCACGCAGGATAAAAAATACGAGGGAGAAAAAATTTACGCGCCTATTCGTAATGAACGAATTATCTATCCTGCTATTTCCTTTGAAAGATGGATAGATAATCCGATATAATGTCCATCGGACGGAGGAAATGATTATGAGCAATATTCAACTCAAACTTGAGAAAAATGTTTTTTCGGCGGGAGAAACGCTCAAAGGCGTGGCGTTGTTGGAAGCAAATAAACCACTCAAAACCAGAGGCGTGTATATGTCCATTAAAGGCAAAGAAAAAGCAAGAATTAAACGAGACGAAGGGTATAGACGAACAGTAACAGATAGCGATGAAAAGGTATTGTTAGATGAACAAATATTACTTTTTTCTGCCCCATCCATTAGTGATGGATTCCATGAATGTTCATTCGCATACAATTTGCCAAAGGAATGTCCGCCTTCATATAACGGCAGGAACGCAAAAGTTGAATATGCTATACAAGCTTATATGGACATGCCAATGCGAATAGCCTTGAAGGACAGACATATTTTTCGGATTGTAGATTTAGGACCAACAGAACATCAGCCGAAGCCAGTATCTTTTGAAAGTGAGCCTTCTCAACCTATCCAGATTTCAGTAACTTTACAGGATAACTGGGTTGTTCGCGGAAGACCAATTCAGGGAACTGTGAGCTATTTTAACAAAAGTGAGCAAATGGTGCGTTGCATCAGAGCAAAACTCTCTTGTAAAGAGAATACCTTCGTAAAGGGTGAAACAGAATATGTTGATATTGCCGGACATGAAATCAGAATTCCAGTAGCCTCAAGGAACGCCAGTAAATTTTCTGCCGAGTTCACTTTTCCCGTTCCAGCGAACTTTCCGACATCAATGAGTGGTCATTTCTTCAATGTCCGAGCTTTTCTTAATATCAGACTTAACATAGCATGGCATAAGGATGTACAGTGTCAACAGGCGGTGAGAATTATGCCACCAATAGACCATTAACCAATGTGAGTTAGAGCTTTTGATATAGGTTCTAAAAGTTGCATCAATTTTAATTTTGAAATTAGCTGAAGGTTGAGATATTATGACACTAATGATTATTACTTTGTATATTCCAGGGACCACGAACACTGAGCAAAGTACAACAATTGATGATGCCCAAGCAGTTTACGTGGGGAAACAAAAGCAACTTTTCATTGATGAATTCCTCATTGCTTCCAGCCGAAATATAACGCTCACCATGAATCCGCCGCATCAAATATTCGAGCCGATTTTAGTAGCGGACAAACCGTGGGAAGTTCAAGGTATCGGCGCGTACAACACGGTGCTCAAAGAAGGTGAGAAATTCAGGATGTGGTATGATGCTCTGTTCATAGGCGGATTGCCGCAGGAAGGTGCGCGCCGGCTCTGTTATGCTGAATCTACTGATGGAATTAATTGGCATAAGCCAGTCCTTAGATTAGTCGAATTTGACGCTTCAAAAGAAAACAATATCGTCGCGCCCAGAAATCTGCGCCGGTCGATGCAGGGCGCGACGGTGTTCATTGACGAACGGGCGCCAGAGGAAGAACGTTACAAACTTTGGAGTAAACTTACAGTTACTAAAGAGGATAGAGCCAAAGGACTTGAAAGCGGATTATGGGCTATGTATTCTCCCGATGGAATCCACTGGACGCCTTATGGCGATAACCCAAATCCCAACACAAAATGCGACACGCAAAACGTTCCTTTTTGGGATGATAGAATCGAAAAATATGTCGGCTATGTGCGCATTTGGGATGAAGACGAAGATGGAAGAAGATGGCGTTCTGTGGGACGGGTAGAATCCGATGACTTCCATAACTGGTCAAAAGTGGAGAATGTGTTTGAAGCGGATGATTTGGATCTGAATGTCATACCGGCTCGAGAGAATATGCCAGTTGTCGATTTTTACACCAGCGCAGTGATGAAATATCCCTTTGCTCAGGATGTATATTTTATGTTGCCATCGGCTTTCTGGCATTGGGGCGAGGATGGGTTTCCTGATACAATGGATGTACAACTCCTGACGAGCCGAGATGGAATTAAGTGGCAGCGGTCAGGTAGTAGAAAACCATTTATGCGACTAGGCCCGACGGGTAGTCTGGCGTCTAAAATAATATTCGCCAGCCCAAGAGTAGTTCGCGTAGGCGATGAGCTGTGGATTTATTTCGCTGGCTTTAATCAACCGCACGGTGCTGAAAGCCGCAATAGCGCATTGTTTCGAGCCACACTTCGTCTGGATGGCTTTATCTCAGCCGATACTCCGTACCACCTTGGTGAATTGATAACAGTGCCTATTATCTTCAGAGGCAGTAGGCTGGAACTAAATCTTGATACCAGCGCTGGTGGCAGCCTAAAAGTCGAAATACAAGATGAGTATGGTCATCCCATTGATGGCTTCAGGTTGGAGGATGCTGATGAATTGAATGGAAACAGCGTTCGGATGCCTGTTACGTGGAATGGGAAATCCGATGTCAGCGCGTTGTCAGGCAAAGCTGTCAAAATCCGATTTGTAATGCGGGATACCAAACTTTATGCGTTTCAATTTACATGCTAAATGGTTCGTAGTAAGGCAATTCATTGCCGTCACGCATACGCGCAATAAATTGCGCTACTACAAAAGGGAGTGTTTTTCGGAGGTACTATAAAATTATGCCAAATTATAAAATTTTACATGGTCGTCGCTTGATAGATGGAACAGGCGGCGCGCCGATAGAAAATCCTGTAATTTTGATTCAAGGTTCTAAAATTGTTTCCGTCGGACGGGAAGAAGACGTGACGGTTCCTCAAACGGAGGATGTAAATAGGCTGGATTATAAAGATAAAACTTTATTGCCCGGTTTAATAGACTGCCATGTTCATTTATGTTTTAGCGCTGATGATAATCCCTTAGCTCGGGTTTATGAGGATTCTGATGACATAATGTTGTTGAGAGCGGCACATAACGCGCAAGTTGCTTTGAAAGCAGGGATAACAACTTTGAGGGATTGTGGCGGCCGTAATCGTGTGGCTTTCTCTATTAGAGAGGCAATAGAAAAGAATATTATCAAAGGACCGCGCTTACTGCTCTCAGGACGCCCGATTACCATTACCGGCGGACACTGCTTTTTCCTAAACGGTGAAGCAGATGGCGTCGATGATGTCCGAAAGTTGGCACGGCAGTTGATTAAAGAAGGCGCGGATTTTTTGAAGATAATGGCCAGCGGCGGTGGAATGACGCCAATCACTATTTCGAAACTGCCGTATTATACTGTTGAAGAACTTACTGCCGCCGCTTATGAAGCCCATCGTCTTGGCAGAAAAATTGCGGCGCACTGTCATTCCAGCCAAAGCATTAAAGATGTTTTAGAAGTGGGGATAGATACCATCGAACACTGTTCGTTTTTGTCGCCTGAAACTGGACAACGCCAATTTGAACCGAACATCGCCGAGAAAATTGTCCAAACTGGAACCTATGTCTGTGCTACTATGTCCGCCGGGCGAAAACCTTCGGGCGCAAAAGGACGGACAGATGAGTATAAATTACAATTGCAGCGGAATATGGAAGGCAGCAATTTTGCGCGGATGAATGAAATGGGCGTAAAACTTATCGCGGGTACCGATGCCGGAGTTACCTGGACAACTCTTGATAATTATCCGCTTTACATGGAGTTATCAGTTGCCGGCGGCATGAATAATATGCAAGCCCTTCAATCAGGTACAAGCCTTGCCGCTGAAGCGATTGGTATAGCTGACATCGTGGGAACAATTCAGCAAGGCAAAGAGGCTGATATTATCGCCGTAGATGGAAATCCATTGGAGGATATCAGCGCACTATGGGATGTTTCCATGGTTATGAAGGCAGGGGAAACTATTAGTATCAAGAATTAATATTAATAGCCTATCCGAAAAGTCGATGGATGCCCGACTTTTCAGTCGGGGAATCCCTGCAAAGCGAGACAGCCGGGATTTTCCGGATAGGTAATAAGACTAACAATAGGAGGTTTCGATATGAAACCTCGTAGGTCGAATTTCCGAATTCGACAAGGAAGCGTCGAAATCTGAATTTCGACCTACATATAAGGAGATATGTTATGATTACCAAGAGATTGGCAAAAAGCTTTTGGCTTCTCTACTTTTTAGTTGTTGTTTTCATCTCTTTGACTCTCAATAGCTACGCACAAGATAAAGACTTAGTAGGATATTGGGCTTTCGACGAAAACGACGGCGAGATAACCGAAGATTATTCTGACAATGGGAACGACGGAACTATCTATAACGCACAATGGGTAAATGGCAAATTATCTTCCGCTTTGGAATTTAACGGAAGTAATGCTTATGTCGAAATCGCTTACCATGATAGTTTCGATTTCACCGATGCGAAAGGTCTTACAATTGGCGCGTGGATTCAACCCGATGGAGTTCAGCCGGCATGGGCAAAGATTATGTGTGAAGAGAGGCTGGATAATCCCGCTTACCCATGGTCGTTTGGATACAACGACCAAAATGAGATACGCGGGACAGCCGCAGGTGGAACAATCGTAGTTATTCCTAATGTCTCCGGTTGGCATTATGTGGCAGTAATAACGGAGAAATCCAAGAGTGGGGTCACCGTCGGACCAACGATTTGACCATTGAGAAAAAGCAACGCTAGGAGCAAGATAGCACTGGATTCCCTCGGCATGATGGACCTTGCGACAGTGGATGTGGCCTGTGATAACGATATCTGTGCCTGTAGCCTTGAACAAATCCATGAGGCGGCTGCGGTGCGGTTCGTCGATGATGAAGTACCACGCTGTATATTCCTCCGGTTTTGTAATGTCCCAGTTCGGCTCGTGTAAGTCATCCACGAACAAAGCGTAGTGCATAATCCACACATGATGCTGTTCAAGCGGCTGTTTTTTAAGATTTGCCGCCCATTTCCAGAAAGCTTTCTCTTCGGGCAGTCCAGAACCGATTGCGACATCAGAAAAACCGGAGAAACGCACGTTCTTATGGACGAAACTCCACTGAAGGGGACCGAACACTGAGGCAAACTTCTGAAGCTGCTCGGATGTGACATTCAGCTCGATATCGTCCATGCGAATGCTATCTGGCGCTCTCGGGGCGTTCTGAAGCGTATGCTTGTTGCCTGTGTCCATGTTCCCTGGAACCACATGATATGGGAAAGGAAGGTCGTCAAGAGCCCCCTTCATCTCTTCCAGTTCAAAACGGTGAATGCTCCCGTCACGCGTGAGGTCACCCGGAATGAGAAGAAGGTCCGGGTTGATTTCGACAATCTGCTTCCTTGCGGTTCTCCAGTTCCCGCCCCATGCAGGACGGTATCTGTATGACTTAGGTGAGCCGGGTTGCATATCGGCTGCGACTACAAATGTCCACGGTTTCATTTCATTTGCTCCTTGCATACAATGATAAATACACCTTCATAACCTTCCAGTGAAATATTCACCCTTGTCTTACCATTTTCGGATTCCGATGGTAAAGTTTTTATTTCGCCGCTCATAGCGTCCCATAACTCAACTTTACCTGACGTAGCAAGATTTGCTGATATGTTCGTTGCTTCAGGCGCGGCGTTGACAATGAAGTAGACATCTCCATCGGAGTGTCGGCGATGCTGGTAAAGAATATTCGGATTTGGTTCAGCTAAACTGAAATCAGGTTCGACAGTCTTACGAATTTTCTCAATCATCTCAGTTGTACTCGCCACTGAGACTACGTTATCCTGCTGTAACAAACGCGCCGAAATTTCTTGTACTTGAGGCGTTTCTTCATCGGTCCTGCCGATTTTGGCATGTGGTTGATGAATGATTAATAAGACATTATTGTTGGCAAATTCCTCCAACTTGCGCAGCAGAGAAAGGTCTATGATTTCCGTCGGCGGGATTACCAACACGGGAAATTCTTCGTAAGATGTTGCAACAAGCCCGGGCTCACCGTCATTCTTTATTTTCGCTGATTCAATACCTTCAGCATCAATGATGTCAAAATCCAATTGATTGGTCATCAACGTGCGGCAACTGTCGGCAAAAGTTGAATCAATGTAACGTGCGACATCGGAATGCAGGATTTCATGAACTACTTTTTCCGAAGGCAGATATTCAGCCCAGAGGCTTTCGATCGGATAATAAATGGCAACTGGAGCAATATGCTTGCCGTCGTCTAACATTGCGCCTAACCTCGCTACATAGTCGCCGTAGGCGCGGTATTCTAATGGCTCCAGTTCCGTATCGCCGTAGTACGACGTGATGATGTCGATGCCGAGGACATACAGAACATTCGCTGTTCCTGTCATCATATTCAGCGTGACTTCTTTGCCGCTCATTCGTTCCCCAAATCCTGAGGTTTCACTCATCGTATGCCGCTTGCCGTGCAGATGAGCTATGGAACTGATGAGTTTTGCTGTCAGAAAACCTCTGCCACCGACAATCGCCGATGGGTTCGTAGTGAGGATGTCGATGCCGGGGATATCCATCTGTTTGAGATGCGAGAAGAAATTTCCTTCAAGCATCGCGTGATGAATCAACGACTCTTCCCAGAGCAGGTGTCCTGAGAAGGCAATGCCGCTTTGCTTGCAGAAATCAGCGATTTGTCCGAAGAAGGCTTCACTGTAAAGTTCCGAGAGGGTCTGATGGAAATCGCATCGCACCTGTTTTGCCTTGTTGCTTTCGTCTCTGAACAGATAAACCAGCACAGGTTTTAAATCGTAACCGCGCCGCTTCTGAAATTCGTCGAACAATCCTTCGGACCAGGTATGAGTGGGATATAGCGGAAAATCTTCGTCGAATTCGTCTTCGACAGTAACTTGTATGGGGAGTTTGGGCATGTAGGTGGGGATAAACGACGGTTCATCAGTGAACGAAGCGCAAAGCGTTTTGCCCGTGTGTTCGGGAAAATGTCGTGCATACTGTTTGTACGTTACTTCGATAAATCGGGCTACTCCAGCGCGGTCAATTAAATTGAGGTATCGCCGCGCCGCGCAGTAGTTGTACACAGCGTGTGTTCCTTCGTAGAGCGATTTTGTAGCGAAGTATCCAACAAGCCAATTGCCCTGCGGCGCAGTCCATCGCAACGTCCCTGAATCATCAAGTTTCTGGGACAGGTCAATTGAATGTGCTATCATCACCCTATCAGGAGAATCATTCTCCCACACAAGAGGATATGCGCAAACGTAAACTGCTTGCCGATGTCCTTTAGGCAGGTGGATTTCTATATGACCGCTATTTGTCACCTCTCGAAAAATTCCCACAAGCCCGGTCGCTTCGTATTCAGGATGTCCCTTGAGTGTCAACCCACCCGCAGAACCACTGGGATAGCCTTTCTCATCGTAAAGCCAGACAATAAATCCCTCTCGTTCCGCTTCATTTAACACCTCTTCAAATATCTGAAAATTTGCTTCGTTCGTCAAGTAATTACGATGCGAAACATTGGCGACAATACCGCCGAACCCCAGATGCTTCAAACGTTGCAACCTTTCTTGAATTCTGCGTTGGCATTCCTCAATCCCTAAATCGGCGTGAAGTCCCATGTCATGAACAATCTGTAATGGACGGTATTGCATCGGTGGAGATTCGAACGTTTCTTTGTCAATCATTGCGTTATTCCTCCTAATTGCTATTCATCAAATCCCGGACGTTTAAAATTCTTATGTCCAGGAAATTCTCGGTCAACTCCGTTGATAAGCCCATAGACATCTATCAGCAATGGCATAATGTCATTATGTAGCGACTTATTCCACTCATACACTTTTGTGAGCGCGTCCATTGTTCTAATCAGACCATGATGGGCAACTTTGGCGCTACCATTAGCATCGTGCATCGAAGAAAATTCATCAGATTCACCATATTCTTCCTCTTCTGCTTCCATTTTACCGCACAAGGCGCGATGAATCTTTGTCGCTATCTGCATATGATACCAGGAAATCACTTCAAAGCACTCTTTAATCTCTTCGATATCCTCCGCCAATGTGTTTCCAGCATTTATATTCTCAATATCTTCGTTGATAATATTGTGAAGTTTCTCCAGAAATTTATGAGCGTCATCCATATATTTGTTAGCCTTGATGTGAAGCGGGTGGTCGGATGGGTCAGCCAGTTCGGAAATGATGGCTTCTGTATCAATGGCATCAAGGTCGATTCCTTCCTCCTCAGCATGTTTCCGCAACAGTTCCAAAGTTTCCTGAAAACTTTCATGTAGGTCTTGCAGAACTATATCCCAATCGTGTGAATCCTCACCCTTCAGGCGGTGTTCCATCTCACGCCTCGAATTCTTATGGTATAGCAAGCATCGCTGGGTCATATTGCATCTTTCACACCACCGGTCGCAGTAGTTGTAGATTCCGGGGATAAATCTTTCTTCGTCGTAATTATTTAGCATTTTCAACTCCTCACTGGTTTATTATCAAATTTCAGATTTTTCTTAACCCAAAGGCTCAAGAATCACATCCTTCAGAAATCGCTCTGTCTTGCGCTGGGCGTCGGGTGGGACGTTCCACCATTCGTTATCGACCTCAACTTTGCCGAGCCATGCCGCTTTGGGGGAAAATTCGTGCATTTCTGAGTGAATGATTGGAATGTGCGCCAGACCGGTTTCAGGATGTACCGAATACGGGATGGGCAAGAATGTATGCGGCTCTTTGGCAAGCCGGCATGTTGCCCCGGGCATTCGCATGAAGCTTTTGAGATATTTAGAGAGTTGTTCGACCATGGTTTCATGGCGAGCGATTGCCCAATTGCCGACTTGTGGAAATGCTTCATAGGGAATAATGATGTTCGGGCCAGATTTGCCGTCATAGTACATGAAAAAGGTGATTCCTGTGCCGGACAACATCGCAACTACGGGTTGAGCGGCTTCAAACGGACTTTCTTGTGAATCCTTTGTGGTGAATTGAATGTAGACATCGCATGAGATGGGCACTCTGCCATCCGGGTTGAATTTTGAAGCGGTACAGTAGAATCCGGGATACTTTGTACGTTGCCTTGCGTCGAAATGAGCATAAACCGCTAACGGCAAAACATCCATTGGCTCGCGCAGAGCAACAGCGCGTTGTTCAAGCCCAACCCGTATTTTTCGGGATTTCGTGAGTTCATAAATCGCCTGCCGTATTTCATCGCTGCCGTAATATCGAAATATCCGTTCGTTTTTTTCCCAATCCCATGAGAATTTCAAATCCTCTTCATCGACACCATGAAGTTTCGCAACTTTGGGTATATTGACCGTATTTCCGTTTTCCTGAAAACGCCGCAACATCCGCAGTGCATCTTTGATGTCTCGTACCTCCAATAACAAAAAGTCACGCAAATCTATCCTATCTTGACCAACTGTGACCATCTGTTCGTACATCGCTTCATTTGTCAACAACGATTCCGGGATGAGCAAGGGCTTTCTCTTTTTGCGAGGATGCGCAAACTCCACATGTTCATCAGCCCGAGGAATTTCGGCTCTCTTTTTGGAAACAATTACACGCTGATGTAGAACAGCGTTGATAAATTCTTCCATCCGTTGAGGAGCATCCTGCGGAATTGACCACCATCCGTTAAGCGGCTTCACAATGGATGGCTTCGCATCAAAAGGTTGGAAGTAGTCAAATTGATGCACGGCAATAGGAAGACTGACGAGACCTGTCATTTCATTGAGAGAATAAGCTAGACGCAGAAAGTGTTCCTGAAGATGGAATGAAGTATCAAGATAGCGCGGTTGTTTAATCTTACTTTTGACTATTTCTGTGAGACTTCGGAAAAAATGGCTATGTTGTCCAGGAAACATATATTTGCCATTGATTTGTTCCGGAAATGCTTCGGCGGGGATGATGATATGAGGACTGCAATGTCCGCTGAATTTTATTTTGAAAACTGCGCCGATGTTTTTTAGCCATTCGATGACCGGGCGAGTCATTTCGAAACAGCTTTCCCAGCTAGATTTGTAATCTATCTCAATGACAATATCGCAAATGCGATTGCCTTCGCTGCCATATTTAGAAATAGTACCGTGCAGAGATGGCCAGTAATTGCCTTTGCCCCAAAACAGCGTGTAAAGTGATAGCGGAAGGACATCTTCTGACTGCTTTATAAACTCGAACTGAGGCTTGAACATGCGCAGGTAAGTGATTTTTCTACCAGCGGCGTACTTGAACATCTCCTTCTGAATCTCCTCACGTGAATAATAGTTGTATATCTCTTTGAGTTGCTGCATGCTCTTTGATCTACCGATACTACGCTTAGGCAATACGTTCTGCCCTTTTTTAATGATATATTCTTCTACTGCTCGACCATCCTTTATTGCAATCGCATATCGGTCTTTTTCATTTCCCTTAGCTTTTACTCCAGCAGCAGGAACTTTCAGTATATCTACTTTATTCTGTTTCCACTGTTGTTTTTTTCGATGTTTTGCCACAACTTATCCTCCTTGCCTTTTTGATTGTAGCCCAAATTTCTAAGTAGCCGAAGTCCCGAATTCTTGCGAATTCGGCTACGGGTGACTACCGTGACTTAAACCCCTACGTAAATTGAAATTTCCATCACCAGTCCTGAGATCAACGGGATTGTCAGGTTATCATCAAGCCCAAGTGGTAGTAATTCCACGATAGTTGCTGTGAAAGCACCGATGGCAATAATTTTGAGGTTTAGATAGGTTGGAAACAACCATGCAACGAATAACCCAATGACGAAGCAAACGATGAAGCAAGCTAAACTGCCTTCCAAGCTTTTGCCTGCAATAATTTTCTTATGTCCAAATCTAGTCCCAATTATCGCAGCGAACATATCCCCCAGAACTAAAAATGATAAACACGCAATCGCAAGTTCTTTTTTAAATAATGAAACGCTCGACAACCCGCTTAACAGATAATAGCCTGTGCCTGTAATTTTCTGCTTTTCATGAGTGCGTAGTAAAGAGGAAAAATGAGTTAAAAAGTATCTCTGGGCTCTTTTATTCGTCAATCTCAATAATTCCAGAAAAAAGTAGATTGCTGTAAGCGAAAGTAAGATAATGATTGCTATGGGGTCTCTTTCTCGGAAAAAATAATAACAAATTGGAATGAGCAGACCTATAAGGTGGATGATTTTGCGTTTAAGCTCTTTAAGCATTTTAACTCCTTCCACAGAAGTCTCTTCTAATTTCTTGGCTCGTTTTCAAAGTAAGCATGAAAGAATTTACCAAAAAACAGGTGGATTGTCAAGGTGAAAATGGGGTGGGGGTTCGGCTGTACGCAAAATGGTCATTGTGAAATAGCCCGGTAATCAACCTTAGGGATATTTGAGTTCTCGGAGGGCTAATACCAGGTTTTAATGTAACTTTTCTCGGATAATAGGCAGGTATTCACTGGAAGAGAAAACAAACTGCGTGCCGAGGGTGGTGATTTCTTGATGGATTTTTGGAAGGTCAAAAACACCGGCGAGGACGCCGGCTGGAGCGGCAAATCATCTTTATCAAGACTTATTTAACAATGCAGATTTGGAAAAACCTCGGACACATAGATGCCCGGGCTTTCCTCTACCACGATTTGGGGAGAAATGGGGATTCCCCCATATGGATCCATACGCATCAAGTTAAGAGAGTTTTTAGATATTAACGGAAACGCCTTGAACTCAAGTTCAGGCTAAAAGGCGAAAGTCCACTCGAAGTGGACTATTCTGTAGATCTGTATGGGAATCAAAAGTAACAACCCCGGCAGTTTTTCCGGCTTCATTCATCATCGGAATACTGAACAGTGACTGAACTTCCGGGCAAATCTGGCCTCGCCCTTTTTACTTCGTAAAATTGGGCAGCTTCTTCAGGGGACAGACGAAAATCTGCAAGCTCCACCCTGTTTAGGTCTCTGCCTTCGGCACAGGCAGACGACGCGAATTGTTGTGAAAAAGAAGGCTATCTATTCTCAGCTCGCTTTTTTATAGCAAAAGCGACACGTCTTAAAAAGCTTTCAGCTATAGAGTCAAGTCCCAATATACGCTGCAGTCCCCCTATAAACCCACCTATTTCCACATTAGACTTTACTGTCAGCAGGTGTGTATTTTCATTGATAGGATAAAAGGTATCACATCCTCGTAAATATTTGAAGTTCCCTTCTCCTTGTCCTTGATACCACTCGTTCACGATTAGGAAGCCGCCATCCACAAGCAGGTAATGATTAAATGCCCGAAGGACGAATTTCCTGTTGCTCACTGGTTTTGGAAGGTTTTGCTCGAGAAGCAATTGATAGCCATAAACTTCGTTACCGTAGGCATCGTAGCTCTTATACAGGCTATT